>Ga0315282_10002442_pt1 | contig 34245 bp, 39 predicted proteins | sample YL17G07_20_MG_FD_203693 | JGI IMG/M metagenome (GOLD analysis project Ga0315282, IMG submission 203693) | Sediment microbial communities from Yellowstone Lake, YNP, Wyoming, USA - YL17G07_20 | ecosystem: Environmental > Aquatic > Freshwater > Lake > Sediment | place: USA: Wyoming | collected...
AATCATCTTGTCAAGTTCCTGTTTGCTCACCGTCTCAGTTGGCTCTGTCATCATAGCCTCCTCTACGATCATCGGAAAATAGATTGTGGGAGGGTGTACTCCGAAATCAAGGAGCCGCTTCCCCACCTGCAGAGCTGAAACCCCAGTCTCTTTCGCTAGAAGGGATGCGGACAGCACGAACTCATGCTTTCTAGGGGCTCCCTCTCCGAAAGGAAGGGAGAAGCCTTTGATCTTTCGAAGCTTTTGCGCCATGTAGTTGGCGTTGAGGACAGCAACTTCAGACACTGTTTGAAGACCCTCTTTCCCATGCAATAGCATGTACACGTAAGCTCGAAGGACCACGGCCGCACTGCCATGAAAGGCACGGACTTTCCCAATGCTCTTCGGGTGATTGTAGTCCAAGTAGTATTTCGAACCGTCGAATTCAACGATCGGAACCGGCAGATAGTCAGCCAGACGGCGCGTTACGCCTACTGGACCGGCTCCCGGCCCTCCTCCGCCGTGTGGAGTGGCGAAGGTTTTGTGCAGGTTGATGTGGACTATGTCGAAGCCCATGTCGCCGGGCTTCGCCTTGCCCATGATGGCATTCAGATTTGCTCCGTCATAGTAGAGCAACCCGCCAGCGTCGTGCACTATCTTAGCGATCTCTAGGATATCGCGTTCGAAAATGCCGAGCGTATTGGGGTTGGTTATCATTAGCCCCACAGTTCTCGGTCCAACCGCGCTCTTCAACGCCTCTTTGTCAACGCAACCCTCAGAGTTCGAAGGAACCTCGACAACCTTGTAACCGGCCATCGCAGCGCTTGCTGGGTTCGTGCCGTGAGCAGAATCTGGGACAATCACTTCATCCCGGCTCTTCTCGCCTCGGTCGAGGTGATAGGCTCGCATCAGCAGAACGCCAGTATACTCCCCATGCGCCCCCGCAGCGGGTTGCAGGGTAATCTTGTCCATTCCAACAATCTTCGCTAGGAAATCTGAGGCTTCGTAGAGGATTTGAAGGATACCTTGCGCAGTTCTCTCATCTTGGTAGGGATGCAACTCTTGGATCTTGTGTGAAGCTGCGATTGCGTCACATATCTTTGGATTGTACTTCATTGTGCAGCTTCCTAACGGGTAGATTCCAAGGTCCACTCCGAAGTTCTGCTGTGACAGGCGGGTGTAGTGGCGGACTACTTCGATCTCGGAAACCTCAGGTAGCGATGGAGGCTGCTTGCGGCGCAATCTGCTTGGAATCAAATCTAAAGCAGTTCTGTCATACGAGGGGGATTCATGAAAGCCGATCTTTCCGACTCGGGAGAGTTGGATTATGAGGGGCTCGTCCCATCTGGCTTGCGCGAAAACCAATCTATTCAAGCCTCCAGTATCATTCTGAGCTTGTCTGCAAGCATGTCGATGTCGCGATGAGTGTGGACTTCTGTAAAGCAGTATAGAGCGGCCTGACCGAGTTCTGGGAAGTAGCTGCTTAGATCCAGACCGCCCTGAATGCCAGCTTTGAGTAAGCCGTCGTTTATCTCGGAGATTTTCTTCCCAGTTTTGTCGAAGTTGACTGTGAACTCCATGAAGTGGAACGCATCGAATGCTGGAGCAACTACGCCAGGCAGCTTCCGTAATGAGTCAATAGCGTACCTTGTTCTGTCCAAGATGGCGGAGCAGAGCTCGCTCATACCTTTCGGGCCTAGCAATGAAAGGTACATTGAAGCTGCTAGGGCGAGAAGCGCCTCGTTAGTGCAGATGTTTGATGTTGCCTTTTCCCTTCGGATATGTTGCTCTCGGGTTTGCAGTGCCATGCAGTAGGCGTCCCGCTTTCCGTCTTGGGTTGTGGTCTTTCCGATGATTCGGCCGGGCATCTGCCTGAGCAAGGTCTCACCCCTACATGCAAAAATGCCGAGAAGAGGGCCACCGTAGTTCATGTGACTTCCAAGCGGCTGGCCTTCCCCAACTACAATATCGGTGTTGAAATCGCCAGGCGGCTTCAAAGCCCCGAGCGAGATGGGTTCACATCCAGTTACAAACAAGCCACCGGCTTGATGTACAGCCGGTTCGATTTCATCAACCGCTTGCTCTACGAACCCGAGAAATGACGGATATTCCAGGTAAAAGCCCGCTGTGCGAGAGGTGAGCTTGTTCTTCAGATCCGAAAGGTCAACAGATCCTGAACGCTTGTCCTGACTAACCTCAATGAGTTTGATGTCTACCGGATCGCAGAAAGTCCGGAGAGTCGTCAATCTTTCGGGATGAATATACTTGGGAAAAAGGAACTCGTATCTGCCAGTAACTCTCGCAGCCATTCTCGCGGCTTCGCCTAGCGCTGTAGACCAATCGTAGAGAGAGCTGTTCGCGTAGTCCATTCCTGTGAGTTCGCATATCTGGCTTTGATATTCGAACATTGCCTGGAGCATGCCCTGTGAGATTTCCGGCTGATAGGGTGTGTACGAGGTGAGGAATTCGCCTCGGGTTATGATGGCATCGATCGCTGCCGGAACATGATGTGGCCACACTCCTGCCCCCAGGAATGACAAAACGTCTCGAGTGGAAAGGTTCTTCGCGAGTAATCCTTCCACGTGCCTTCTGGTCTCCAGCTCCGTCATCTTAGATGGGACTGGTAGGTCTGCCTTAGACCGAATGGCCGCGGGGATGTCTTCGAAGAGCTCGGCAACTGATTGGACGCCAATTTCGCTGAGCATCTGGCGAATTGTCGATTCGTCACTGTTGGGGATGTAAGGATGCGTCTTAGCCAATTTCACATCCTCAGGGCGGGGGCTTTACGTCCGGTTCATATTATTCGGTTATGGTCGAAAGTGCGGTTCAGTAATCACGTCGTCAACAAACGCAATTAAGGGACTGGGAGCCAAGTGATGAGGGCTGTGGGGAAAACAATGACTTTACGAAAGATCGATTCCACCGCTTACGTCCAGCGCAGGAACTTGCTTGGTTCCGGCACTCGCGTCAGAGGCGGTGCAAGGCTGACAGGAGATGTTGAGACCGGAGAGGACGTACTGATTGACTCCAACACGGTGGTCTACGGACCTTCGAAGCTAAGCAGCGGAACCTACATTGGACCAAACTGCGTCATCGGTTTTCCCGATTCAAAGCACTTGAGTCAATTGCGGCAAGCCGACAGTGTAACTGGAAAAGAGCCGACGATTTTGGGGAAGGACTGTGTCGTAAGATCCGGTGCAACACTCTACTCTAACGTGCAGATAGCTGATGGGGTTTCAATCGGTCACAATGTGCTTCTTAGGGAGAATGTGACGATCGGGAACCAGACTAAGGTCGGTACTCATGTTGTGATCGACGGCGATTCGAAGATAGGCTCCCATGTGTCGATCCAGACTGGAGTTTACATATGCACTTTCTCGACGGTTGAAGATGGAGTTTTCCTTGGCCCCTGCTGTGTGTTCACAAATGACAAGTATGTGGCGCAGAAACCATTCAAACTGGTCGGCCCAACGGTGAAAAAGGGGGCGAGCATCGGCGCGAATGCACTCCTCTTTCCCGGCATCACAGTCGGAGAAGGTGCCATAGTGGGATCTCAGGCGATGGTTAACGCCGACGTGCCACCTAGAACAATTTTCGCGGGGATACCTGCAAAGAAACTCCGAGACGTTCCAAGTGATTGGCGAACATCACTTTTGCAGATTTGATATAGTCTTCCGCTCAGCAGAATGAATAAATAGCGAACTTCGCATTCACGGGGCAGTTCAATTCGCGAACCCGATGAAAGCGGAGCTAAGCTGAGGTTGAAATCGAAGCTCTTTCTGGCAATCCTACTCTTGGTGCTTGCGGTTGGCGTCGCGGCTCCGCTGCACGCGAAGGAGCCCGAGCCAAACCTTGTCATCGACATTGAAAGAACTGTCTCAGCCGGGCAGTATGGGACCGCTCACATCAGCGATAAATTCACAGTATTCAACAACGGAACGACTCCGGTGTCATCTCTCGATTTCGGACTTCCACGAGTATCCCGGAACAACCTGTACTATGCCAGTGCCCAAGACAATCAAGGAAGAGCACTTACTCTTGAGGTGGATGTTAACAAGACATCGACGTTCTACTGGTTGCGATCGCAATTCGCTCAGCAATTAGAATTCAACAAGACGTACACGTTCACAGTTTCGTCAGTCGTGGATGGGGCCATTACGTCTGTCGCAACTGGTTTCGAATACAATTTCACGGCCGCTCCGATTCTCGCCTTTGATGCGAGGATGGCGAACGTCACCTACCTCGCTCCTCAGAGCTCTAGCTACAAGATTGCTCCAAACTCAAGCTACGTGATAGGCGACGTTGGGGGCTATCCGTCGCTTTCTCGCACATACAGGCCTTGGAAGGCATACTCCAACGAAACTTTCTTCGCTCCCTATGTCACTGTAAATCAGTATCTTCTCGACCTGAACTCTGTCCAGCGCGACATAATCATTGACAATCTCGGAGCGCTCAGTATCAAGGAACGATATGGCATGTACAATCCCTCTGTCGGGATCAGCAGTTTGACCGTCACTCTTCCCGAAGGAGCATACAACGTGATGGCCTATGATCAGGTTGGAGCAATGTGGGCATCTCCCCAGAACCCCAGTCCACCCTACGTGATTCAAATTCAGCCAAGGTACAGCCTTGGAATCAGACCAGGGGAGAACTTCACATTCATTCTAACCTACGATTTACCTCAATCGAAATACTTGAAGCAGTTGAATTGGTGGGGATCGTATAACCTGACTTTCGCCCTGCTCCAAAACAAAGACGACGTGCTCTTTAAGGATGCCACAGTGAGAATAATTGTGCCTGACGGCGTTTCGATAACCAACCTGAAGCTGGCCGACCAATCACCCGTCTCCTATCCGATACAGGTAAGTCAGGACGAGCGCACTTTCAAACTTCGAGGGATCAGTAATGCGAATAGCCTAAGCTTTGGCCTAACTTTCAACTATCTCGCCTTTTGGTCGGCGATGGGAATTCTGCCCTGGATTGTCGGGTTAGAAGTTGTGATCGTTGCATTTGCTCTTGTCATGCGACTACGCCGCGGCCCAGAGCTAGCCGTTCCCGTCCCCGTTGAGAAGCTTAGGGAATTTGTTGGACTATATGACGAGAGGCTCGCACTCACTAGAGAGCTTGTTGTCATGGAAGAGGAAGTTGGCAGAGGGGGCTTGGTGAAGCACGAATTCAGGAGAAGAAGCAAATTGATGGAGCTTCGCCTCGACGAGCTGAATAAATCCCTCATGGAGGTCAAGGCAGAACTACGCGCAATAAGTCCACGTTATGAAGAACTAATCCGAAGAATGGACCGAGCCGAAGCGGAGATTGAAGGATCCCGCGCCAGCTTGAATCAGGTCAGAGGCCAGTACCGTGCAGGTAAGACCACACGCGAAACCTACGATACCGTGACGAACGACATTTCCAAGCGCATAGACAGAGCTGAAGAAACCCTCGAAACTACATTGATCACGTTGAGAGAAGAAGCCAGATAGTCTCCTTCGCTGGATAATCTCTTTTAACCAGCCAACCAGTCCTAGCGCTAGGCAGTTCCTTGCCAGAGCCCTAGTGTCCGCCGTTGAGCGAACAAGTCCCAGTAAGCAAGCTACAAGATTGGCTCCGAAAATCATTGTCCTCTGAACTCTCCCATGCGGAGCGTGAAAGAGACAAAATACTGTCAGAAGTAGCCCGCGCCCTAGATTTGCTGCCGCAAAACTGCAGCCACCTCTCCCACAAGGCGGAAGAAGACATGGAAATGAAGCGGGACAACAGAGCCCAATATAGAGCGGCAAAGGCCGTTGTTCGGCTGACTGGCATAATCACAGACATGTGCCAATCAATCACCATAGGACCCTCCAAGGATTCAGGGAGCCTCCGAAACTTACAGCGGGAAATATCCAAACTCGCATCAGACGCGGCACGATCCAGAGAAGAATGGCTACACCAGATAAGACCATACTACATCATCGACATGATGACCCTGGGCGGTAACATTGACAAGGTCAGGCGATTGGGAGAGGAACTTCACAACTTTCTCATGGGACGCGGATCCATATTGCGCTCTTTGGAAGAGTTGAATGAAAAACTCGACTCGCTAACAAAAATCAGAGGTTCAATGGAGTCTACAGTCTCTCAAAGACAATCACTTGAACAAAGAATTGAGGAGACTGAGCAGGCGGAACGGAAACTTCGGGCTGAGGTTGGGGAGATTCGCGAGAATCCGAAGATGAAGGAGTATATGCAGATTGATTCAGAGCTAAGGGAGCTGAGAAGTGAACTACTCAGAACAGGGTTCAGCAGGCTCGGAAGACCACTCAAAAAGCTCATCTCAATCTCAGAACGAGGAGACTACCCACTTCACATCGATGTCAGAGAAAGTGCAAAGGAATACGCGAAGAAGCCTTTCACTACTTTTCTCAACGAGGAAGATGGCTATCCACGTCTGAAGGGAGTAATGTCGGCCTTATCGAACGCCGTGTCAAGCGGCAAACTAGCGCTCAAACAGAGGGAAGCGAAGAAAGTAATCGAAAGAAAGGAGCAAGTTGTAAGCGGAGAATCGTTAGCGAAAATACACTCAAAAGCGAAAGAGCTCAAACATACCCATGATGGCTTGCTTGTCGATCGAGAAACAGCCGACCTCGTTCAACGCCTCAAGGACGTACGCCAAAACGGGCGAACAAATCACGCTTTACAGAAGGAACTAAGAACCGACCTAAGGAGAACCCTAGAAAATGAAAGGCGATTAGATGAGCAGATTGGTCTTCTGCTGAGGGAGATTGAGGCATTCGTTCGCAAGTTTTCTGGGACGACTCCGAGACTCCAACTTGCCTAGTGATTAGATCAGAACTCTTATCCTCTGTTTTGATACTAGACCCCGCAAGAGGCTTCTTCCAAGATCCGATTTCTTAGACACCCTGATCTGACTCTTCTTGCCTATTGTTGCAGAGAAGAGGTATTCATCCCCGACATAGACATTCGCAACTTCGCCAGTCAGATGTTCATCGAATACGAGATCGATTCGATTTCCAACCTCTTGAATCTCATAGCGCACTTCTTTCCCTGATGAGCTAGGTGTTAGGGGTTCTACGTCGATCTTGACGCCTAGCTTTTCCTCGAGCTTTGTTACGGTCACACCTTTCTTTCCGATTAGGATTGGAACGATCTCGTTATCCACGCGAACCTGCGCCCGATTATTGGAAACGAGGGTAACTTGGGCTTCAGGATCAAACTTTCGTATTTCCTGGAGTATTCTTTCTTCAGCGAGCTTCTGTGTCGCACTGACAACTGGTTTGGCGTCTTTGACCGGGATGATTACGTTCTCCTCGCCGAAGGTGTAGATCTCAAACTCGAGACCACCAGCTTCGAAGTCACGGACTTCCACAACGGGTCTTGCAAGATCAGCTTCAATCATGCCCGTAGGAACCTTGACGATAAGATTCAGCGTGTAAAGGTTCCGAACTTCCCCGTATTGGATGAATATGATCGTGTCGATTATGTGTGGAATCATACCAAGCTCAACGCGCCCGATAAATCGCTGTATCGCATTAATGGCTTCGCTAGCATGCACAACCCCGATCATCCCAACTCCAGCCAGCCGCATGTCGGCGAATATCATGAAGTCCTTGCTCCTCCTTACTTCGTCAAAGACTGTGTAGTCGGGCCTCACGAGCAGAAGGATTTCTGCGGTCTTCTCGAAGTCCCCTTCCAATGGGCCGTACTGTGTTATCTCCGGCCCTACCTGGAGATCCCTAGGAGATTCCAGGGTTTTCACAATCTTGCTCTGCTTCAGGTAGAATTCAGCCAGTGAGGAGGCAAAGGTGGTCTTGCCTGAACCCGGTGGTCCAGCGATTAGGATGCCCTCCGCTCGGGTCGCGAGTCTTTCCATGAGCTTGCTCGAAAGGTGATAATCTTGCAACGTGAGACTTACAACGGGACGAACGATTGTGACTTCAAGACCATCTGAGAACGGTGGCCTAGTTATCGCAATGCGAAAACGCCCCAACTGAATCACCATGGCGCCCCCTCTGTCTATTTCCACAAATCCTTCGCGGCTGACTCTTGCGGCCTCTGTTATTTCGCGAATTATCTGCTCGATTTCCTCAGTCGTGCTTAGCGCATCATTGATTTGGATGAGTTCGAACTTTCCTGGCTTCCCTCTCTTTGCAAGAGGCTTTGTGCCCTCCTTCAAGTGGATGCTTGAGGTGTCAGGGGTGAAGAGTTTCTCAAAGGTGAGATCTGTAGTTCTCACCTGTCCTGGGACATACTTGACCTGGACTCCGTAGGCTTCGGCGACGAGGGCCTGAACGTAATCTGCAGTCAGCAGGACACCCCCCTCTGTTTTTGCAACGTCGGTTATGAGCGCGTCAAGCCTTCCGCTTCTTGCGAGCCTAATATCATCCAGCCCGGGACGTGCGCCCAAGAAAGTGAGTTTGACACCCTTTCTTTCGCAGAATTCCTTTAGCTTCTTGATTTCGCCAAGTCCGACGAAACCCGTTTCGCGGCCCTTCGAGGCTTGTGCCTGTAGTTCGTCTAGGACGGCGTAAGGAATTATGATTTCAAAATCGGTGAACTCGCCTTTCTCAATGACGGCGGGAACATTGCCGTCGGTGATAATTGATGTGTCCGGAACTAGCTTCTGCGTCATCTTCTAACTTGTCCTTACGGCGGTAGCAGTAGAGAACTTTCCATAATAAGGGTATCAAAACTATCTCGAAAGTTACGAGGAGAAGCCAAGCGCAAATGTCTCATATTGGCTGAGTGAAGCGTGACTGAGGACGATGAAATTGGAGCATTGCACCAAATCTTCACGCATTTATGAAGGCAAAATCCTGAATCTCCGCGTCGACCAAGTGCAATTCGAGGATGGCACATCAACCATACGCGAAGTAATAGAACACAGAGGCGCTGCAGCTATTGTCCCAATTCTGGAAGGCGACCGGGTTGTTCTTGTTCGCCAGTTCCGGTACGCAGCAAATTCGGAACTTCTGGAGATCCCCGCTGGAACGTTGGAGCCTGGCGAGGACCCGGAAATCTGTGCTCTGAGGGAGCTTGAGGAAGAGACAGGTTACAAGTCCAAGGAGATCCTGAAAATACTGGAATGTCACATTGCTCCGGGCTATAGTACTGAGAAAATCCACTTCTACCTGGCGCGCGCATTAGTTCGCACGGAAATGAAAACCGAAGAGGATGAGCGAATCAAGATAGAAGTCATTCCGATCAAAGAAGCATTGGACACAATTCGAAACGGCCAGATCCGTGACGCGAAGACGGTGTGTGGACTATATCGCGCGCTGGAACTACTTTGACTCGATTCTGAAGAACTCCGGCTGATCCGCGCTGAGAATATCCTTCACTTTGCGCTTGAGAGCCATGATATCAATGCCGAAGTAATCACCAGTATGATCAATGAACTTGTCAAGCCCACGCCTCATCACGGAGATGGTTACCTCCCTCTCGTTCTTCTGCCAGTGCACCAGCGCGGCGGCAAGGAGGATGATCCCCTGAAGGGCATCCTTCTCAGGCCCATCACTAACCCGCCATGCAGATTCAAGCGCTTCGTGACTTTCCCAATATCACTCTTCGTTGAACAAATCGAGTCCCAATCTGATCGCTTCAGCCTTGTCGATTGGAGGACTTGCGATGTCGAGCTTCCTCAGTGTAAGAATCGGCCCCATCTTGTCTTCGAGAGCCTTCAGAGAAGGCTGCAAGACTGTCTCTGCCTCAAGCAAGAGGTCTAGTTCCACTGCTCTGCTACTGACGCGAAGATTGCCGACGTCTGCTCCGAAAGGGCGAACGGCATCGTATGCGATTTTGGTTAACTGCTTTCTATCGGCGGAAGAGGCCCCTTTTTGATTTGCGAGTCTGACAAGAAAGCGCATGATTCCGTGCCGAGTTGTCGAAATTAGCATTTGAGATATTTTAGGAAACGGATATTACAATGATTCGTGTTGACATGGCTCGCCTCAAAATCCGGAAGGTCTGAGCTTGTTGTCATCGGCAGAGTACGTGATCGATGGAAATGCAGTGAATAAGCTTCTCGAACCGTACAATCTGGAAGCATTCCAACCAACATCCCAACTGCACCACTTGCTTCCCAGCCAAGTGTTTGATGCCATCGAGAAGAAATTCGTGAAAGGATTGATGGATGAGATCGACAAGTCCAAACCTCAAACAGTTCGATTCGTGAACCTCGAGGCAATAGCTACAGGCCCCCACATGGATTATCTGTACGCGATTTGCGGAGGACTTAGTGTACTCATAGACGCTCTGTCTGCGAAGGGCATCGCGGTGACCGGGACGGTACAGACCCCGTATGCGCTTCCCTGGAACTTGGTGTCGAAGATCGACCCGAACTTCAAAGGTCTGCCCGCTCCAGGTGAAACGGTCCCTCCTTGATAACTCGGTCAGAACTGTAATGGATCAATGGCGAAGGGCTGGATCCGGGGTTTGTTCTCTGACCTTTTGCTTAGAATCTCCACTTTCTCAAGTACACTTGGAGTAATTCTCCTTGAACGATTAGTGAGAGGAGTGCAACGCCGAATGTCATCGCTATGATTGTTGCCCTGAACGGAAACTCTTCTGGAAGCGAGAGGGCAAGCGCGACGGATATGACACCCCGCAGTCCCGAGGCGACAAGAACTTTCGTGTAGGACTGAGGGATGCGTTCTCCCAAGATGTGAGTTAACCCCATGATCGGATAAACGCTGACGAATCTGGCCAACAAAATGGCAAGGAAAGCTGCTATAATGAATGGTGCGTAGGCAACAATCAATGAAACATCAGCTCTCAAGCCCAGCAAAAGAAATGCGAAGGAGGTAACCAAGAAGGCCCCCACCTCCCAAAACCGGGTCATTGTGGTTCTCGTCTCTTCGGACATGGCAATTCTCATAGTGCGATTCCCCATGTACAATCCGGCTATGGCCACAGCGACTAGTCCTGACGCGCCCAAGCTTTCCGCGAGAGCGTAGGAGCCGAAAATAACAGCAATTGTGAACGAGGTTTCAGCTAGCGGCTCGGTTACGAGACGATACAAGAGTTCGGCTATACCAGATACAATTAGCCCCACTAAGACGCCGCCTCCAAACGTGTAGGCGAAGAAGCCCACATCTTGAAGAGGACGGAATGTCAAGGAGACAGCGATCGGATACAGAACGACAGCTGTGGCATCATTGAGGTAGGCTTCGCTTTCCAGAATTGTTGTCAAACGGTCAGGGGCCTTCATGCGTTTGAGAATGTTCACGACGGAGATTGGATCCGTGGGAGAAACAATTACCCCGAATGTTAGGGCCACGACGAGGGGCAGTCCCAAAGCAACGTTCAGGACGAAACCGCTGACGATAGCCGAAACGATCACACCCAGAATGGCGAGTAAGAGGACTGTTCTCCTAACGGTTCTGAAGATCTCATAGCGAGTTCTCATAGCGGCTTCGAAGATAAGCGGCGGCACAACTAGGCCGAGTATGAGGCTCCGATCGAACGGTAAGCCACTGAAGCCACCTGCTACTTTGAGGTAGGACAGCAACAGCCCGATTAGAATGAGGACGGTTGTGTAGGACACTCGTAACTTCTCGCTGACAATCGCTGCGATAAAAGCGAGAACCACGACAAGCAGCGAAAAAGTGAGAGGCTGCACTGCTGAGATATCGGTCATGGTCCGAAAGTCAACTGCCTGTAAGCTGACCCATCAATCGCCAAGCTCAGAATAAATGACTTCTGAATCCTCGACGAGAGTCAAAGACGCTTCGCAGATTTCTGTTCGTCAATGGCTCGAATAGGTCATGTACTCCTTATCTATCAAGTAGACTTTCTCGCCGCGGAGTAATGTTTGCCGGATTCGCCATTTGAAGCTGAAGTAGCACAAACCAAGTTCACGAGGACCATAAACCTCCTTAGAAAAAGCTTTCCTGAGATCCTGGAAGCTCGATCTACGCTCAAAACGACCAGCCCGAAAGGCAAGAGGGAAAGAAAACGCTACGAAGTCAAGACCTTTGTGTACGCGCCTCGCAGAACATTCGTCTTTTCGGAATCCGGTTGGGACTTGGGATCGATCTTCGACGTGATTTCGGACAGGCTTAAGAAAATGATGATGACGAGACGAAAGGCGCGCGGGCGCACTCATTGAGTTCATGTTCGTCGTTTGCTCAGTTGTTCGGACAGCAATCTTGAAGAACGTCTCTTTGGAAGAGACTGGCCGAACCACTCATGAACTCGCATATTCCTGAGAAGATGTTACTTACAAAGGGCTTTGGCGTCCATAAAGAAAGGTTGGCAAGTTTCGAGGTGGCGCTCAGAGATGCCGGCATCGCTTCCTGTAACCTCGTCTATGTGTCGAGCATCATTCCTCCGAATTGCACTTTGCTACCGAGAGAGAGGGGACTGAGGCTGCTGAGGCATGGACAGGTAGTTTTCTGTGTGATGAGCCGCATTGACACGAATGAACCAAACAGACTGATGGCAGCTGCGATAGGGATGGCTTTGCCGCAGGACCGCAACTTGTACGGCTACCTTTCCGAGCATAAGTCATACGGTGAAACGCAGAAGAAGGCCAGAGATTATGCTGAAGATCTTGCTGCCTCAATGCTTGCATCAACCCTCGGGGCAAGGTTTGACGTCGAAGACGCTTGGGACACTAGGAGGGACATCTGAAGAATATCGGGAAAGAAGGTTCGCACGAGACATATCTGTCAATCGGCGGAAGGAAACAAAGATGGCCTGCGGACAACAGCCCTCGCGGCCGCGGTGATGATCTGAGCCATCAAAATGGCTCTTGCCATGCAATTGGACTAGAGCTGCTGTTATGCCAAACGATTCTGGACTCGTCACGAACGCAGTGAAATGTGCAAGTGAACTCATTCTGATAAACGATTATAGTTTGTCGAACGCTGTATCTAGCGGAGTACCGAGGTAGATGCTTGCGCGGATCAAGCGATTCAGAGAATATTTGCGCCTCTCCGGTGTTGCGGGTATTTCGCGAAGATATTTCGTGTTGAATTCTTTCGACGGCGCTATGACGATGCTTGGCATAATATTGGGAGCCAGTGCGACCGGGCACGCGGATCCCAAGTTCGTGATTGGTGCAGGATTGGGGGCCAGTTTTGCCATGGGTGTCTCCGGTTTCTCAGGCGCATACTTGACTGAACGAGCTGAGCGCAAGGGACGATTGCGCAGATTGCGAAGGGCAATGCTATCTGATCTACGCAGCACCGTTCATGCGAAGGCTTCCTTTGCTGCATCAATATGGGCCGCGCTGATAGACGGAACTTCACCGGCCATAGCAGCCGCTATGCCGATGATTCCCTACGCGCTCACGCTCTTTCAGATTGCTCCGTCTTGGTTAGCATTCCCGGTCTCGATGCTATCGATTCTCGCCACTCTATTTGTTCTAGGGGCCTTCCTTGGCAAGATATCCCGCGAGAACGTATTGATGGCTGGACTGCGAATGCTGGCTGTTGGTCTGGTCACAGCTGTGATTGTGTGGGCCTTCGGAGGTTTTAGGATAGGCTAAACTCTCTCGCTGGATATGGCAGACTATTAAAGAAGTGTCTGAAACATAGGAGGATCATTCGCTCCCGTTGGGAGCGAAGGAATCGAGATTCAGGCGTGGAATATTGCTTGGTTGCCACACAGATAAGGAAAATCCTGTTGGACGTGTTGAAACCGCACGAACCACCAATTCATGAACTTGCTTCCAAACTCGGATCACTTCCCGGCATAAGCGAGGTCAGTATCTCCCTTGCTGAGATCGATCAGAGCACCGAAAGCATCAAGGTTTCCATTGACGGAACAGATATTTCAATCGACACTGTCCGGAAGAGTCTGGAAGAACTGGGCGCAGTCATACACAGTATCGACCAGGTCTCCGTCGCCAAGAGGGCCAAGTAGATAGCAGCTAGTTGTGAAGCAACTCTTTTGTCATGGTCAGTTCGATTTGCTCGACTTCACACCGTGTATCCCCTAGTTTTCTCCCCGACCTTTGAGGACGCTCAGTCAGAGTTCACTTTCATTGCTGAACGTTTTCGGTCACTTGACTACGAGGACGGAGCTACGTGCGTGACTGACCACACCACTCGACACGCTGCCTACGAGGAGTCTCTTGAAACCACTAACTCCTCTCCTCCCGACCACGATCAGGTCAACTTCTTGGTCAGCGGCGTACTCCGTTAGCGCTTGGACAATGGAAGGAGCATTCTTCAGAACACGCCCTTTAGCCTTAACACCATGACCCTCCGCTAAGGAAACTGCATCATCCACCCATTTCTCGGCTTCTTTGTTTGCATAGACGTAATAGTCTCCTAGTGTGATTGAAGGAGCGCCTACGCCATGAGCCGGCGAAAAAACGTAGGTCGGTCTCTGAACCACGCAAACGACAAGCAGTTCCGAGTCATTTCGCTGTGCAAGCTTCGCCGCAACCTTGGCTGCTCGTAGCGCACTCTTGGAACCGTCAATCGCCACCAAAACACGCTTGAACAGCGGACCGACCGTGGCTATCGCATTGTGATGCGAACTGACTGGCCTCAACCTAATCTTTCTGCTCTTGGATGCTCGCATCATTCCTACGAACCTCCACGCAGATCTTGCTCTGCCCTGTTCTTCTTCTGGAAACGGACTATCAACTCATCGATGCAATCATCCGCGACATCGAAGCCCCACTTGCTGCCATTGCCATATCTTCCGCCAACTGTTTTCTTGCAGTGCCTGCACGGATACTCTTCGGCTGGGTTTAACGTCACAACATTGTAGGCTCGTTCGTCACCGCTCCATTCCCAGCGGCCGGGGTACCTGAGAACATCTATGACGTCAAAAGGTCTGCCACATTTTGGATATGTAGGAGGAGGATCCTCACTTGCCAGCTGCTTCGCTAACAGGTCCGCTTCGATATGTGCCGCTTCGAGTCTTGCTTTCTTGCTGATCAAATTGATCCCTCGAGAGGAATATGAGTCAGGGCGGGTAATACGCATTTTCAGAATGGGCAAAAAGACTGTCTTATTTCGAGAACCGCTTCTCCGAAGTCAAATCATATTGGAGTCACTAGAAACGAGAGGGTGACAGGTGCAAACCCCTATCGGCCGTGAGTAGGGTTGCTGGGTTGCAGGTTTCTAACGACGTGTGTGGAGACCCTCTTATCAACAGGCCCGAAAGTGGTTTCGTGGTTGAACTGGACAGCTCCGATGGGCTCGTTGTCTCGAAACTTGTAAATGTGCACGCCGCACGTTGGGGTTGTCGCGTTATACCAGACTTCCAAGTCTATGATTGGGTCAGCGAACGGGTACCCTATTCGGGCACGGACGCGAGCGCGCCGCCTGTAATATTTCAGAATGAACTCGCGACATTCATCGAGTATAGGAGCAAGTTTCTCTACAGCCTGCCGGATTGCATCCTCTTCATCTTCGCTTACTTTCTTGAACCAATTGATAGTGAAGCCCTCTTGGTGGCCCAATGCATCTTCCTTTCTTGTCTTTTTGGTCATCGGAGGCCCTCTAGCCTAGTCGACTTAGAATGCTTAGATGGGTTTTGCTCTTCACTGGTTTCACAGGCTCGACATCGAATTGGTTGTCTAGTTCCAGAACATTCATTTACGGAATCAATGGTACTCTCACTGGTCATGTGGCAGGCTGCAAACGTACGTTTTGTGTGTTTAGTTCGGGCATGAGCGCAACTTCCTGCACAAAAAAATATTCGCGAAACCGTTATTATGTTCTCAAACCCTGGTTGTTCTGCAGACTAGACTTGAAGTTCTCTGAACTGACAAAGATGCTAGTGTATGGTAGAGGCATGAAGCGCATCGGTAAGGTCGCAGATCTAGAGTTCGATTTAGAAAACCGCTTGATCAAGCAGCTGATCGTCAAGGTTGATGGCGAGGACGCAAAGAAGGCGTGGAAAGGGAGGCTACAGTTGCGTTCTCCCAAGATATTGATACCAGCTGAATTCATTTCAGGAGTGAAGGATGCGATCCTGCTTTCCCATACCTTGGAAGAAATGAAGGATAACGTCAAGAAAGCGTAGACTCGCCCGATCGGTCGCTCTTGAACGCGCCTTCTCGTTGGTCACTTAACCCAAACTGCCCTTCTTGAAAGCATCAAACTCTTCTTAGCGTCTAATGAGGGAAAGGCCGCAAGGCATTCTCGTTTGATGGTGTACGTGCACCGGTCTAGTGATACCGCAAAGAGAGATCAAAGGCTCATTTCGCGTGTGCTGTTCGGTGTTTCTCGATTGCGTTTGCTATATCTGTGCGGGCAATGATGCCGACTAATGATTCTTGGTTGTCGCGGAGAACTACTGGGAGTCTGCCCACACCTTTGGAAATCATTTTTGTCAAAGCGGAAAAGAGGTCTTCGTCTGGGTAGGCCATGACCAATTTTCGCGACATGACATTTCTAACCCTATTTTCCACCCGTTTCGACGGTTCGACTTTGAAGATGTCTGTGCGAGTGATTATTCCAACCAGCCTGCCAGCTGACACGACAGGGAAGCCGCCGATGAGATCTATTTCCATCAAATCCTGCGTTGCTTCTAGGTTTGTTATTGGGCTTATTGTCCGCACCTCTGTCTTCATGACGCTTCCCACTCTGAGTCGTTTGAGCGCCAGAGTCTCGTATTCCTCGAGATGGGCCGGGGAGTCCTCTACGCTGTCCACTTGGTTGAAGAAGATGCTGGAGCTTCCTGTGAGCAAATATGCTACGACCACCGCCACCATTGAGGGCGCTAGAAGCCCGTAGCCGCCCGTCATCTCAGCTATCATAACTATGACCGCCAGAGGTGACTTCGCGGCGCCACCAAAGAAGGCTATCATACCTACTATCGCGTAGTCCGACGGATTCGTTACAGTTCCTGGCAGCATCTGCTGCGCATAGTAACCAAACGTTGCACCGATCAATGTGCCCGTTACTACGCATGGGCCGAAGATCCCTCCGCTCCCGCCAGACCCAAGCGTCAGCGACATTGCGAATATCTCAGCGAAGATCGCGATAAACATCATTGTCACGGGAAAGAGCTGATGATCCTGATTGAGCGCTAACTGCGCCCAACCATACCCTACACCCAGAACCGAAGGCACAAAAATGCCTAGCAATCCCACAAGGAATCCACCAATAGTTGGCTTCACGAAAAACGGAATTCTCGCTCTTTCAAAGTAGCGATGGATTGTAAAGTAGACCTTGAAAAGCAAGTGAGCAAAGCCTGCGCAAATGACGCCCAAGATCGCATAGAGGACGAGAGCTTCTGGGTGTGTGTATCCAATGGGGTTGACGCCGCTGGTGAATATGGGTTGCCAGCCCACCACGAAGCCAACTACTGAATAGCTTACGGTTGAAGCGATGAAGCCGGGAATCATGGCTTGGGCCTCAAAATCATGTTTGTAGAACACTTCCCCGGCCAAGATGGCTCCAGCCAGTGGAGCCTTGAAGATAGCAGCAATACCTGCACCGAGCCCACCCGCGAGAGCAATTCTCCTCTCGCTCTCTGTCAATTTGAATGCCTTCCCGATCTGGGTGGCCAAGCCTGCTCCGATTTGCGCTATCGGACCCTCACGCCCTGAGGTCCCTCCAGATCCTATCGTGATAGTCGATGTCAGAAGCTTTACCAGTGGAACGCGAATTCGAATAAGAGCATGGCCTGTGTGGAACTCACCTATCGCGGCGTCGGTTCCGACACCTCTGGCTTCGGGTGCGAACTTCTGAACAATCAGGCCGCTGATCAATCCTCCTAGACCTGTGCAGACTGGGATTAGCCAGGGCCGTTCGATGGCGATTGTGATCAAGTTCGAACTTGTCTCACCGCCCGGCAACGGCGGCGCATATCCAACAATGGTTCCGAGGAAGAGTTCGGTGAAGAAATCAATTCCTTCAATGAGAGCTAGCGCTCCTAAACCCGCAACGATTCCTGTAGTAACAGAAACCGCAGTCCACTTGCGTAGGTAGGCAAAGCCGCTTCGGACGTTGAAGCCATTCTCATGATCAGTCATTCTCTACCCACCCGGCTCTGAGCTCTGATTGCCGGCGTCAACTTGGCCTCGAACACTTTTGATGCTTTCCCAGTCTCGCGTTGCATGAACCGTCACTCTCATCGTCCACCTTGACTCTTTTCGGGTAACAGTTATCTGTAGGATTCTTTTCTCCTCACGTAAGTGTTAGTGAGTTGTCGGTCGAGATTGGACAAAAACCGCCTGACTTCCAGCTCCCAGACCAGACCAAGACGATGCGCTCATTAAGTGATTTCTCTGGAAAGAAGACTGTGCTCGCGTTCTTTCCGGGAGCTTTCACTGGCGTTTGTACAAAGGAGATGTGCACATTTCGAGATTCTATGCAGGCCTTTCAGAACGTAGGCGCACAGGTAGTCGGCATAAGCGTGAACGACCCATTCGCGAATAAGGCCTTCGCAGACATCAACAACCTACAGTTCCCTATTCTAAGCGACTACAGTCGAGAAACCATCAAGAAGTACGATGTGGTCCAAGTGGATTTCGCTGGATTGAAGGGATACAATGCGGCCAAGAGATCAGTATTCATTCTGGATGCGAACGGTGTGGTGCGTTACAAGTGGATTTCCGAAGACCCAAGCAAGGAACCTGACTACGAGGAAATCAAGAAGCAACTCGAAGATTTCTAAACCTCGCAGATGGCTCTTAAGCCACCTTTTGCCCCGTCGTAGATTTTGCAATCGACTCAAATACGATGGAACCGGGGTTGCCGGACCAGATGGAAAATGGTATCGAAAAACGATTTGCTAATCGGCATACTAGTGCTCGTCGCGGGGCTAATCATCTACGAGTTTGCACCGGCGGCTGCGGCTCCAGGAGGAGGCTTCCTCTTCATGGGAGGTCCAGCACACGCAACATCTCACTACATTGGCGGAGCCCTCGCAGTGATCTTCGGACTTGCAGGAGTGGCACTCTATAAGAAAGTCAGCAAGGCTACTCTCGGCGTTGCAGTCCTGAGCCTCATTCTAGGGGTCCTCTTTCTACTCGACGCACCGGGCGGCCCACTCTACGCAGTCTGGATCCCCCACGGGCAGGCCATGGCGACAACCGGCGGGATCACAATACTCGACGGGCTAGTCGGACTCGTCGCGGCAATAGTACTGAAACCAGGGACCAAGAGCTAGAGAGACAACCCGCTTCAGCGTCTCTCACCATTTTTTTCTTGCTCTATTCGAGACTTTCATGATAGGCTGCGCAAGTTTTCATCGATCGGAGTGAGATATATTGCTTTTCTCTCCGCACTCGAGGACTTCGATGGAGACGAGAGGTTTAGCGATATCCTGTCGGAAGCTAGAAAGTAAGCATAATCAAGAAAAAGACTAAACAGAGAAAAAGAAAGAATAGGTTTGGTGTTGCGGCGTCTAATCGATTTTGATTTCTTTGCCCCGAGGTCTTGGTTTTAGCTTTCGGAGGACTATTTCCAGTACGCCGTTGTTGTAGCTTGCCTTGGAACTGTCAGGGTCAACGCTGGACGGCAGTTGAACTTCCTTGAAGTACTTCCGGGCAGGGGTCTCGACTTTGATCGTTATGGCATCTTCAGTGGTAGTGGTGCGGATGTCGGACTTCTCTACGCCAGGTAGTTCAGCTAGGACGCGGACCTGTTCGGTTTCGTTGATGACGTCGACTAGGGGTTCCCGCGAGTCCATGGGTTCAAGTGCTGGTTGTTCCATGCCGAACATGCCGGGGCGTTTGGAGGGTTTGACGTTGCCGAATTCTTGGATGATTGGTTTGCCGTCGGGACCGACTGACATTGAGTAACCGTAAACGAAGGGTCCGAATTGGCGTATTGTGGACCCGTCGGGCAGCTTCCTCTCCGTCATCTGTTCCTTGGGCATGTCCTTAGCCATGTCTTGGAACATTCGTTCGAACATTTCGTCGAAGTCAGCGAACCACTTGTCCATCCATCCGAACGGGGACGCTCTGCGCCCTCGACGCGACCTAAACCATTCGGGGAAGAACTCATCAGACGACATTTTCTAAGTTCACCTCACTCCTTGGTGGTTTGTTACCAATAGTAACAGTCGAATATAAATTTTGTTACGTAAGGTAACGTCAACTCTACGGTTGATAGCAGAGAATCGTGTGGCTGTAAAGAATCGGTTGATGCTAGATTTCGAGGTATGATTCGTCATTTGTAGCGACGAATCTAAAATTGTGCAAGATGTCCATGCCTAGGATGCTTGGTACGCCTGCGAGGATTTGTTCTCTAAGTTCCTTATCAGCAAGTTCGACCTTTACAACATCAAAATAGTCCAAGGTCTCGACGCGAAACTCACGTTTGCCTTGAGTTTGAGCACCAGCGGTTTGAAATGTGAGCTTACACTCATCGGTTATTCTGTATAGAGGTAACTTACCACCAATTCCCGTTACCCACTTATCTTTGGGCAGTTGTTTCAGGGCAGAGTAATCTAGACCAAACCGCTTAGCGTCGATTTCGCTCAAAAAGGAAATCGTCGAACCAGTGTCAATAAGAAAAAGAACAGGGTCACCTAGACCTCGCTTGAAACAGGAAAACCAAGGTTGAACGACAATCCGAACGGCTTTCCCCTTGTCGCGGACCATGCCGCAAGGAAAGCGCAATAGTATCTAGACTGCGATTGTTCTGTGTTCCGATGGAATGAAGAACACGAAGACGCCTCTTGCGGTCTTCATTTCAGAGCGGATTGCAGCCAGTAGATGATCAAGGTCCGCGTTGTGATACTTGACCTCTCGATTTACAACGCCGATATACTGGTCAGGAAACTGTTCTCTGAGTGAGTCAAATTCCCTAAGAACGAAGTTCTTATCGTTCTCTGCTTGGTCGAAACGAACTTGTTCCTCCGCTAGCAGAGACATACCCTCATCCTCAGACTTAGTTTCTCACTGGCTGTATTTTTGCTTTTCTTGCGTTTTGTATGATGGTTAACCACTTGTTTTGGCCTTTAACTACTATTCCTGCCATGTCCGCAGGCGTTTTGCCATTTAAGGCCATATGTGGACGGACATAGTTGTGAAATAGCTGGTAACCAGCTAAGATGGGGCTATCTGGTTTTTCGAGCGTTCGCATTACTCGTTCTCGATCTCTGATTTCGCCGTTCATTCGCTCCATTTTGTTGTTGTGGCGTTTGCCGTCTAGGGTTATGTCTCTGATGTGTTCGGGGCGTGTGGCTAGTTTGCTTGTCCAATATTCATCCATGAACGCCTCATGGAAGTTCGGTGCACCATCGGTTATGAGGGTTCTAGGATTCTTGCGGGCGATTGCCTTGGCCTGTTTGAATAGCGGTCTAATGTCGGCTGAGTATTTTGTGTCAGCTACCTCTTGAGCTATCCAGAACCGAGTTTGGTCATCCATCAATGCGTATAGGTACTTCATGTTCCCTCTGACTTTCAGAAACAGTTCATCGGCTCTCCAAGTGTCCGACACTTGCGGAGTAATCTTGTCGAGGTACTTCTGCATCAGCTCGGGATACTTCTTTATCGACGTGAACTTCGTCTTGTGGTTTACTCTAGTGCAAAATGCGAGTCATCAAAATCCGAGCGGAGGTCACCAAAGGAGTGCCTTCGAAGTGACAGAACCGTTCTAAGCATCGTACACGATGCGCTAGATGCTTAGTTGGTAGTGTTTCGATTTGAGGACTCAGCAGGGGAAAGAACTAAGTTGTCCAAAGTGTGGCTTTGAGACTAACAGTCAAGAGATTTTCGTCCTGCACGGAAGGAATTGTCCTCGAATTTGATCATATTGGCATCCGAAAAGTAACTGGCTGGCTCATCCGACGACGATTGGACCCACAAAGATCGGATCTCGGAATTTAGAGATGCCAAAAGTCAAAAGATTGTAACAGTCGCGCAAACAAATCTGTAATAGGTGTAGCCATTAGCATTCTATCTTGCATTGACTCCTCAGATGAAAATTTATCTCTTGACCATCCTTACAGGGCTCTTGCCGATTCTGTACTCCATACTCAACATGCTTTCGAAGCAATGAACTCAGGCCACTGATTCAACAGCCGAAAAAATGCGTGAGCTCCCAATCTTTCGATGGGTTCGATTCAGCCTTATAGGTTCAAAGCTCATCAACCTCAATGGTTTCTTCACATGAAGGAGTCGAAACTTCGCGAGCAGATATTCGACCTACTCTATTCACAAAAGAAACCTGAACAAGCAGTCCTGCAACTGAATCGAATACTCAAAACCTCACCCGAGCACAGCGAGGCTTCGGCTCTCAGAGCATACACTCTTAACAAGCTAGCAAACTCGCAGCAGAACTGGAAATATTCTCAGCACGTCTTCGAGTCCGCGGAGCGAGCGCTGGCATTGAACCCCGACGACGATATAGCGCTAACCAGCAAAGGTTGGGCCCTGATTGATCTCGGCAGAGCACAGGAAGCACTTTCGCCGCTTCAACACGCAATCAAGGTGAATCCCGCGAATGAGTATGCCTAGTACAACCTCGCCTGGGCACAATACTTGACCGGAGACGCGGCTGGTTCCAAAGAATCGATAGAGCGAGCCCTGAAGATCAACCCTGCCAACCCCATCATCAGGCGCGGCAAAGAGATGATGGAGAAAGGAGAAATCCCAGATCACCTGAGAAAGAAACAGTGACCTGGCATTATCTGTCGACTAGGCCATCAACGAATTGAGCCAGCGCAGTCAGACTCCCAAATTCATAGTCCGCCTGACATGGTCTCGTGTTTTCTGTTCACCCACGCAGTTCTGAAATCTAGCCTGCTAGCGGGCGGGATGTCATATCGAAAACCCGATGAGACATGCAGGACCTCGCCAGGTCTGCAGCCAAGCTTTTGAAGCGTGAGTTCAAACGGTTTAGCGCTTGGCTTGTAGGTCCCTGCTTCTTGTGCAGTGATGACTAGATCGAAGTCCACTCCAATTTTCGTTCTCGTCTTCTCAATTATGTCAGTGTCAATGTTAGATATGATAGCCAACCGACTATGCTTTGCAAGACGCTCTAGCGCGGGTTTCGTTTCTTCGAAGACTGGCCATTCTGGAACGGACGCGGCAAGTCGTTTGCCATCGTTTTCATTGTACTCGATCCCAGACTGAGTGAAAGCGCCCCTCAAGCTCAGAGCAAGAATCTCTCTGTAGCTTCGGTAAGCACCCTGGACCAATTCGAAATCGAGACCCTCACGGACCCTCAAAACCTCGGCTATATTGGCCTTGATATGCCTCTCCCGAAAAACCTGCTCAAGGAATTCTGTGATGCCTGCTTCCCAATCGACTAGTGTCCCATAGCAATCGAACGTGACAGCGGACGGTTTCTCCAGCATCGGATCCCAACACGCGATATGGAGTGGCGCGTCTACTAGCCTTTCGTAACGCCGATCGGAGTGAGTCTCGCCACTTTCGTTGCTATCCCGAGTTGGTGGCTTACCTCGGCAACTGCGTCCACATTCTTGTAAGCCTCTGGGGCTTCTTCGCTAACCGTTCCAATATTTTCGGCTCGAATCATAATGCCGCGTTTCGAAAGGAGTTCCTGAACGGTTCTTGCTGGGTTGCGTCTTCTCGCGGCTGCGCGGCTCATTGATCGCCCCGCACCATGCGCGGTTGTGCCGAAGCTTAGTTGCATCGACTTTGGTGTTCCGATGAGAACCCATGAAGCCGTGCCCATGCTTCCTGGAATTAGGACTGGCTGGCCGACATCTCGGTATTCTGGTGGGATAGCTGGGTGACCCGGCGGGAAAGCTCGGGTGGCTCCCTTGCGATGCACGTAGACCTTCTTTTTCCCACCCTCAATATCGTGCTCTTCGATCTTTGCAATATTGTGCGCCACGTCGTAGATCAGTCCCATGTCCAACTGGTCCGCTGATTTCCCGAAGGTCTTCTCGAAAGATTCACGAGTCCAATGCGTTATCATTTGTCGGTTGGACCAGGCATAGTTGGCTGCTGAAGACATGGCGCCGATGTAATCCTCAACTTCATTGCTTTTCGCAGGAGCGCAAGCCAATTGTCGATCGGGCAACTTGATACCGTATTTCTGAATAGCTCGTTCCATCACGCGCAAGTAGTCGCTGCAAACCTGATACCCAAATCCCCTGCTCCCCGTATGCACCAAGACTAGAATCTGCCCTTCCTTCCTGATTCCCAGTTTCTCGGCGACCAGCTGATCAAAGATCTTGTCCACCTTCTCGATCTCCAAGAAGTGATTTCCGCTGCCCAAGCTTCCTAGCTGCGGACTGCCACGTTGCTTCGCAACGCCCGACACTTTATCGGGATCGGCTGTTTCCATGCACCCGTTCTCTTCACAGTGCTTGCGATCCTCAGCCCAACCGTAACCGTGATCAACAGCCCACTCAACCCCCTCACGCGTAACCTTCTCCAAATCCCCAGGCGAAAGCCGACCCACCTTCCCCCGACTACCCAAACCCGAAGGAACATTCATGAAAAGACTATCAAGCAACTTCCCCAAAACCGGCCGCACATCACCCTCAGTCAGATTCGTCCTGATCAAACGCACACCACAATTGGACACGACAAATCCATTCGCGATGAAATTGTGGCTTGCATCCGCCACTGTGAAGTCATAGACGGCCTCGTCAAGTTCAACGGGCTCAAGCGTAGCTATCTCATCCCAAGTGCTACCTGAATTTCCGAGACGCCCAGTCGAATCTTTCACAAACTCTGTGAAGGATAGAAAGTCTTCTGGAATTCTAGGAACAGTCTTGCGAGGTTCGTAGATCGAACGTTCGAGGAAACGTTCATTGACCTCCGAATCTTGCAGGCTCTCGACGATCTCGGTCTTGGAGCTACCGCTCATCCGGAGCGTTAGTGCCTTGGCGGCTATTTGTGCTCGATTTGAAACGGCAAGTCTCTTCAGCTTCAAGTAGTTGACGGCTATCGCAGCCAAACGGCTCTTTCTTCTATTGTATTCGAAGCCTACTGTTCCCCAGAATCGAATGAGGTTCTCCGGCGACTCTGAGATCTGCAACCGAATTCGCGACGATTCCAATCCGTTGCGAGTTCTGTGGGTATCGAAGTCAATTGTAATCGGATTGCATCCCACTCCAAATTGATCGAGGAGCCGACTAATCTGTCGCATGAACCGAATACCGTGACTAACGACATCCCGATGTTTGCTCTGAGTCAGCAAGGGTGAGGCCAGAGTCTTGGCATGACCTGATACAGGTGCTGGCGTTGACAATTCAGCGCCGAACAATGCTCCGAGCAGCAGTCGCTTCTGCCATAGCGGCAGTCTGAGAATCCACCGTGGTAGAGTAAAGCCCTGCGATGCCTTTGCGCCTCGAGGGACGCCCATCGCCATTAGGAGGGCAGCCAGACTGCGCGCGTGCACATAGAATCCATGTTCAGTGCTCTGGAAAGTCTTGGTCCCATATCTTGAGGTGATCTTCGCGGACCTTGTTCTCGTGTATATCCGTGTGGGCGAATATCCGAGCTTTCGGATGTCCTCTCGTATGTCTTCGAGATCTCCTCGTTTTCCCCAGAACCAAATGTAGCAGCTCTTTGGGGTGAATATTAGTGAGCCGTCGCCCAAGATGAATCCAAGGAGCTTCAACAGATATGGCAATTTCGGAGAGGTTGAGCGTAGCGGCAAGAGGTCTCTCGCACGAAGCTCTTGGACTGCTGAGCGATTGTTTGCTGGAATGTCAAGTCGCATTATCTTGCTCTCGGAAACAATGTTGAAGTCTTCGGGTGCCTCGTATGGGATTCCTTCAAACCCGTGAACGGCAACTTGGTCGTCCGTGCGCAATTTCGAAACCTCAATCATTCCATTTGGAGTGAGGAAGGGGTGGTCCTCTGTGGCAAGAACCTCGTACCCAAGTTTGGTTCTGACTCGATACGCTCGTTTATCGTTCGGCTGTTTCAAGAACGCGCCAATTCTCGCGTGATCGAGAGTGTTTGGTTTCACACAGCGAACTTTCAGTCGCTGCCAAGACGTTTCGAACTCGCGAATAGGCATCCGATATCCCAGTTCAGTCAACACAAGCGCATCGCCGGTTAGGCAGTTTATGTCGTACCCGATTCCTCCGGGGCTTACGACGCCTTCGTCGTAGTCGCTTGCAGCGACTCCTCCTATTGGGAATCCGTAGCCTTCGTGGCCGTCGGGCATCGTGATCGACCAATTGTAGAGTCCTGGGAGGGTGGCGACGTTGGCGCATTGTTGGAGTGTGGCGTCGGTTCGCATTTTCTCGATTAGTGCTTCATCTGCGTAGATTCGGCCTGGTACGCGCATGCCAGGTTGAGCGTCCTTTGGGATTTCCCAGACGTACTTGTCGATGCGATTGATGGGTATTTGCTGTGAACCGCGACCGTAGGCTGCTTGAGCCAACTCAACCACGAACGAATTGTTTGAGAGAATGCTTCCTATTTAATAGGGTGTTTGAAAGTCCCGACATATCGTACTTTGAGGAAAGTGATTGTCAGCGTTTCTTGAGGTGCTTTTCGAATTCGAGAACTGCATTTTCCTGTTCTAGGTTTTCGATGGATCCAGGTCGCTTCTCTCTCACCATACGAATCGCCTCGTCTGCGCTTAAGCCATGATAGACGAGATATGCGGCGAGAACCGTGCCTGTTCGACCCTTACCCTCACCACAATGCACTAACACAGGTTTAGACTGAGCATTCTTCCGCTCGACGAACTGGATTATATGATCCAGCTGCTTGATACTCGGCGCGCCTGAAATGTGCGAATGCAAATATTCAAAACCAATCCGGCTCACAGCGTCGGGGTTCAGAGGTGTGCCCGTCAAGGAAACAATGGCTTGGATACCCTGCTCCTTCACAGCCTTCAGTTCGCCTTCCGTCACGGGTCGAGCGCATCCTGCAATCTTGGACTTCTCAAGCCAACTGAAATTCCCGGGCAAGTTCGTACTGACCGTCAAGACACGACACCTGATTCTTCCTGATGAATGATACGTACACAAAATTCAAGAAATGTATACTCGTTGAATTTGACTGTTTTGAGACCGGTCCGGCTCTCGCCTGAGCCACAGTTATCTAGCAAGAAACACAAGCTACCAGACATGCCGAAGAGCGGAAGAACTCGAAGAGATGGGTTCTCAACGAGGTCGGTTCACGCTGGCGAAGAAACCGATCCGACTAGTGGGTCTGTGGTCACCCCAATCTATCAGACATCAACATTCGCATTCCCATCGACCAAGATTCTGTTGGAAGTCATGCAGAGAAAGCGCAAGGGGAACGTGTACACTCGATGGTGGAACCCGACAAATCAAGCCGCCGAGAACAAGATCGCCAACCTAGAATCAGCGGAAAGCGCACTACTCTTCCCGGCAGGTATGTCTGCAATCAGCAGCATGATCCTCACATTCGTTCAAGCAGGAGACCATGTTGTTTCAATGCGTGACGTGTACGGAGCAACATTCGAGTTCATGAGCGAATTTCTCCCGAAGATCAATGTGGGGGTGACCTTCGTCGACGCTAACAAACCCCAAGATATCAAAAGCGCCCTGCGCGACAACACCAAGCTCGTCTATCTTGAAACACCAACCAATCCCACACTGAAAGTCGTTGACATCCCTGCTGTCAGGAAAATGCTCGCTAGAAACGATGTGAAAATTGCTGTGGACAACACGTTCGCCACACCTTACAACCAGCAACCACTCAAACTGGGAGCAGATATTGTGGTTCATAGTGCCACGAAATATTTCGGAGGACACGCCGACATCACTGCAGGCGCCGTCGTGAGCGACAACAGATTCATTTCAGAGTTCTATGAGACACGGAAGCTCCTGGGTGGAGTGTTGGATCCACACGCTGCATGGCTGCTCATTCGTGGCCTCAAGACGTTCGAGTTGAGAATGCGTCGGCACAATGAGAATGGGATGGCGGTCGCTCAGTTTCTGGCCAAACATCCGAAAGTGAAGCAGGTGTTCTATCCAGGCTTACCATCCCACCCACAGCACGGCATTGCAAAGAAGCAGATGAGAGGGTTTGGTGGCATGCTCAGCTTCATTCCCCGAGGAGATGGGAACTATGCGTCTCGCATTATCGACCGTTTGAAGATGATCAAATTGGCCCCGAGCCTCGGCGGAGTTGAAACCTTGGCAACTCAGCCTTGGACGCTTTCCCACTTCTACGTTCCAAAGAGCGAGCGCATCAAGGCGGGGATCGTTGATGAACTGGTCAGGCTGTCGATAGGCATCGAAGACGCAGAAGACATAATCGCCGACCTGAAACAGGCTCTGGCCGCCTAAGATAAGTCAAGACAATTCGTTACGCGATACTGACGAGCTCGGGTGCAGTGTTTTTATCGGATATCAGTAGCCCTGTCTTCGTGGGATTAACGAAGGGTACCCTTTGCCAGCCTCCACTGTTCGCGACACGATGTCGTGAATCAACACCAGGGAGGTGGGTATGTCCAAAAAGGGCCCATATACTGCCGTCGACTTTCGCGACTCTCTTCCACATCCTCTCCAAACTCAGCTTGGAAATGAATCGGTTCCAAGCGTGGCCGAAAGCTCCTTTCAGACTTAGATCATGGCCGTGATATGCCATTACCTGCATGCGACCAAAGTCTATCAAAGCGCACTTTCCCAAAACCTTCAAAGTCCCCGGATCACTCTGGTCGTTCAAGGGATTTGGCGGGTCGTGCGCTGGTGACCCTAAAACCCAAAACAGGTTGAGAGGCAAACCATCCAAACCGAGCTTCCCCAATATGCTAGCTGCATCCGGAGAACTACCGAGAACTCTTCGCGCATCTTTCGGAGAGTAAAACAAGTCACCGTTTACAATTAGATTTGATACTTGCGTCGTTTCAATAAAGCTACGCAAGTCTTTTGCGTACTTGAACGGTTCTGTGGATTTCAGATGTAGGTCTGAAATGAATAAGGTGTTGCCTCGCAACCGAACCTGCCTTGCATGAGCGAGCGGGTTCAGACTCGGAACTGCTGGGTACAGGAGAAAACGAAAGTTCAGGATGAACAGAATGATAATTGTAACAGTCAAGAAAACAAGGACCGCTGAAAGCCACATCGATGATTGTGCCATAGGCAACTTACTAACTAGTATTTCTCGCGTGTGCGCTTTTCCAAGACCGCATGTGATTTCTAGGGTGATGTCAAGCGTCGAATGCCCTTGACAGAGTCGAAGTCTGAATCATGCGAGAATATGTCCTTGACTCCGTATCGTTTCATCACAACGGTTGATACAACGTCAGTTAAGCTCAGTCTGCCACCGAACATCGGGTATGTTGTCAGTGCTTCCTTTAGGATACTTTCATCGACGAAGACCGTGAAGATCCGAGGTGAAGCTAAAATGGCGTTCGCCGAGTCTCTCGCGCGACTCGCGCCAAATCCTCTTCTCTTCCCCAGAATAGTGACAGCCTCGTCCAGAATGAAATCAGTTATGAGACCTAACGGGGTTTGACCCATCCTCACGGATTCGATCAACGAATGCGATGACTCGTGAAACTCGTCGTTCAAGTCTGCATCTCCGACCCAGACGGTCGTATCGATGAAAATCAAAGCTCCCCAGCCTCCAATTTCTCCAAGTCTTTCAGGACGTTGTGACGCTTTGCAGAGCGGCCGATGCCGCAGATCTTGGTAAGAGGATCATCCTTTGGTGGACAAATTCCTCCTAGCAGCCGCTCGTACCTCTTGATGTAAAGCCTGAGGGCTTCTTCTCCCTCTGCACTTAGCTCCAGTTTGCCGTGTTTTGCTAGAACGATCTTCTTGAATTTGTCCACGACGTCCCGTGAAGCAATTATCTTGATTTGGGCCATGGTTGCACTCGGGTACCCAAGTTCGCCAGTGAAATAATTAGGTTTTGCTAGCTTTTCGCTAGCTTGATTTGGAGGGGAGGTGCCTCAAGATTAACAGGTTCACTGGCCTCTCCAAGTTAAATTCGTGCGCACTTCATTCTTCCTGGTTATCTAAATGGGGCGCACTATTCCTTCTTTTCGAATGGCGATCGACATCGAGGTCGCTAAATGGAAGCCTTTCCGAGACGCCTTACGAAAACCTGACAAAGAAATCTTCGTGAACATGCTCCTGCGTTCAAAGCTCTACGCTTCAGCGGGCGGCATGTCGGTACGACCCTTAGTGCTCGAAGCAGTGTTCATGTCAATCCTCCTAGACCATCACAAGAGGCTGTTAGAATTAGTCGCGGAGATTGAAAAAATCAAGAACCCAGACGAGGCAAAAGAACCTGAAGGTATCGAAAAGTTTCTACAAGCACCTCCCATCGAAGCCATCCCACCTTGCCAAACGACCATCGAAGCTACGCTGCCGCAAGAGGACAATTACTAGCCTACCTGCAGGCGCAAGGCTTCAAACCGCACCCCGACGAAGTATTCTGTCCCAGCAGCGAACACTGTTGGGTCGACGTTGCCGCACTGAAAGGACAGGATTACTGGGCGTTCGAGTACAAGTCGCGAAAGGATTCGATAAGGCGTGGCTTCGAACAGTGCTGTTCCTATGCGAAAGGCTTCAACTACGTCGTGCTAGTCGCAGATCGCCATCGAGTAACATCAAGCCCGTACTTCAATCATTTCAGAAATGAGGGCTTTGGTGTCTGGCGACATGACCGATTCGGATTCCAAGCGATCCTTCAACCCAAGAGACGATTGACAATGAAACGAGTGAACGCAGTAGTTCAACGACAATTCAGACGTCCACTGCGAAATTCCGAAATGAAACTCGAAACGACTCTGACTAGGTGGTTTAATGATTCTGAGAACTAGCAAGTTCAGAACCATGATTTAGCCTACTGAGGAAATGCCCGAAGATGCATTACTCCATCTGGTTATTTGTTCAAGTGCTTCGCTCAGGCTGTTCACCGTGGCCTCTGGAACCACGAGTAAGGGATGTTCTATGGGTTTTCGAAGCACATGGATTGACCGGATTCCAAAAGTCCTCGCTCCAAGTATGTCAGCCTGTAACGAATCGCCAACGAACACCGCTTCTGATGGCTTAACTCCAAGGCCGCTGAGCGCCTCAGCGAAAGGGTCGGGCTTCGGCTTGCGTTTTCGAAGCGCCGCTGAAGTCACGATGACTTTGAAGAACCTTCGAAGACCATGCTTGTCGAGAATCGCTCGAACTGCCCAGTCACTCTTCGAGTTTGAAACAAGGCCTAGATCAAACCCAGAATCCTCGAGCGCACTCAAAGTTTCAACGGTGTCAGGGTAAAGCTTCCAAGCGTCGATCTCGGGTTTGTAGAACTCAATTACGGCACTGTCTACGAATGCCAAATCAGGCTGTCGGAACTTCGACTTGCGCAGGGTCTTTGATACAATATCCTGCAATGGGATTTCAATTTTGTAGAAGTGGGATACGGTTGAAGCGCTTTCGAAGCCACGGATGAATATCTTGGTAAACTCGTCAAACGCTGAGTTCAGTCCTTCTCCTCGAAGGTATGCATAGAGCGATTCTAGATTGTCACGGAACACGTCGTCCCAAGGCCGAGCCAAGTGGACCAGAGTGTCGCCGAGATCGATAAGGACGGCTCGAATCAATCGTCCGTCACTGATTTAGAACCGCTCGAACTCAACCCGCAGCGTCATCCCCTTGAGTTCCTGAGCGATCTTTCGAACCTTATCTAAGTCAACGAGCATCTTGCGAGGTTGACGACCTGTCAGAATAACCTTCGTCTCCGTGCTGCCGTCCGGAATCCAGACTGTGTTTATTGTGAGGATGGACAGTGGGCTAAAGAGGTCCTCGAGGAAATCTCTATCATCCCCGCCGTAACTGATGAGCTTGACCCGCTTGCCGAAGGTCTCAGCCAGTTCTCTCACGACCTTCGCGCCGCCTCCGAGCAGCTTAGGCATATCCTTCTTGTCAACAAGGACCGCCATCATATCGTCAGCCTCAATCGCCCGATGATAAGTCACATCCTCAAGAACTGGATTCTGCTTTTCCAGTTCAACTATTTTCTGGATGACTTTGAGATCCAGCTCAGTAACCTGACCCTTCTCCAGCTTCTCCTCACATCGTCTGCAAAGTATGCCAGACTTCACACAAAATGCATCTAAGATCGTCTTTACCATTCACTGTCAACTTTATCTGGATCCGGGACGTCGTCAGCCAGCTCCACTTTCGAGAAGCCAGCATCATCTCACTCAGGGACGTCGACCAGTCTATTTGAAGACTTCGCTAATTTCGCAAAGCCGAACTGACTCCGACGCGAGACCAGAGCAGCCACCTCGATCAGTTCCAGATTTGAGAGAACAGTTAATCGTACTCTTCAAATGCGCAACGACGAAACAAAACTCTAACAAGTAGTTGAACCGTGCGCGACAAGGTTGGAGTGCTGCTGCTTTATGTCCGAGACTTCCCAGGCATGCTTTCCTTTTACAGGGACAAGCTTGGCCTGCCGGTGAGCAAGATTCACCCAGGGAAGGGCTGTGAACCTCTAGTCGATTGGGCACGATTCGAACCTGACGGGGGCACAGCGATCGAGTTGTTCGCTGAATCGCGACACGGGCGATCTAGCGTCCTCCTTTTCCGCGGAACAACGCACTCGTCATAGCCTTCTAGGTTGAGGATATTGACGCTGCCTACGCTGAGTTGCGGTCGCGCGGGGTGGAATTCCCGAAAGGGATCGGAGAGGAAGAGTGGGGTCGCTATGTGCACTTCAAAGACCCTGAAGGGAATAGGCTGCAGCTGTACCAACCACACCCAGGTTACTAGGCACATCTTCCACAAGGATTTTGTAATCTTGCCTGCGATAGCCCACTCCATGTCATCCTTGCTAACCGAGATTCAGGACTTCGAGGACGAAATAATCAAGATTAGAAGGGCGATCCACGCCAACCCAGAGCTGTCATTTCAGGAATTCGAGACCGCAAAGCTAGTTGCCGACAGACTGAAGTCGCTGGGAATCGCGGTCAAGGTAGGTGTCGGTGGAACAGGCGTTGTTGGACTGCTCAAGGGAGCCCAAGATGGCAAAGTCGTGGCTCTCCGAGCCGACATGGACGCTCTTCCAATTCAAGAGAACGTTGATGTCCCTTTCAAATCCAAGAAAGACGGCGTAATGCACGCCTGCGGACACGACACACACGTCGCCATGCTCCTGGGCGCGGCGATGTTACTCAAGAAACATGCGGATGAACTTCACGGCACCGTGAAGTTCCTCTTTCAACCTGCAGAAGAACACGGCGGCAAGGGAGGAGCGAAACCTATGATCGAAGATGGAGCCATGGAGACTCCGAAGGTTGACTATGTGTTCGGCCTGCACATTGACGGCGATTCACCCTCCAAGGTCTTCGGCCTGAGGGGCGGACCGATAATGGCAGCACCTGACTCCTTCAAGATCGAGATTCACGGAAAAGGGGGGCACGGATCGCAGCCACACACAACCATAGACCCAATCTTCGTCTCAACCCAAGTGATTACGGCGCTGCAGGGAGTGTCGAGTAGAATGATCGACCAGACACAGCCCTTCGTCATCTCAGTCTGCAGCATACACTCAGGCTCCAAGAACAACATCATCCCAGACGACGCACTTCTGGAAGGAACAATCCGCACGTTAGACGAAAAAATACGGTCGCAAGCTAAGAAACATCTTATGAACGTCACGAAATCCGTTTGCAAAGCCTTCAAGGCCTCCTGCAAGATAGAATTTCTAGAAGACGCCTATCCGGTGACAGTTAACGATGAGAAAGTCGCGAAGCGAGTTTTCACGATACTGCGAACAATCAAGGGGACGAGGACGACCCAGATCAAACCAATTCTTGGCGGGGAGGATTTCTCGCGATTCCTACATCAAGCTCCCGGCGTATTCTACTTCCTAGGAACACGCAACCCCGAAAAAGGCTGTGTCTATACGAATCACAGCTCAAAATTCAAAGTGGATGAAGACGTATTGAAGTACGGCTCAGTCTCCTTAGCCCAGCTAGCGCTCGAGTTTGGCGCGAAAGGTTAGCAACTGAAATCAAACCTGACACTACCGGGACTATTTTATACGGAAGCAAATTAGCCTACAGGCTCGGTTCGCTGAAAATTCGCGAATGATGATCACCCTTGAAACTCTTTGAATACGAAGCCAAGGAAATCGCCCAACAATACGGGATACTAGTCCCAAGTGGAATTGTGGCTTCAACCCCTCAGGAGGCAAAGGAGGCTTTTCAAAAACTGAATCAGCCTTCAATGATTAAGGCTCAGGTCCTCGTGGCGGGCCGTGGAAAGGCGGGAGGCATCAAACCTGCATCAAGCCCTGACGAAGCTTTCGAAGTGGCGAAAACTCTGCTCTCTATGACCATCAAAGGCGAGAAGGTCGCGAAGGTCCTAGTTGAACAGAAACTGGCCAGCAAGCATGAGCGCTATCTCAGCATTGTAGTCGACCGATCATCCCGTTGCTACACACTTCTCTGCTCAACAGAGGGAGGCGTGGACATTGAA
>Ga0315282_10002443_pt1 | contig 34211 bp, 33 predicted proteins | sample YL17G07_20_MG_FD_203693 | JGI IMG/M metagenome (GOLD analysis project Ga0315282, IMG submission 203693) | Sediment microbial communities from Yellowstone Lake, YNP, Wyoming, USA - YL17G07_20 | ecosystem: Environmental > Aquatic > Freshwater > Lake > Sediment | place: USA: Wyoming | collected...
AAACACAGAAAAAACACCCTTTTTTACAGTCATTTAAACCCAAACAACCAACACTTTCCACCACCACACGACCACCCGATAACGACACAAAAAAAGGACAAACACCACATCGGAACTACTGACTGTGCCCACCGTGGTGAGTCCTCCACGGGTTTGTATGGCAAATGATATATTATCGAAGTCCGATTAGAGCGTGGTATCAACCATGTTGACTTTTATCGGCCTGGGGCTGTGGGACGAGAAAGACGTATCGCTAAAGGGCCTCGAGGCCATCAAGAAAGCGGACGTGGCATACGCCGAGTTCTACACGTCCAGGCTTATGGGCGCGACACAGGAGAAGATGGAAACGCTCTACGGAAAGCCCGTCAAAGTTTTAGAGAGGGAGGATGTGGAGCAGCGCCCTAAAGACACCATACTCAAGGATGCGCTCTCCAAAAACGTGGTCTTCCTCACGGGAGGAGATGCGATGGTCGCCACTACGCACGTCGACCTGAGGCTGCGGGCGATAAAAATGGGGATCCAAACGAAGGTCATCCATGGGGCGTCCATCGCCTCCGCGGTATGCGGCGCCACCGGCCTGCAGAACTACAGGTTCGGCAAGTCGGCCACCATCGCATTCCCCTACAAGAGCGTCATATCCGAGGCGCCATACGACACCATCAAGATGAACAAAGCCAACGGGCTCCACACGCTCCTCTTTTTGGACATCGACAGGGAAAAGGGCTATATGACCATAAACAAGGGCATAGAGCTTTTACTGGCGGTGGAAGAGCGAAGAAAGGAAGGCGTGCTAAAGGACACGGTTTGCGTGGGCATCGCAAGGGCGGGCTCGCCGGAGCCATGCGTCAGGGCGGCTAACATCGAGGCCCTCAAGTCGTTCGACTTCGGCGGGCCGCTCCACATCATGGTCGTGCCCGCCGGGCTCCACTTCCTGGAGGAAGAGGCGCTGGAAGCGCTGGCCGGCTACAGGCCTTAATACGTAAAGATATTGGACTGGTTCGCGAAGCGCTTGATAAACTGGTCATAGGAGCTCCTTGCCGTGTTATTTGACAAATCCACGGACGTTCCGGATGACATTAAATTACCCATCCAGTTATCCCCGGACGAAGTCGACGGAAGCTCCAGGTCTGAATTATCGTAGCTCTTCTTTATGCCGAGCAGGCCGCTCATTTGTTGCCTCGATGTCCCGTCGCTCGCCGGTATCATGCCCATGGCCATGGAGAAGAAATTATTTTGGCCGTTGCCCGCAGGCTGGATCTGCTGCGCTCTTGACCCGCTGAAGATATCAGCCGGTAAAAGATTCAGGAATAAGGCGCAGGCCTGGCATGCCCCTGCGGTGACGACGAGAGCGGCACATGCCAATATGAGCACGGCCCTCAAGCTTGAAATCCTCATGACTCCCACCTATATACGTTATACTTTTAGTCAACAGAGCTAATCGTAGCCCGATAATTAGTTATACAGTCATTTATATAAATTTAATCGAAAATTATCCGGGTTATTGGAACAAGATTATATAAGAGGGCATACACTAGTACAAGTAATGATAGGCTCGGTAGGGGTAATTTACGGGGAAACCGGGTCGCATACGTTCAAGTTCGCGGTCACGGACCCGATCTTAAAGCGCACGGACTACGTGAAGGTCTGGCACTCGACGGACGGGTGGGAGCTCGGCCAGGTCTTATCGATGACGCGGTCGGCCGCCGCCGATAATAAGGACAGGGTCATGGCGTCGGCCATGGTCATCGGGGCGAGGGACCCGCAGGGGCTTTTAAGGACGCCGATGACGCCGTTCAGGCCCGGCGACAGGGTCTATAAGGCCGAGGAGGAGCTCATCGTCGATACTCTGGGCCTCTCGGAGGGCGGAGCATACCTGGGGCTCCTGGACGGCACGGACATACCCGTGACAGTCGACCGCAACAAGCTCATCCAGAAGCACTGCAGCATCCTGGCCATGACTGGCAGCGGCAAGTCATATACGGCCGCGGTCATCATGGAGGAGATGATGGAGAGGGAGGTGCCTCTGCTCATCATCGACCCGCACGGCGAGTATGCCACGCTCAAGGAGCCCAACGACGACGCCGACATCGACGGCCTCGCCGAGAAGTTCGACATAGAGCCCTGCGGCTTCGAGAACGTAGTCATCTATACGCCCGGCAACCGTAAGCTTTGCGAGTATGCGGATAGGCTTCTGAGGCTAAATGGCATGAACCTGAGGCCCAAAGAGATCATTGACTATGTGCCATCGGAGCTGAATAATACGGAGATCGGCCTGATCTATGAGGCGGTCAACGCCCTGAAGAATGATCATATTAATTATAATTTAAAAAATGTTTTGCAGGAGATAAGTTCGTCTAATAGTGCCACGAAGTGGGGCGTCTATAACAAGCTGGAGCCGCTCCTCGAGTCGGAATTCCTGTCGGATAAGCCCACGCCGCTCCCGGAGCTGTTCGCCCGCGGCCGCGCCAGCATCGTCGACATGAAGGGCATACACCCAGACGTCCAGCAGATAATAGTGGCCAAGCTGCTCTCGAACCTCTTCGAGGCCAGGAAGGCCGGCCTCGTCCCGCCAGGCATGGTGGTCGTCGAGGAGGCGCATAATTTCTGCCCCGAGAAGGGCTTCATGAAGACCACCAGCAGCGACGTGCTGCGGGCCATCGCATCCGAGGGCCGGAAGTTCGGGCTGGGCCTGCTCATCATATCGCAGCGGCCTGCCAAAGTGGACAAGAACGTGCTCTCGCAGTGTAACACCCAGATCATCATGCGCGTGACGAACCCGAACGATATCAGGGCCATCACCAAGAGCTTGGAGGGTATCAGCTCCGAGCTGGAGGAGGAGATCAAGCGGCTTCCGCCCGGCATCGCTCTTTTCGTTAATCCCGACATCCCGAGGGCTGTCATGGTGCAGGTCCGGGTGAGGAAAAGTAAGCATGGCGGCGCCTCCAAGGAAATATCCGGGGACGTTGAGCCGGATGGGGCTGACGAGGAAACCCCGGCACGGATTGAAAGTGGAGTGCCGGGCGAGGGCCTCTTCAGGAAGTTGTTTGGGAAGCGGTGACGTGGCAGCTGAGCTAAGGGAAAAGACATTAAGATATAACCGCCTTTTGAAGGAGGCGCTGGACGACGCCAAAAAGGTACCGGGGATGGACCCCATGCTAGATAAGGTCGCCGACGATTTTTACCAGATGGCCCGGAGCTATTACTCGGACGGCATCCACTTTTTAGAGAAGGATGATCCTGTGAACGCGCTGGTCTGCTTCAGCTACGGGCACGCCTGGCTGGACGCGGGCGTAAGGCTCGGCGTCTTTACCGTGACAAAAAAAGACCTCTTCGCCGCCTGAAAGCCTCAGATGGTGAAAGTGTTAAATATTATAGGCGGCTAATTATGCCAGCGTAATCTGATAATCGCTATTTTCATTTAAGCGAGACCTGGTTAGAGAGGGAGAGAAAATGCCGAATTATAAGGTGGTGCTCGAGGCCGCCTGGCTGGTGAAAGACGTCCAGTCCGTCGACGACGCCATGAGCGTGGCCATCTCGGAAGCCGGAAAAAGGCTCAACCCAAAAATGGACTACGTTGAGGTCGAGGTCGGGTCCACGTTCTGCCCGTTCTGCGGGGAGCCCTTCGACAGCGTGTTCGTCGTTGCCAACACGGGCATCGTCGGGCTATTGCTGGAGATGAGGGTATTCAACGCGGAGAGCAAGGAGCACGCCGAGAGGATCGCCAAAAAGGAGATCGGTAAGGCCCTGAAGGACGTGCCGCTCAAAGTGGTGGAGACCTCCGAGCTTAACCCGGAAGAGAAAAAGTCGCGTTAAAATAGTATGGAATGGATATGGCTGATGGTTACTGGTCCAGGACCAGCGCTCGCGTCAAGCTCATCAGGATGCGGCGCAGGAGGCAGAAGCCTAAGGGCATGGAAGAGCAATTGGCCAGCTACGCCGATTACTTCTTCGAGGCGCCCGACTTCAAGGCATCGATCGTTATCGCCATCGTGCTCTCCTTAGCCGTAGGCGTCATCGCGTTCCCCTTCGGGCTAGTGCCTAACGTCATCGCCGGGCTGCTGTTATTCGCCCTGCCCACGGTGCTGGCGACCCTTATCACCAAGCCCATCTCCAACGTCTTCGGCGAGAACGTGACCTACAACCGCTCTGCCATCATCTCGCTGGTCATGCTCATCATCGTGGCCGGGGTGACGCTGGCCACGAACGTCATCACGTACGTGGCGCATCTTCCTTACACGTTCTTAGGCTACGCTCTGGCGCTGTCCTTGATTTTTGCGCTCCGCATGCTCGTGCTGCTGGGCCTCTCGGTGAACAGCCTGCCTAAAGTGATACTGCCGGCCTCGCTCCAGACGGCATTCAGCGCCATCTGCCTCCTCTATTACTGGAGGAACCCTGTCGTCTATTATGACCTGGTCATCTCGAGCATCATATTTGTTACCGCTGCATTCGCCTTCGTGCGGTACGTCGACTACCCTATGGTCAAGTCCTTCGGCGTGAGCAGTCTGGATTTTATCCAGGACTTCATCGCGCATTTGACTGTGGGCTCGCCGGCCATGGAAGAGTTCTTTGAAAAGATAGGCGAGTCCATCGACGCCCCGGTGAACGTCCTCAGCTTCAAGCGGATGGACGGCGGCATAAAGGCCGTCATGATCGTCCCTTACGTGCACCCGGGTCCCATGGGCGAGATCGGCAGCGGCAACCTGCCCATGATCGTGTCTGACGCCTTCACGGAGGGCCTCATCTTCGTGCCCCACGGCACGGCCTACCATGACTTTAACCTCGTTTCCTCGGAAGAGTCCGAAAAGATCATCAGCGCCGCCTGGCGCGCCCTCGCCATCGTCGAGTATGGCCCGATGGCATCAAAGTCGAGCCGTGTTTCCGTCGGCAACTCGAAGATCCTGGGCCAGCGGTTCAACGACTCGGTATTTTTAGTTTCCACGCAAGCCCCCACTTCTACGGAGGACATCGAGTTCGCAGTGGGCTTCACAGCCATGGCCGAGAGCCGCGTCGCCGGTGCCAGGCGTTCCACCATTATTGACGCCCACAACTGTACGGAGCCCTTCGCCACGGCCATCGAGCCGGGCACCCGGGATTCCTATAATATAATTAGAGCAGCGGCCAACGCCTCGAAGGTCCTTTTGTCCTTGCCCATGGGCGAAATGAGGCTGGGCGTCGCCCGCTCGCCGCCCATTTGCACGAGGCTGGAGGGCATGGGAGACCTCGGCATCCGCGTGGCCGTCATTGAGACTATGGGCCAGCGCACGGCGTACATAGTCATCGACGGCAATAACATGGTGAACGGCCTGCGGGAAGAGATCATTAAAAAGCTGCCCGTGGACGAGGCTGAGGTGATGACCACCGACACGCACGTGGTCAATACGCTCTCGGGCGCCAACTACGTGGGCCAGCACATGGACTGCGACCTGCTCATCGACACCATAGCCGGGCTCGTGGATGAGGCTATCAAAGACCTCGAGCCCGTCCTTGCCGGCATGGAGAGCGAGATCGCCCCCGACGTTAACGTCTTCGGCTCCCATAAGATCGCCAAGCTCGCCAGTACCGCCAACGCCATGATGGCCATGGCCTGGGGCTTCGCCGGCGCCGTCATCATCGCAGCCCTGTCGCTAACCGTGCTCATCCTCGTCCTCATCCAGTAAGCTCCGGGGCTCACCACGGGGGACACGGAGATAATTTAACCACGGAGGGCACGGTGGGCACGGTGGATTTCTAGTACTCAAGGGGGCTTCGCCCCCTGAGAGACCCCACACTACTTTTTATACCATTTTGATCGATATCTAATTCGAATAATAATTAATAATTAATAATTAATAATAATAGCTAATAGAAACGGGGGTCTGCGAGGGGGCGAAGCCCCCTTTAGCATTGAAAAAGCCACCGTGCCCTCCGTGCCCTCCGTGGTTAAATTATCTCCGTGTCCCCCGTGGTGCCTCCGTGTCCCCGTGGTTAATTGCTCGTTTTCTCGGAGGGATATCTCAAATACTAATAAGCCCGATATTATCCTGCTATGGACCCCGATACGGAGCGCATGGTGCAGATTTTGAATAGGATCGATGACGTTTTGCATTGCCAGCGATGTGACCTGAAGCTGTCGAGGACGCACGTTGTGGTAGGGACCGGGCCGCTGGACGCTAAAATTATGCTCATCGGCGAGGCTCCCGGGAGGGACGAGGACATGAAGAGCGAGCCGTTCGTGGGCTCTGCGGGCAGGATATTGAACGAATTATTGGAGAAAGGCGGCATTCACCGGAAAGACGTCTACATAACGAACGTGGTCAAGTGCCGGCCGCCGGAGAACAGGACGCCGAGGGATTACGAGATCGAGGCCTGCCACCCATACCTGCAAAAACAGATGGAGGCCATATCGCCTAAAGCAATCGTGCTCCTGGGCAAGACGGCCGCCGAGGCGTTACTGGGCAGGACGGTGGAGCCGGGCAAGGAGCATGGCACAATCATCGAGAAGGACGGCATCAAGTATATGATCACGTACCATCCGGCGGCCATGATCTATAAGAGGACCCTGAAGGATACCATCGCCGAAGATTTCAAAAGGATCAGCGCTTTATTGGTGGGTTGAGCGCTTCGACCGCGATGGGGTTCGGCCTGTTAAGGATGACCGACGTGACCGGGTAGGGGATGTTGATGTTTTCCGCGGCAAAGCGCTTGAGCGTCTCCCTGTAGATGTGGTCGGGGACTTCCCAGCTTAGCCTGTAATCTTTTACCCACACGTGCATTAACAGGTTAATGGAAAAGTCGCCGAGATCCTTCACATACACTTTTGGCGCCGGGTCTTTGAGGACGCCGTCGGTGTGGCCCGCGATGTCCAGCAATATGTTGGAAGCCTTTTCGACGTCCGAGCCATAGGCGATGCCCACCTTGACCTCGAACCTCACCGCGGCGTCCGGGAGGGAGTAGTTGATTATGTTGGACTTGGAGATGTCCGAGTTGGGGATGACTATGAGCCGGTCGTCGAGCGTCTTTATGCGGGTGCTGCGCAGCCCTATCTCGACCACGTCGCCCACCATGCCGCCGGAGACCTGGATGCGGTCGCCGATCTTGTAGGGCCTGTCCGAGAGGATGGCGAAGGCGCCGAACACGTTGGACAGCAGCTCCTGCGCCGCCAGCGCCACGGCGATGCCCCCCACCCCCAGGGTCGCTATCAAAGGCGTGATATCGATGTTGAATACGGCCAAAACCATAAGGGATGCCAGTATGAAAATTATTATGCCTACGGCCTTGCTCAGGAAGGGCATCAGCACGTCGTCGAGCTCCGACTCTGTCCTGGGCGCGATGTCCGCCTTGTACCAGTTTATGAGGGCCGTGGCCAGGTTGGACAGCATGTAAGCGGCGATGTATATGAGCGCGATCGTCAGGATCGCGGCCATGTTGTCGGATATCGTGCCGGGCAAATCGTTCAAGGTGGCGAAGGCGACGTATATGCCGACTGTGACGATGAATACTTGTAGGGGCCCGTTGACGGCCTTTAATACGTGGTCGTCCAGGGAGGTCCGCGTTTTCGAGGCCAGGCCCGGCGCTATTTTGACTATGAAATATTTCACGGCCTTGGCGAGGGCGTATGCAAAAATGACGATGGCGGCGGCCACAATGAGGTCGGCCCAGGCCGGGCTTAGACCAGTCGCTGACGAGACGTCCGACTCGATGCCCCGGATGAAGGTCGAATTACTAATGCTACCGATGATGCTCGTGCTATTACCGGCCATGGCATCACATAATTAGGCTTCACCATATTTAAATTTGGCGAAATTTACATTGAATTTTTTAATGAATTTTTTCACGGGTATAGGGACCGTCATGCCGTGGATGGGGAAGATAAAGCCCACCATCCCGGCTTTGGTTTCTATGTATCCTTATTTAGCAGGCTGACGATCGGTATCAGGTCTGACCCGGGAATTCGTGCCTGCAGTTCTTTTGCCACGTACAGCGAATTCCCGCTCCCGGTAAAATAATAGATTTCGACTTTATTCATGGTGGCTCCCTTCCGGCTTGACCAGGTCCACGAATAATCTGATCTGGGCTTGAGTCATCTTTTCAATGCGGCCTGAGTCCATCGGCTCGCCGTAGCTGAATATGAATATCTCGAAGTACCAGTAGACCAGGTACGAGATGAATAAGGTCGACAGCGCCCGGGGGTCGCAGGGCTTGATCTTCCCCTTCTCTATGAGCTTTTTGAAGAGGACTTCCGTCTCGTCGACCGGCCTCTCGAAGAGCTCTCGCCGGACGTAGTTCCGGATCTTCTCGTTGTGGTACATCTCTATGAGCATGATGCGCGTGACCCTGGTCAGGTGCGGGTCGGCCATCATAAATTTAGGTATATTCTCGAGTATTTCCCGGACGGAAAGGGAGTCGACGAGGGCGTCGATGCTTGCCTCTGGGGCTTTTGGGTAGATCCTTCCTTCGACGTATGCGAAGATCGATTCGAGTATCGCTTCTTTGCTCGGGTAGTGCTTGTAGACCGCGCCCTCGGTGATGCCCACAGCGCGGCCGATGTCCCGGATGGACACGCCGTCGTAGCCCCTTTCCGCGAACAGGTCGACTGCGGCATCGAGTATCTTTTCTTTCGTGCTCTTTTCGCCTGGCACCTTCACTGGCCTGCCGGCCTTTGGCTTTACGCGTTTCGCGCTCATGCCTTAGCCTTCGTTGCCACGTCCGCCGCCCACTGCCTTATTGCGTTCCAGTCCCTGCGGTCGACGGGCTTGCTGGTGTCGATGCCTTTCTTCTCGAATTCCTTTTTCATGAAATTGCACGCTATTCTCGCCATGGGGTTCCAGCTGTCGAAGCGGGTGTAGCTGCCGAAGTACGCCGTCCCCAGGGGCTTGATCCCAGCGACTATGTCGGTCACCTTCGCCATGCTCTTGTCGATGGTACCCTGGTCGACCGGGTCGTCGCCGGCCCAGCCGGACCAGAAAAGGGCGACCTTCTTGCCGGCCAGTGTCTTCTGGTTCCGCTTCAGGAAGTCCATCGCCTGCCGTTTCCACGCTAATGCCCAGACCGAGCTGCCCACCACGACGAGGTCGTACGCGTTGACGTCTATGCCTCTCGATTTACTGGCGTCCTCCACGGTCACGGCGAAGCCCTGCTCGCCCAATACTTTTCCTATCTCGTCGGCGATCTTTTTCGTCGCACCGCTCCTTGTTCCATAAATTATTAAAGCGTTCATGTGATTTCATCCTGAATTATGTAAGTAAACGTTAACTTACTTTTCCAATCATAAAATACACACTTACTATATAAATATATCGTCCGTTATCCTTTGCTACTTGTTAGCAAGCGGCAGATGTAATGGCCATCGTCGAATGTGAGCGGTAAAAAAGAGTTGTTAAAATAACTTGCTAAATTGCTCGACCAGATCTGCGATTTTCTTTTCTCGGCCACCAGACCAGTGAATGATCCCCGTTCCTATGACAGTCCCGCCTTTGGATTCGAAGGTACTTTTCATAAGGGAGATTGCCTGGTTTCCGCCGGTCGAGTCCAGGGGTAATGCTTTGGTCACGAAACAAGCGACCTTTTTATTGCTCAGTGATGGAAGCTGTCCCAAATAGGCTTTCATCACGGGCGAAACGTTAAAAGCCTGGACGGGAGCGGCGAAGACCAACGCTTCGTATGCGCTAAGGTCGGGCAGCTTTTCGATCTGGACCTTTTTCGGATCCATTTGCTTACTGTCGACGGGCGTTATCCGCTCGATGTTCACCGAATGCCCCGCGGCCGAGAGTTTCTCTTTGAGTTTCTCCGCGACGGAATACGTATGGTCGGTCTGGGAATGGACGATAATGCCTATTTTCATGATTAAGTCCTTAATTATTATGACATCATTAAGATTTTCTCTATGAAGCTCGGTCAAATTATCGGTTGATAAGTAAGATAGAGGGTATACATTCTGACTTATAATAAGCCATCAACCAAAGACTTGATTGAACCCAATATAGACAAGCTTAAATAGCTTATATGGTAAGCAATTACTAAGGTTATAAAATAGTAACCAACCTATTGCTAAAAGGATGGTTATGATATATATGCCTGTCGAAAAATATACTGCTAAAACAAGCTGTGTACCTCAACTTCTAGGTAACAACTATTTAAACAAATATTCGGAACAATTTAATATAATGAAAAAATTTAAAGCCAACTTTATTGTCGAAAAAGATGAAGATGGCATTCTCTGTGCAACAGACCTAGAACAAGGAATTTTTGCAGATGGAAAGACCGACGAAGAACTAATGGCAGATATCAGAGAGGCTATTGAGTGTCATTTTAACATTGCCCCAGAATTTGTTGATAGAGACGTGGATATACACATCACAAAAATTAACTAACGCTCTTTATTTTTAGGTGAGTGTAGTGGGTAAATTACCAGTTGTCAATGGAAAAGATTTAGTCCATTATTTATGTCGCCATGGCTATAATGTTATAAGAATACATGGCAGCCACCATTTTTGTGTCCTTCAAGATGGCACTGGTACTCCGCTTGACATTCCGGTTCATGCTAATGAAAACGTGGCTAAAGGTACGCTACGTAATATTATTAAAGTGTATGCAAAAAATGAAAGTGTTACCGAAGAGGTAGCAAAAGAGATGATACGAAGAGCTTGATCTAATTGTGTTATTTTTTACGAGGCTCTGTCAAGTCTTCGGTTGATGACCGGGATACAGGGTTTACGTTCGAGAGTGTAATTTTTTTTTGTTGAAACTTCCCTTTTTCTCTTTTGTTACTTTTCTCTTTTATGCTGACCGTCCTATATACATGCTTCTACTCGGTCTTTGAAGTATATCATGAGCTGGTTCATGATTGTGCCCCATTCCCTTATTGACATCTTCCATTGTTCGGACTCGTCCATGACGATGAGGTAGAGGATTTTGAATAGGCTGTCGTCGGTGGGGAAGCTGCCCTTGTTCTTGGTGATCTTTCTTATCTGCCGGTTGAAACTCTCGATGGGGTTAGTCGTGTAAATCAGCCGCCTTATCTCCGGCGGGTACTTGAAGAAGGGGGATAGGCACGGCCAGTTACTTCTCCAGCTCTTTATGGCGTAAGCGTACTTGCCAGCCCACTTCTCCTCCAATCGGTCCAGGGCCGCCAATCCGGCCTCCTCGGTGGGCGCCGTGTAGATCTCCCTCATGTCTTTGCAAAACGGTCTCCAGTCCTTGTAATTAACATACCTGGTACTGTTCCTGATCTGGTGAACAATACACCTCTGTACCTCAGTCATGGGGAACGTGGCCTTTATGGCCTCCTCGAACCCACTTAGGCCGTCCACACAGGCGATGAGAATGTCCTTGACGCCCCGGTTCCTCAAGTCTGTTAGTATGCTCATCCAGAACTTGCTGGATTCCGCCTCGCCGATCCAGATGCCGAGCACCTCCTTACACCCCTCCAGGTTTATGGCGAAGACCACGTAGGCAGTCTTCTTCACGACCCGGCCATCCTGCCGCACGTTGAACACTATGCCATCCAGGAAGATGATCGGGTACAACGAGTCTAAAGTCCGGTTCTGCCACTCCCTGGCCATCGGGACTACCTTGTCCGTGATCCTCGAGACCATCTCCGCCGAGACTTCGACATCGTACATCGTCCTCATCTGCTGCTCGATGTCCCTGTTGCTCATGCCGCAGGCGAACATGGAAATGATAGCATCCTCCATCTTGCTACCGATCGTCCGCTCATGCTTCTTCACAATCACCGGCTCAAACTCGCCCTTAACGTCTCTAGGCACCTCCAACTCCACGCTCCCGAACCGGCCCCTAACAGTCTTCTTACTATGACCATTCCTCGCGTTATCAGTATCCTTGTTCTTCCAATCATACTTCGAATAACCCAAGGACTGAGTCATCTCCTCTTCCAGGGCTTCCTGAAGAACATCCTTGATCTCGCCTATGAAAGCCTTCTCAACATCCTTACCCTCTTTAAGATTGTTCTCCTTAAGCCAAGCCCTAATCTGCTCTTTAGTGAATAACTTTGCCATACTAAACCTCCTTTTACACAGTACAAGTAAAAGAAGTTTCAGCAAACTACGTTACACACCCTTACGTCTGACTTTTAATAAGCCATCAACCGGAGACTTAGCAGAATCTTGTTCGAATTAAGCTTACACCAGGGATAATAAGTTAATAATGTTTTTTGGCAATGTGAAAATATGCTCGAAATTACTATGGATTATAATCCCGACAGGCAAACGCAAACGGTCCGATTCTTCAGAAAAACATAAAATAATGAAAGGATTCTAATCTTTTATATCATAGTCCCGCCCGGATTCGAACCGGGGTCTCCGGCTCCAAAGGCCAGAAGGATTGACCACTACCCCACGGGACTAACTTGAGACGAATCGAATTATACTGGTCTGGCTATATATATCTTTTTAGCCATCACGCCTTGTCTTTTCGCTCTTTCAGGCGGCTCAGGGTCTCGTCGAATGCTTTTTCAATGCCGCTCGGGCCCTGGTAATTATAAAAGGCCATGATCTGTAGCAGCCCCACGATGGCGTCGGCGCACTCGTGCACGACCTCGAGGTCGGTGCCGTGGGCTATGGCCTTGATCACCTCGCCCAGCTCTTCCGTGGTGAACGCGGCCTTGATGAGAGCGTCGTCGTCGTTTTTTATGATATAGTCTTCGGGCAGGCTGGCCATCATTTTTTCCATCAGGGCGTCGAGCGTATAGGACATATAATAGTATTAGGAGCGCGGGTATAAAATATCAGGCGGTCGATATTCCACCTCGAGATAGTTCCCTTTTATTCTCCTTTTTTTGTATTTGAGGACACTGAGTACATGGCCTGTCTCACTATGCGGCATACGGTTTATTTCGGCGAGCGTCGTTTGACACAATGACACAATGACACAATGACACAATGACACAATGACACAATGACACAATGACACAATGACACAATGACACAATGACACAATGACACAATGACACAATGACACAATGACACAATGACACAATGACACAATGACCGTTTATAACTCAAGGGGCTTCGCCCCTGAGAGACCCCCACAATATTAATTTAATAATCGAAGCCCCGTCCCTTGCACTACATAAATCCAATAGAATGTATGGGGGGTCTGCGAGGGGGGCATCAGCCCCCTTCAGCATTTAAAAAGTCCTCGTGTCATTGTGTCATTGTGTCATTGTGTTAAACGATACGCCACAGGGCAAATAAGTAATACTAGATATTATAAAACGAGCATGGAATCACTGCCCAATGTGGTGAGACAGTGTGCTCTGTGCACTCGGTGCCATTTACGAGACGATATTATAGAAAAAAATGGGCACGACTGGCCTCGAGCCGGCGCTTTTCCCTCGGCCCGGTATGGCTCTCAACGTAAGCTTTCAGCTCCGTGGCAGCGTTATGCTCCCGGTCCCTGGCGGAATATATGAATGTGACCGTTCCCTCTTCAGCTTTCCGCTTCAGCAGGTCTACATCGTCCTGTTTAACCCCGAGTTCCTGCCAGTATCGTTCCCGGAATTCCCGCCAATCATCGGGGTGGCTATGGAACCACTTCCTCAACTCAGTACTCGGGGCGACGTCCTTGAGCCACAGGTCCAGGTCTGCCCGCGCTTTAGTCACTCCCCGGGGCCAGAGCCGCTCCACCAGCACTCGGTAGCCATCGTCCGGCGAGGCCTCATCGTATGCCCTTTTGATCTTTATCACCAGAGATCCCCGTATTAATGTTCAGTACGGCGGCCACATAATCTTTATTTCCATTAGGAGCGTTACTCTTGCTGTTTATGTTCGAAGTAATTCCTGCCATCGACCTCAAGGGCGGCAAGGTCGTCCAGCTCGTCCAGGGTGTACCCGGCACCGAGATGGTCTCCATCGACGACTACCTCTCCGTCGCCGAAGATTTCGTGGGCCAGGGCGCAAAGTGGCTCCACATCATCGACCTCGACGGCGCCCTGAGCGGCGACCGCAAGAACGCCCGCATCGTGGAGGACATCATAAAAAAGTTCAACGTAAAGACCGAGGTCGGGGGCGGGATAAGGGACTACGCTACCGCCAGGTTTTTACTCGAGCTGGGCGTGACCCGGGTCATCCTGGGCACGGCGGCGATAAGAGACCCTGTGCTCGTGTCCGAAATAGCGGCTAACTATGACGACGTGGCGGTCATGGTCTCGCTGGACTCGAAGAAGGGCGAGGTGCTGGTCGAAGGCTGGAAAGCCTCCTCGGGTAAGGGCACAATCGAGATGGGAAAATTATTCGAAAATATGGGCGCGGGCAGCATCCTGTATACGAACGTGGACGTCGAAGGCCTGCTCAAGGGCGTCAACGAGAGCCCCGTGCGAGAGCTCGTCTCGAATGTATCCATACCCGTCATCGCCTCCGGAGGCATCACCACGCTCGACGACCTCGTGACCATTAAGAATACGGGCGCATCCGGAGTGGTCATCGGCTCGGCGCTATACAAGCACATGTTCACGCTAAGAGGGGCCATAGAAAAAGTCCGCCCATGAACTTGCCTCTGTTCGATGTGGAAGCGATTCCAGAACAAGGACTAAGAGCTCTTTGCTTGTGTATTTTACTTTTGCCTGGTTTGCGACTCGCGTGTATCACCTCAGTTTCTAATACGAAAACACAAAATTGATTTGGTTTTTCTCCTGTTTCGGGATTGTTTTTAACGCTTTGCCCTGGTTTGCATGTGGAGCGGGCGGAACCGTTTTCGAACCACGGAGCCGCGGAGCGACGGAGGACTCGCTGAGACATTTTTTAAATGGAGGCCTCAGAGGACACGGAGCCCGTTTATTCGGTTAAAGAGATACGGAGGATGCTGAGCCACAGTGGAATAAAAACCTGGAATCGCCAGTGTCTAAATGCGAACGCTTAAGAGGTAGCTTCGTATGGTCACCCGTTTGTAGGATAGCGGGATCGGTTTGATCATCGCCGGTCATTTTATTCCGCCGCGCCTCCGCATTCTCCGTATCTCTTTAACCGAATAAACCGTCTCCGTGTCCTCTGAGGCCTCCATCATAAAAACAGGCTCGGTGCGTTCTCCGTCGCTCCGCGGCTCCGTGGTTCAAAAACCGATTCCATCAGCGTGTCACGCATAAAACAACGAACGTTAACGTCACCGGACTAAAGCATCATTTAATACAAAACCAAATCCCAAAAATGGAGAAGAAAGATTGTTTTATAAGATATGCCCGGAAATGCGTTTAAAATTAGAAGTTATGCCGTCTCTCGCGTTTTAACCTTTTAGTGGTATCGTGCACTTAGGGAGGTTGTTTTGTGTTTTAATAAAATAGGCATCCTGGCTTTGGTGCCGTTCGTGCCTTACGTGGGTATAAAAAACCTTTCGTGTTTTCGTGTTTGAAACCGATGGGCCGTATGTGCGACGCTACGAAAGACAAAGGATAAGACCACAAGCACGGGATTACTGATGTTTTTAGTTGAGCATATGCCAAAAATCCATTAATGGTATTTAGCATCGACGCCCGCGAGAAAGCCCATGGCCTCGGGCACGAACTTATCGGCCGCCTCCAGGTAAGCTGTATGGGCGGCGCCATCAAATACGACGAGCCTCGCTCCCGATATGCCGGCGGCTAGCTCCCTGCCATAGCTTAGAGGGAACAGGATATCGTCGCTCCCATGGATGACCACCGTGGGCGCCTTGATCCTTCCAAGAAGAGCCCTCGTATCGAAGCTCTGGCCCGCCCGAAGCTGCCGCAGCATGTCGGCCGGCTTCGGCCTCGCCCTGGCAGCCGTGACTCCGGACAGCATCCTTTTCAACATTTCAGGGTTGGCGAACGACCGTTCCGAGAAAGTCCACGACAGCATCATCTTATCGTGAAACTCATAGCTTATTTTTTCGTTCGCCAGCTCTTCGGCCATCGAGCCCAGGACGAATTTAGTGCGGGCGGGCACGCGGGCGGCGGTGGAACAGAGGACAAGCCCCTGTATTTTATCGGGATGGCGGAGAGCGAGGGCCTGCGCAATGCGGCCGCCCATGGAGACGCCGATGACGTGGGCTTTAGCAATGCCCAATGAGTCCATGAGGCCTGCCACATCGTCGGCCATGTCCTCGATGGTGAACGGGCCCTCCGGGGCGATCGTTTGTCCCACGCCTCGGTTATCCATGACGATGGTAGGTACTTCCTCGAGAACGCGGGCACGAGGGGCGACCAGGACGTGTGGTCCGCGGAATAGCCGCTGATGAGCAGGAGCGGCTCGCCATCGCCGTGCGACTCATAGTACATTTCGATACCGTTGGCCTTTACCATTGGCACTTTTCTCAACTCCGCTTATTCTCTGCTGCTAAAAGCGCTTCTTGCTTTTTCGTGGTTTCCACCTGCATCCCGTGTATATACCTCTCGCCGCGCATGCCGGACAGTATAGCCGCGATAACGCTGAGGACGGCGCCCAAGAAGAACGAGAGCCTCAGGGACGGCATGAAAGCCTCTGCGAGCGTGGACGGGAACCAGGTGCTGCTCTCCAGGGCCTTGACAGTCTCAGCCGGGATAGCGCTCGCGATGCTGGCGGGGAGGCTGGCCAGGATGGACGAGACAGGGTTGTACCCCAGGAAGGCAGCGAACAATGCTCCGGTCGGGGGTATCGAGCTCAGGACAGGCGCCAGCTCTACCGCCCCCAGGTCGGCGAGTGAGCTACCCATCGCCGCCGGGAAGGCGCTCGTGATACCTATGATGACGATGGTGAAGAAAAGGGCCATGCTCACCGTGAAAGCCGTGTTCATCATCGTGGACATCATGCCCGAGGCCACGCCCCGGTCCTCCGGTGGCACCGAGCTCATGATGGAAGCGCTGTTGGGCGAGCCGAACATGCCGTTACCCACGCCCATGAGGAAGAGCCCCAGGGCGAACTGCCAGAACTCGAAGTCGGAGGGCAGCAAGGCTAACAGCATGAAAGACACAGCGACCGTCAGCATGCCTATAGTGGCGATCCACCTGGGGCCGTACTTATCCGAGAGCATGCCCGATACCGGAGCCATGATGATGAAGCCCGCCGTGAGCGGAAGCATGTATATCCCGGCCCACAGGGGCGTCGACTCGTAGCTGTACCCGTGCAGGGGCAGCCAGATGCCCTGCAAAAGCAGGATCAGCATGAACATGACGCCCCCTCTTGCTATGGCGCCCAGGAAGCCTGCGATGTTCGCATAGGAAAACGCCCGTATCTTGAACAGCTCGAGCCTGAACATGGGCGACTCCGCGCGGCTCTCGATGAGCGGGAAGGCGATGAGCAATAGGGCGCCGATGGCGAGAAACGCGATTACCCACGGGCTACTCCAGCCCATGGGGTCCTTTTCGTAGGGCATAAGGCCATAGGTAATGCCGATCAGCAGGATAGTGAGGCCCGCGCTGAACGTTATATTGCCCCAGATGTCGATCTTCTTTTTCTGGGGCTTGAACGAGACCTCCTTTAGCTTTAAGTACGACCAGATGGTGCCTATGATGGCGAAGGGCACGCTGACCAGGAACACCAGCCGCCAATCATATACTGCCAGGATGCCTCCGAGGATCAGGCCTATGAACTGCCCGGACAGCACGGCGACCATGTTAAAGCCGAGCGCCTTGCCGCGCTCGCTCGGCGGGAAGGCGTCCGTCAAAATGGCCGCGCTGTTGGCCATGAACATCGCGCCGCCCACGGCCTGGATCAGCCTGAAGACGATCAGCTCGATGGCCCCTTCGTCCTTCGTGCCAGGGGTCAGGTAGAGTAATATCGAGCCGACGGTAAATATCAAAAATCCCAGCTTGAAGATCCTGACCCTACCGTACATATCCGATAGCCGGCCAAAGGTCAGCAGCAGCGTCGCGGTGACGATGCCATAGCCCATGAGCAGCCATAAAAGGTACTGGAACGATGTCAACGGGTCGATGCTTATCCCGTTAAAGATGGCGGGCAGCGAGATCATGATGATGCTGCCGTTGACCGTACCCATCAGGGTCGCAATGACCACGTTGGACAGCGCGATCCACTTATAGTCTATGTTCTTGAACATCCCTGTGATGCCTGTTTTTTTCGTTGTGTCCTGAGCGCTTATGACGTCGCCCATGCCGTTACCTCCCATTTTTAGTCCGGGTCATTCTCCTCTATGATGGTCTCGAAAAACACGGTCATTTCCCGTACGTGCTCCAGCCATTTCGTTTTGAGCCGCACCAGTGCGGCCTTTCCTTTCGGCGTGATCGTATACAGCTTCCGCCGCTCGGCCTCCTTGCACCTGATCCAGCCCTTCGATTCCAGGCCATCGAGCGCCGGGTATATGGAGCCGGGGCTGGGGGTCCAGCGCCCGTTCGTTCTCTTTTCGACCTCTTTTATGATATCGTAGCCATGCGTCGGCTTTTCGCCTATTATCTTAAGCACCATGGCCTTTAGGATGATGCGCCGCATCTCCTTGTCCATCTGGTTATCCATACGCCCTGCCTCTGCTCATGGAATGCCTGTATATCGACAGACGATATATCGATATGATATTTATATCTTGCTGTTATATCCCGTATAAAAATAGGGCCGTGGCTCCTATTCAGTAGCGTCCAGCAGCTTGCGGGCATATCCCGTTGAGGCCCGGTAGAATACGTACGAGATGGCGAGGGCGATCGCCCCGCTCAAGAGCCACGCCAGGTAAAGGTAAGCGCCATTCATGCCTATCAACGGTAACATTGAGCCGAAAACGGCTACGCCGCCGTAGGCCAATACAGGCAGAAGCACGAGCAGGCCCGAGACCATGCTGAGGAACATGCCGGTCAGCCTCCACTCGGTCCGGACCATCCTGGGCCTGGGGATCTCGCGGAAGTCGGCGCCCGCGATGCCGCAGGACAGCGAGACGATCCCGACCGTGTACGTTAGCAGCATGGCCTCGATGATGCCTGTGGCGGCCGTCCTGAGGGCGGGACCGAAAATGAGGTAGCCGGCGGCACAGCACACGATGGCGATGGCCGTACAGAACATGGCAAGGAACAGGAACTTCGCCCTGACGAAGCTTTTTACCGGCATGGGAGAAACGTTAAGGAACCATAGCCTCTCGCCCTCCGCTCCCACCACCGAGATGCCGAGCATCATGGCCATTACGGTAGCGGGCATCAGGGCGAGGTAGAGATAATAGAAGGTGGCCGAGCCATCTATAGCCCCCATGGAGCCCCGGCTGCCCATGACCAGCGGCATGAACGTCGCCACCACCAGCACGATGGGCATGATGAAGACGTACATCAGCTCGCTTCTCCGGGTAAAAGCCCTGAAGTCCTTTTTGGCGATGGCCGATTCGGCCGCCGGGATGCCCAGCCTGCCCATCAGCCCCGTGCCCGGCGCATAAGCCGAGGATACGCTGATGACCGGGGCGTCCGAAAGCCCGTAGCGGGCGTTGAGCCTGGCGGCGACGGCGAACAAGATGACACCAAAGAAAATAGAGCCCAGGGAGAGCAGCGCCGTCTCCGCCCACTGGCCCTGGCTAAAGGCATAAAGGGCAATGCCGGGCCACACGTACGGGACGAACCACACGGTAAGCTGGCCCTCGGCGACGGCTTTGAACAGCACCGTCATGGAGGACTGGGTGACCGCGAAGTATACGACGTATATGACCGTGAACATGAGGATCATGGCAAAGAACCTGACCCAGATGGCGGACCTCCCGGCGGCCTTCATGATCACGCCCGATAAGCCCGTCTGTAAGGCCTTGAAGGCCTCGATGGTAACGCCCGCCAGGGCCATGCTCAGGAACAGGCCCGATGAGGTAAGGATGGCGAGGGGCAAAAGCCCGATCAGGATAGAGGAGGCCAGGACGCCCGAGCAAATAAAGATCGTAATCCACAGGGCGCCCGTGAGCGTGCTCGATATCACGGTCGCAGCCGTGTGCTCCTCCCAGGCCACAGGGAACCAGTAGATGGGCTGGATCGACGCCATTACGCCCGACCGCTGTATCTGGAACATCATGGTAAGGAATAGCGTATACAGGATACACATGGTTGGCAGGCTAACGAAGAAGCCGGCGGCTGCCTGGATAAGCATAGGCTGGATGTCCTTGTCCGGCGCCATGAGGCAGAGGTAGCCGGCGCCGAGCCCCAGCAGGGCCCCGAGGGCCACCGCGGCGCCGTATATCGCGTACGTCTCCCACCGGCTCTCCCTGAACATCCTGAAGTTCCTTTTAGTGATCAGCCGTGACGACTTCGAGTAGACGCCCGTAAGCCTCAAAACGTTCTTCCATCTCACTTCATCAACGCCTCCACCACGGGCGTGAGGTCTCCGGTGCCCGTCAGCTTGAGGAAAATGTCCTCCAGCCCGGACCCGGGCATCGAGGCGGCCTGCCTTAGCTCCTCCATGGTGCCCAGGGCGAGCAGCCTGCCGTTAAACATTATGGCGATGCGGGTGCACATGGCCTGGGCGATCTCCAGCGTGTGAGTGGACATAACAGTTGTTATGCCCTGCGAGGCCATCTCATGGAGAAGGTCTTTCATGATCCTGGCGGACTTGGGGTCCAGGCCCCTCAGCGGCTCGTCCAGCAATAGCAGCCTGGGCCTGTGCATCAACGCTGAAATAATGGCGGCCTTCTGCTTCATGCCATCCGAGTAGGAGTTGATGATGTCGCCTTCCCTGCCTTCGAGGCCGAATGCCTCGATGAACTCCCCGATGCGCTGCTTCTTTTCCCCGGCGTCCATCCCGTAAAGGTCTCCGGTCAGGTCCAGGAACTCGAGCGCCGTCAGGAACTCATAGATGCGCGGCGATTCGGGGACGTACCCGATCTGTTTTTTAATGCCGATAGGGTCTTTCCCGACGTCTATATCCAGGATGCGTATGCTGCCCCCGGTGGGCTTGACCAGCCCCATCATCATTTTTATCGTCGTCGACTTGCCCGAGCCGTTGGGCCCGAGCAGCCCTAAGATCTCGCCCTGCCCTGCCTCCAGGTCGAGCCGCTCCACGGCGACCATGTCGCCGTATTCCTTTCGGACGCCGCTCAGCTTTATGGCGGGCGATTTTATAATTGACATTAACTAACCTTCCCGTACAATAATCATATATTACTATTTATCTTTTCTACTAAGCGGAGAGGAGCATGAAGGCCGGCTCCCTGAGTAAAAACGCACTAAAGGCCGGGATACTAATAGATCTCGTCCGAGACCTCGTCCGCTTCCTCTATCGCTTCGTCATCGTCAGAGGGGAATATCTCTTCGATGAACTCGACGGTCCCGTAGTACCACCTGCTCATGTCATTTGGCCGGTACTTCATACGGTCGTCGTAGTATATCCGTATATAAAGGAAGCCCGCGGGGTCGGAGTCCAGGTGGCTGATCGGGTACTCGACGCCCGGGATGCCCTGGCTGTTCATCGTGACAAAGCTCTCCTGGTCGATCTCGTACCGCTCGGATGGCCCGTGGCCGGTGCCGCTGCCGTTGACCTGCATCGTGATGTCCTCGATGGTGATGCTGCCGATGGTGCCGTCAAAGGGGTCGTACCTCAGCCTTATCACCTGTCCCGATACCGGGTCCTCGGCGATGTACGTGTCCGTCTTATCATACTTGGACCGTAACCTTTCCAGTACAAAGTACCTGTCAGATGCTCTCAGAGTCATATTTTCTCACCAGGAGTCATCATCGCTAATATCAACGATTGTATTACAATTATTTGAATTTATTTGTCGGTATTACATGCATTGGCTGGCGAGGGCATGAGTAGGATATACTTTTGGCGCCCCACTAAAGCAAACATTTATTTACGTTCAAAGAAGGAATTATTGTGGTAGCCATGAGAACATCCAGCGTTAGCCGGCAGACTAAAGAGACCAACATCTCCGTCGAGTTGAATTTAGATGGTAACGGTAGCTCTAAGATCGCTACGGGGATAGGCTTCTTCGACCACATGCTGGCGTCATTCGCCAAGCACGGGCTCTTCGACCTGACCGTGAAGGCGTCCGGTGACTTGCAGGTCGATGACCACCACCTGGTCGAAGACATGGGCATCGTGCTGGGAGAGGCTTTCGGCAAGGCGCTCGGCGACAAGTCGAAGATCGAGCGGTTCGGGCATGCGCTGATACCCATGGACGAGGCCCTTTCCGTCATCGCAGTGGACGTCAGCGGCAGAGGCTACTCCATATTCAAGGCTGAATTCAAGTGCGAAAAGATCGGCGGATACTCGACGCGAATGACCAGGCACTTCATCGATTCTTTCGCCCGGGCTTCCGGCATCAACCTGAACGTCAAGCTCGAGGGCGAAGACGACCACCACATGGTCGAGTCCATGTTCAAGGCATTGGGCGTCGCGCTCTGGATGGCAACCCGAAAGAACGAAAAACGGGGGGTCCCCAGTACCAAAGGAACGCTCTGACGGGGCCATCACTAAGGAAGGTAAGGCGAAGCTACTTCTCGTCCTGGTAATGGCGATATGGGGCGGCTCTTTTATCGCCTCCAAGGTGGGGCTCGACCTGGGGTCCGGAGGCCTATACCCCGTTGAGCTAGCTACTCTCCGATTTGCCATAGCCGTGCCTCTTTTATTAGCCATTACTCTACTCATGGAGGGCCGGAGGGCCCTCAGGATCGATAAAAAGGACCTGTGGGTGCTCGTCGTAATGGCCCTCACGGGGGTCACGCTACAGTACATCGTCCAGTTCTTCGCCATGACCTACACGACCGTCACCAACACTGCGCTGCTCATCAACATGGGCACGTTCTTCGTGATAATACCGTCGGCCTTGTTTTTGAAGGAAAAGCTCACGATAGATAACTACATCGGCGTCGCCGTCGCCTTCCTGGGGGCCGTGCTCATCGCCACTCGGGGCAACCTCGCCTTCACGCCGAACCTCATAGGCGACGGCCTTGTCCTGATTTGCGCGGCCATGTGGGCGATCTACATCCTCATCGGCAACCGGCTGGCGGGGAAATATTCGGTGCTCGCCCAGCTAAACTACATTTTCATCATCGGCCTGATAGGCCTCATACCCGCCTACCTTATCACGCCCCACCACTCCTTCGGCGAAATATCAACACTGACGTGGGAGTGCATATTATACTTAGCCCTTATCTGCTCGATCGTCGCCTATTTCATCTTCAACGGCTCCATCATTAAGCTCGGGCCCTCAAAGACCGCCATCTACCAGTACCTGGAGCCCTTTTTCGCCATCGTCCTGGCGATAGTGCTGCTGAGCGAGCCTTTGACCGCCATGGTCGCCGTAGGGGCGCTGTTCATCCTCATGGGCATCGCGATGGCGGATAATAACCTCAAGATCGTAGGCCAGATCGTCAAGGACACGAGCGCTGCCGATAAAACTATCAAAGGAAAATTTTAACGTGGATAGTAGCGTTAAGCTTCTCTATGCCCGGCGATGGTAAGAGGCGTGGCGAGCTTCCCTTTTTATTAGCGTTATTCGCCATCAACGTCTTCTGGGGCGGCTCCTTCGTGGCCAACGCCATCGCGCTTAAGAGCATCGGGCCCATCGAGATCGCCTCGCTGCGGTTCTTCATCGCGGCCCCGCTTCTTTTAATTACGGCCTTCCTATGGAAGGGCAAGGAGATATTCAGGTTTGACATGAAAGACCTGGGCACATTCGTCATCATGGCCCTTACGGGCGTCACCTTGCAGTACGTCATGCAGGTGTCGGCGCAGGACTACACGACGGCCACAAACGCCTCATTATTAATTAATACTTCGGTCTTCTTCACCATCTTCCTGAGCGCGGTCTTCCTGAAAGAAAAGCTCACGGTCTGGAGGATCGCGGGCTCAGCCATCGGCTTCGCGGGCGTGGCGTTACTCGTCTCCCGGGGCGATCTGTCCTTCGACCTCAGGGGGCATGCTTTAGGGGACGTCTTGATCATTACCTGTGCCCTCCTGTGGGCCGTCTACTCCATATATGGCAAGAGGATAGCCTCAAAATACGACCCGCTGACCGTCTTGAGCTACGTGTTCGCCATAGGCACGGTAGGGCTGATGCCGTTCTACTTTTTTACCCCCCACGTGCCCATAACGAGCATGCCGGCGGACGCGATGGCCTCGATCGTGTTCCTGGCGCTGTTCTGCTCCATCATAGCCTATCTGGTGTACAACGTGGCGCTGGTGAGGATGAACGCCTCGACCGTGGCCGTTTATATCTATTTCGTGCCGTTATCGACGATAGTGCTGGCCTGGCTCATATTGCACGAGACCATGACCCCGGTGACCATAGGCGGCGGGCTCATGGTGCTGCTGGGCATGTACATCGCCGGGATATGGCGCTAAGCTTTGCCCGTTACGGGCTAAGGCTATTTTACCTCCATGACCGGCGGGATCCTGTAAGTCCCGTTCAAGGCTTCCGGCTTTGGCTGGTACATCCTCAGGAGAAGGTAGAAATCGCCCTCCGGCGCTGGCAGCCAGTTCGATGCCTTTCCCGCCGGCGCATCGTGCTGGATGTAGATATCCAGGGACCCGTCGGGATTATATGCCAGGCCGGGCGTCCGGTCGCCGATGGCGTACCGGCCCATTGGATTGGCGACGAGCATGTACGTGGTCGCGTTATACATGGTCAGGGACCAGAAGGCATCCACCGGCGGCGTATTGCCTTTATCGAAGTGCATGACGTACCTGTGCGCGCCGCTCAAGGTATTACCATTATTGTCGGCCTGTGCTTTCGGGTAGATGGCTTCCTCGGGGACGTTGGCGCCCAGCCCGCCCTCGGCCACCGCGGCCCGCGTCAGGTAATCATAGCTATAGGTGCCGATGTTCAGGGCGACGGCCCACCCGTTCGTACTATTGCCTTTAATGTTCGCCCACGCGTTCTTTACTATCCCGTCCCCATCCTTTAAGGCCCGCTCCAGCCCGTCGGCGACGGCCAGGTCCAGGCCTTTCCCGTAAGGTGTCTCGTTATCCGGGAGGCCGATCCTGCCGAACACGGCCACGAGGGCGGCCTCGCCTTCGGGAGGCGGATCATTCTTCAATGCTACACGGAACTCCTCGAAGAACTTTAATTTATCAGGCACGTCCTGATTTGGCGAATACTTCTTGAAGTCCGATAGGCCCTGGGGCTTGTTATAACCGGACGGCTTTCCATGCTGGCTCAAAGGCGTGAGCTTGAATTGATCCTGCAATGCGTTCACGTTCGCCACGTCATCCGGGCCGTTGACCAGGATCCTTCCCAGTATCCATACGGTGTTAGTCGGCGACCTTATCACTTTCCCGCCTTCCGGTGCGCTGCCGTTCCAGCCGGGGCCTGTAATGGCATAATCGCCTTCCCCGGTGCCGGTCGTGCGGCGGCCGACGCTGGCGAAATTATTCGTATAAGCGTCAAGCATCTGCATGACATAATAACGCCCGTGGGTATCGGGGACGTGTAGGACAATGGGCCCTTTGCCCAGCTCGAGCCAGGCTATGGAATAGAGCGTGTCCGAGTTAGGTGAAACGATGACCGTATCGTCGGGGGTCGTAAGATGCCGTACGTGGCCGAACTGGTTGACGGGGGCGTGGCCGGGACCCGGCGTCGTGACGAATACTTTCTCGGTCCGTTCTATGATGACCGGCGCCAGGCCGTAGATGTACGCCTGTATGCTTATCGAGTACGCGTCATTCTCTCGCGCCTTATAGCCGTCGTATTTGATGTCGGCCGTCATGGCAGGAGCTATTGCCGAAAACACGATCAAGCCCATTGCCATAATGCCGATATTGATTTTTAAGAGATGCAGCAATACCGATCCACCCTTTAATAAAAATAGATTTTAGTTATATAAAAACGTCAATATTAATTAAAATGGCCAATATCCGTAAGCCGTATGCAATCCGCGGCGGCTCTAATTCTTCGATTTAAACTTCGCCAGCAGCTTCTGGTAAAACAGCTTCTTATCGCCGTCCGAAGACCTCGTAAGCCGCTCGACGATGAGCTCGGGCGTGCTCCGGGCAAGGTGGTTGTACTTCGGCGTCCGGTCCACTATCAGGTTCAGGTTGGCGTCCAGCCCTTTGGCCTCGATGCCGTCCACGCGTATGTCATACTTCGTGTTCTCGAGGATCTGTTCCGCCAGGTGGCTGACGAAGACACCGATGCTGCCCTCGCTGTCGTAGAGCGTCTCCAGGATGCCGGCGATGATCCTCGCCGACGCCCCTGGCTCCGTGATCGACTCTAATTCGTCGACGAGTACGATCTTGCTGTTCTTGCCCATGATGCGCGAGAAGCCTTTGATGGTGGTCTCGAAGGCGCCCGCCGTCAGGGTGCCCTTGGACTTGCTGAAAAACAATAGCTCGTCCGCAAGGCCGATCTCTGCGGATTCGGCGGGCACCGGGAAGCCCATGTGCGCCAGTATGGCGACCTGGGCCAGCAGGTCCAGCATCGTGGTCTTACCGCCCGAGTTAACGCCGCTCAGCAGGACGATCCGCTCTCCCTTCGTCCCCTTCGCCTTGACACCCACAGCATAGCTCACCGGCTCCACTTTCTGGGCGTGGCCCCGTAAAAAGATATTATATCCAGAGGTGATATCGATGCCCGCTTTCTCCCTGACGGAGGGCATACGCAGGCCATAATCGATGGCGAACAGCCCAATCGCAAAATAAGTATCGAACTCCAGCACGTCTTTTACCATGTCCTTGCACATGGCGTCGAACTTCGAGAGGCGCCTGGCGCAGTTCCTCTTTATGTCGAGGCTGCGCTTCGCGAGCTGCCTGTTAATGGAGTACTTGAAGCCGTCGGCGGCCCGGTAGTTGAGCTCGATGGGATAGACGATGTCGTCCCTGAACATCAAGTCCACATACGGCATTTCCATCGGCTTTAATGATAATTGCTCCCTGATGAATGCCTTGGCCTCATTTATTACGTCGGCGTAAGCGCGGGCGACCTCCTTTTCGAGCATGCTCTTGAGGCCCGCTTCCCCCTTTTCCCCGAACATGCCCAGAAGCTGTGAGCCCTTCAGCGTTACGGTGTTCTTCTCCATCCTCTCGTGGAGGTTCTCGTTCGCCTTTCTAAGGGCAACCTTCAAAGTCTCGCCGTAGCGCGCCAGCACGTTCTTGAGCCTGTCTATCTCGGGGTCGACTCCGGGCCCGAACTCGCCCTCGGCCGTGAGGCGCGCCATCTCCTGCGATAGCTCGAGCATTTTGGCGTCGTCCAGGTAGCCGCAAATATCAAGGTCCGTCTTAGCCCTGACGATCTTGATGGCGGCGAGCGACGCCTCTATGGGCTCCTTGTTGGCCGCAAAGAAGCCGATAGTCGCCTCGGGCACCATCCACCATGCCTCGCCCGCGTTTTCCATGAACTCGACGCTCATGTCATCGGGAAAGTCGGCGCCCGCGAACTCGCCGCCCACGACGAGGGCATGCGAGTATCCCTTCGCTATGTCCACGAGCTCGCCCATGCTCTCGACGTGGTACACGTCCATGTAGCGGTCGGCCCGGTCGTTTATAAGCCTTTCATGGTCCTTCTTGTTACCGGTAAAAACGGCCCGGTCCCTTGTCTTTACTGCCTTCGCTGGCTCCTTGAGGTGCCGGGCTTTTTTGAGCGCTGCGCCCAGCTCCGCATCGTCATAGAGCTTACCCGCCAGCGCGATATATGCATTCAGCTCCGCCTGGATGGCCCTGATCTTATCGGCCCTCTTCGAAGGATAGGGGATATAGGTGCTCAGCTTTGCCCTTGAGTAGGGCGTATGGGCGTATGAGCGCATCAGGCCTATGATCTTTTCGTAGACGTTGAAGGCCTCGGGCGTCTGCAGAAAATCCTCGATCGACACGCCCTCCTCCCGGGCGATGACCTCATGGATGAGCGAGACGGCGTATTTCTCGCTGATGCCGGGCACGCCCGACAGGCTCGCGACGTCGTGCTTGCGCAAAACCTCTAACGCCGACTGCTCGGAGCCGAAATGGCCGATGAGCTTACTGGATATTTTCTCGCCTATGCCGGGCAGCTCGATGAGACCGTTCACGTGCAACAAATTGGCCATTATCATATTAATACTTGAGTAAGCTTGGCGAAAGTAATATTGTAAGCGGCAGGAATGTTTATAGGGAAAAGATTTAAAAATGATTGATTATATGGTCGTTCAACTGAAATGCCAACGATAGCCGATAATTTTAATAATCTCATAAGCACCGTAAAGTCCGTCATCGAGGCGTCGAGGCCTCCTGCGGCGAAGTTCAATCTCCGGGACATGGCGTTCTTTTTCCGGTTCGTCAGGCCTGTCTGGACGGTGGGCCTGATAAGCATCGTCCTGGTCATGGTCACCACGGCCATCAGCGCCCTGTTGCCTTTGACCAGTAAGGTCTTCATCGACTTCGTCATTTTGAAGACGGGGTACGGCGGCCTCGAGAGCATTTTGAGGGCCGCCGGTCTCGGTGCATATGCGCCGTGGCTGATCGATAACCTGGGCTCCGTCCACTTCGTCGTGGGCTGTATGATAGTGGCCGGCGTGGTATACGGGCTTTTACATATTATAGAGGGCTACCTCACGTCCGTCTACCAGCAGGAGCTTACCTTTAACCTGCAGACCAGCCTGTTCGACCACGTCCTCAGGTTCCCCATGTCGTTCATAAAAAATAAGCAGACCGGCTATTTGATGTCCAGGGTGTCTGACGACGTGAACATGATGCAGTACCTGTTCTCCGACGCCATCACGCAGCTGCTGTCAAGCGCTTTTTACGTCATTTTCAGCGTGGCCATCCTGCTATCGCTTAACGCCAGGCTGGCCATCGTTACGGCGCTGGTCATACCCGTTTATATGGTCATCCGGTGCCTGTTCTCCAGCCGCATCCGGGCGTTGAGCTACCGGGAGAGGGAGTCGAACGCCGAGGTTTCCCGGAACATGCAGGAGGCGCTCTCCGGCGTGGAAGTCGTGAAATCATATGCCGCCGAGCGGAAGGAAGTGGGCAAGGTATCGTTAAAGCTCAGGGACGTCATGAGGACGCGGATCGTCCGGTCGATGCTCATGACGCTCGCCGGCTCGTTCATGCGGGCATCGATGTTCGTGCTGCTCGTCATTTTCATGATAATCGGTGCGTACGATATCCAGAGCGGCGCCATGACCATCGGCGATTACGTGACGATCATCTCGTACATCGTGTTCCTGTCGAACGCTGTGAACATGCTGTATTATACTTACCTGAGCCTGCAGCCGGCCTTCGCCTCCATGGACCGCCTGAAAGAGATGTTCGGGATCGCTCCTGAGTTTGAGTGGGACCAAAAGACGCCCATGAAGAGGCTGGAGCGCGTTGCGGGGCGCGTCTTGTTCGATGACGTGTCGTTCGCCTATAACGTCAACGAGCCCATATTGAAGAACGTCAGCTTCGAGGTTAAGCCCGGGGAGACGGTCGCGCTCGTCGGCCATAGTGGCGCCGGGAAGACCACGCTCGTCAGCCTTTTGTTGAAGCTTTATGTGCCTCAATCCGGCGCGATATACCTGGATGGCGTTAATTTGAACGATATCGACCACGCCTGGCTGCGACAGCAGATCAGCATCGTCTCCCAGGATATATTCCTGTTCAACGATACCATCGAGAACAACATCAAGTATGGTAAGCCCGAAGCCACGAAGGAAGACATCGTGCGGGTGGCTAAGAAGGCCCGTATCCACGAGTTCATCGAGGGCCTCCCGAACGGCTACGATACGCTCATTGGCGAGCGGGGCACGAAGCTGTCCGTGGGGCAGAGGCAGCGGATCTCCATCGCCCGGGCTTTCCTCAAGGACACGCCCATCATTATTTTGGATGAGCCCACCTCGGCAATCGACCCGGAGACCGAGATGCACCTCAAGGAATCGCTGGATGAGCTAATGCATGGTAGGACGACGTTTATCATATCCCACAGGATGTCGCTCACCGATATCGCAGACTTCATAATCGTCATTGAGGAAGGCAAGGTCGTGGAGAAAGGCACGCAGAGGGAACTGGAAGCTAAGGAAGGGCTGTATAACAGGCTACGGTCCTTCGACGGGACACATGAGAACGACGCCAGCCTAAACTAATGCTCAAGCGTCATCGTTTCTAATAATTCTTTTGCGGCGGCCTTATCGAGCGGCTTGTTCTTGTTGCCGCACTTGGGCGAGTAGATGCACGCCGGGCATCCCTCGGCGCACTCGCAGTCCCTTATGAGCTCGAGCGTGGCCTTCGTCAGGTCAGGGAAGAGCTCGTAGCATTTTTCGGCGATGCCGATGCCGCCCTCGTAAGCGTCGTAAACAAAGATGGTCGGCAAATTAGTGTCAGGGTGGTTCGGGGTAGACAGGCCGCCCATGTCCCACCTATCGCATAACGCGTACAGCGGCGCCATGGCGATCATGGCGTGCTCGACGGCATGGATGCCCCCGTTAAAGTCCTTATTATCCAGGAGCATTTGTTGATGGAGGCTTTCGGGCAGCGTGAACCACACCGCTACGGACTCGAACACCTGCGGCGGCAAATCCAGAGGAAAATAGCCCAAAAGCTTCTCGTAGCGCTTCATGGCATACTCGTAGTATTGCTCGGTAACAGTCACGTCGCCAACGTGCACATCGATGCCGTTGACCGTCTTTCGCAGGCGCTCCTTTTTAACGGCCACGTCCGACAGCTTCAGGGCCTGGGTATAGTAATCCACGTCCTTTTGGACTGCCCGGGCGATGCCCAGCTTCAGGTCCAGCTCCTCGATGAGGTACGTCTCGCCCTGGTGCAGCAATACGGCGCCCTTGTGGGCTTCGGAGCAGGCGCGGGACGTCTCCATCGTCTCCAGCAGCTCGGGGCCGCACATGACCCTGACGGTCTGGCTTGAGATGCTGTTCAGGTTGACGATCTCCGATGGGCTCTTTGAGCCTGCATAGACCATGCCCCGCGGAGTCCTCCGGATGATTTCAGTCGTTCCCATGGCCTCCATGACCTCGGAGATGTCGCCGAAGTACGCGGAATCGCCGGCCGTCAGAGGCATCTCCGCCGATGCGCACATTAGGTGGCCCATTAAAATGTACGGGTTATGCAAGTCTACGATGGCTTCCTCGTTCCTGGCCGTAAAAAATGCTCCGGGATGCTTCATATAGAACTGGTCGAGAGGGTTGTCGAAGGCGACTAAAGTGACCAGCGATTCGTTGACGCCTCGCCCGGCCCTGCCCGCCTGCTGCCATGTCGAGATGCGGGTGCCCGGGTAGCCCGAGATTATTACCGAGTCCAGCGAGCCGATGTCTATCCCTGCTTCCAGCGCGTTCGTCGAGGTCACGCCCTTCAGCCGCATGTTTTTGAAGTCGTTCTCGATGCGCCGCCGGTCCTCGGGCAAGTATCCCGCACGATAAGAGGCGATCTCTTTGCGTAAGCGGCCGTTGTCATATTCCCGGGCCCATTTGGCTATGAGCTCCGCCATTTTCCTGGAAGCGGTAAAGCAAAGAGTTTGCATGCCGTGGTCTAATTCATCGACCAGAAGGCGCATGGTCTCCTGGTGAGTCGAGCCCCGCGATTCTCCCTCCAGCGGGGGATCCCAGAACATGAAGTACTTCTTGCCATGGCCGGACCCGTCGTCGGATACGACCTCGAATTTCTTGCCCGTAAGCTTGAGCGACAGCTCTTCGGGGTTCGCCACGGTCGCCGATGAGAGGATAAATTGAGGATCGGAGCCGTATCTTTTTAGTATGCGCCGGAGGCGGCGGATGAGCATGGCCACGCTGGAGCCGAAAACGCCCCTGTATGTGTGAGCCTCGTCGATTACCACGTATTTGAGGCCCGAGAAAAAGCGCCTCCACTTGTCGTGCCACGAGAGATAGCGGTGAATGGCATACGGGTTGCTCACGATGATCCTGGCCGTATCGCGGATGCCTGCCCTCGCCGACTGCGGCGTATCCCCATCATAGACGGAAGGCAGGGCTTTCGTGCCCAGCTCCTCGTCCATCGACCTCAGCGTCTTTAGCTGGTCGTTCGATAGGGCTTTCATCGGGTAAAGATAAAGAGCAGTGGCCTTTTTATCGCTCAGCAAGGCCTCGAATACGGGCACGTTAAAGGCCAGTGTCTTGCCCGAAGCCGTAGGCGTGGTAATAATAACATTATTTCCATCCAACGCAAAGTCGATGGCCTTCGCCTGGTGGGAATACAGGCGGATCTTATGGGAGTCCAGGTAGCCCCTGAGTTTTGAGTGAAGGGCGTGATTAACGTCATCAAAGGAGGGCGGCCGCTCATCGATCTCCTCGACGTGGACTATCTGCCCCTCATAGTTGTCGGACGTTTTGACGTCCCGGATGAACTCCTCAACGACTCCCATTGCTGCAGTCCTCGCAAAACTTCGAGAACAACCTGGCCAGCGAGATCAGGTCATTCCTGTTGTGCTCGACGATCGGTACCAGCGGCCCAGGATTCTTCGACTTCAAATATTCCTCGTAAAACTCCGGCACCAGCGCCCCGGGTACGTCATCCTCTCTCTCCTGCCCGAATATATATTTTTCAATCGTCGTGAGGCGGGCATCGGGCGCTTTTGCCCTTAAGAACCGCCTGGCAAAAGGAAGCATATCGAAGTGGATATTCTCTATGTCGCCGCCAAGGTCGTAGTACCAGCGGCGCTGGTTGATGTAGGGTACATCAAAAGCACGGCCGTTGTAGGACACGAGCGGATTGCTTTCGACCAGGGAACAGAAGGCCCCGATGGCGGCCGCCTCCTCGCCCACGTCCCGGGCCAGGAATTGCCGCGTGACGATCCTGTCGCCCTTCGTGAAGGCGGCGCCGAAGAGGATGATAGGCCTGGAGAAGAGCCCCATCGTCTCTATGTCCAGGGCCACAAGCCTTTCGACATCAGTAAAAGCCGTGATGTGGAGGTTCAGCGGGTGCGATTTAGGCAGCCAGTGCCACAGCTCCCGCTGTATCGAGCAGGCGTCGCCCGAATCGACGACGGATAGGAACCGCCCGGCCTCGTCCCTCCATCGGCGATGGCCGAGCAGGTCTTCGATAGTACGATAGCCTGCTTTATTCAATTTTTGCTCTGTGCCGGCGCCGATGCCCCGCAGCAGGCGCATGTTCGAAATAAGCGCCTTCCGGGCATTCTCCCGGCCGATCTTACTCAAAGAAAAATCTGGCGAGCTTTCGATGAGGTAACACTGGCCGATCTCATTATCGACCACCGTGCCTTCGATCGCATCTTCCAGCTTTACGCCCTCGTATTGCTTGAGGTATTTTTTCTTGACGCGCTGGCCCTCATAATAATCATTGCCGTACAGCCAGGAGGGCATGAAGTCATGATCGGGCGGGGCGGCCCCTGAGGGGACGACGGCGTATTCCTCATGTTTTTCCTCCCTGGCCTTCAACCTTCCTGCAATGCCCTCGAGATTGCCCGTGCGATTACCTCATAAAAGAGTAGCGGCAGCAGGGCATATAGCCTTTTTGCGTGCGCCCTGAAATTATTTAACGCCCCCCGGGATTGTGCTTGATCCCCGCTAAAAAGTCCAGGACGGCGCTGTTGAACTCCCCGTGCTTCTCCACGTTCGGCATGTGGCCGCAGTAGCCTATGATCTTCACTTTCGAGCCGGGGATCAGCTCCTTGTATTTTTGTGCATCCTCTGCCGGGAGGAGCAGGTCATCCTGGCCCCAGATGATCAGCGTCGGCGCCGTTATGGACATCAACGCATTGATATATCCGGGATCGTAGCGGAGGATGGCCTTACAGTTCTTCATGAAGGCGTCCCGGGACTCTTTCGAATCCGTGACGAGCTGCGTGCCCTCGAGGGCTTTCATGGCCGAGCTGTCGTAGAACATGGGCCTGCAGTACAGCCTCCGGCTCCGTATCATCAGGCCCAGGAACGCGTTGTAGAGCTCTTTATTCCGTGAGATGCCGTCGGGGACGAGGCCTGTCGGGTCGGCCATGACGACGCCCGTCACCCTGTCGGGATATCGGGCCGCAAAGGCCGCGGCGACGGCGCCGCCCAGCGAGCTGCCGACCAGGGCCGCCATTGGTATCCGGAGGGCGTCCATGAAGGACCTCAAAAAGTTCACGTAATACTCCACGCCGTATTCGTCGTCGGGCTTGTCGGAGAGGCCGAATCCTGGCAGGTCGGGCGCATATACCCGGTAATACTTAGAGAATGGCCCGACGTTGTACTTCCACTGCCCCAGGGAAAGCCCGTTACTGTGGATCAGGATGACGGCGCTGCCGCTGCCTTCGGCCCGGTAGTTGACTTTAACGCCGTCGACATCGACATATCCTTCCATGCAAGCCGCCCTCCATCCTTTTAATTATGATAGCCCCGACTTATTAAAACCTGGGTTTCGGCTGTTTTAGTAACTATTGATTGTGTTGGTTGTTTGTTTTGTGTTGTTTTTTGCTTGTGTTCTTGTTTGTTGTTGCGTAGCCTTTATCTGTTGATAGTTACTTGTTAGTAACTA
>Ga0315282_10002444_pt1 | contig 34201 bp, 38 predicted proteins | sample YL17G07_20_MG_FD_203693 | JGI IMG/M metagenome (GOLD analysis project Ga0315282, IMG submission 203693) | Sediment microbial communities from Yellowstone Lake, YNP, Wyoming, USA - YL17G07_20 | ecosystem: Environmental > Aquatic > Freshwater > Lake > Sediment | place: USA: Wyoming | collected...
TTATGTTATCTATATTAATGATATGTTCGTTCATAATTTCCTCCTATGATGTTATAGTTTTGTGTTGAATTTACTATATTTTATCATAGGAGGTATTTTTTGTCCGAACTAATGTCCTAAGCTCAGTGAAATCGGTTGACAACTTGTGAGTAATAATTGTATAATTCTTGCGATAGATAAAGTCGCTTTTTTATTTTAACCTACGATTCTTTTAGTATCACTATGAATAAGATAATCCGTATAATTGATGCAAATCTTAATCGAGGTCGGGAAGGGCTACGAGTAGTAGAAGATCTTGTTAGATTCGTGCTTGATGATGCAGATTTGGCTTCACAAATAAAATCTGCCCGACACGAAATAACAGATATTGCAAAACAATTACCATTAAATGATAATGATTTATTAAATGCCAGAGATAGTACAGGCGATGTTGGAATTGAACTTAATTCTGTTTCAGAGGATAGCCGTATAGATATTTTTCAAATAGCATGCGCAAACATTAGACGGGCGCAGGAATCCATGAGAGTTCTTGAGGAATTATCGAAATTATATAGCGCTGAGGTCGCCCTAAAATTTAAAAGATTGAGATTTCAGCTTTATGAAATAGAAAAGCATGTTCTGTCTAATTTAAGAAAAGAAAGAGGCGATTTTTAATGACACAATTAGAATATGCACGTTTAGGTAAGATAACTCACGAAATGGAAGCGGTTGCTGATCAAGAGGGATTGTCACCAGAATATATAAGGGCAGGCATCGCGAAGGGAACGATAGTGATCCCTCATAATATTAGGCGTAATGGCATTAAACCTTGCGGAATCGGCGCAGGTCTCAAGACAAAGATCAATGCTAATCTCGGTACTTCTCCCGATCAACCTGATCTGTTAAATGAGATGAAAAAGCTTGAGATCGCAGTAAAATTCGGTGCTGATGCAGTTATGGACCTCAGCACAGGCGGTGATCTTGACGAGATAAGACGAAGATTTCTGGATGAATCGCCAATAACAGTTGGCAGTGTACCTATATATAACGCCGCAGTTGAGGCTGTGAGAGATGAAAAACCCATTGTAGAGATGACTGATGACGATATATTCCGTGCAATAGAGCGTCACGTATCAGATGGGATTGATTTCATTACCGTTCACTGCGGAACAACTCTTGAAGTCTTAAAAAGACTACGAAGTCAGGGTCGAGTCGCTGACGTAGTGAGTAGAGGCGGAGCGTTCCTTATTGAATGGATGATATATAATGAGCAAGAAAATCCATTGTATGCGCAGTTTGATCGCTTGCTTGAGATAGCCAGAGAGTATGATGCTACCTTGAGTCTTGGTGACGGTTTGCGACCTGGATGTCTGGCGGATGCTACTGATAGACCACAGATACAGGAGTTGATCATTCTTGGGGAACTAGCCGCTAGGGCTAGGGAATTCGGTGTGCAAGCTATGATTGAAGGTCCGGGGCATGTGCCACTTAATGAGATTGAAGCTAATATCCTTCTGGAAAAAAAGCTTTGCAATGGCGCGCCGTTTTACGTTTTGGGTCCTTTAGCGACTGATATTGCTCCCGGTTACGATCACATAACTGCCGCAATCGGTGCGGCAATAGCAGGCAAGGCTGGCGCTGATTTTCTGTGCTATGTTACGCCTGCTGAACATCTATGTTTGCCTACTTTAGAGGATGTGAAACAGGGGGTTATTGCATCGAAGATTGCCGCTCACATAGCAGACTTAGCGAAAGGCATAAAATCCGCTCATGAGTGGGATGCAAAAATGGGCAAAGCCAGAAAAAATCTTGATTGGGATGCTCAAGCTGAACTAGCAATTGACCCTGAATTAGTCGTTGAGACCAGAGGAAAGAATCCTTCTTCGGAAAAAGAAGCGTGTACCATGTGCGGGAAATTCTGCGCCATGAAGGGCGTCAGAGAGTATTTATCGAAATAAGTGAGGTTTTTAATATGACGAAAAGACTTCATCAATTACTTGACAATATGACCCAACAAGAACAATCCGAAGTTGAAATCTTTGCAGCTTTCGTGATAGCACGTCGAAATTTGCAGAAAGCATCGGTTCTTGATAATGACATTTCAATTCAGGAACTAATGCAACTTGCTGAAAGCTCTGGAAGTTTCGATTGGTTGGATGCCGAAGAAGAGGACGTTTATTCTTTAGAGGATGGTAAAGCAGTTCAATGGTCGATCAAATCGTAAAACGAGGTAGCATAGTTCTTATAAGTTAGCTTTACTACAAAAATCTCTTGTATTGCGTGTTTTGGGAGAAGTGGATAAAGATCCGATGTTAGAAATCAATCAGCGTTTGCGAATTGCTTTGGGGCTTTAACAAGCAAAAAAATGAAAACTTGCATTCTCATACCGGGATATAATGAATCAAGGATGATAGGTCAAGTCGTGTCCGAAGCCTGCAAGATTATTGATGATGTGATTGTTGTGGACGACGGCTCAAAAGATAATACTGCGCAGATAGCTCAAAATGCTGGTGCTATTGTGCTGATACACGAGGTAAATAAAGGCAAAGGCGCTGCTCTAAAAACAGGATTTCAATACGTTATTGATCATGGTTATGACGCTGTAATTACTATGGACAGCGATGGTCAGCACGATCCGAATGATATTCCCGGTTTTTTGAATGCTCTTGATAAGATCGGCTCAGGCATAATCATTGGTACAAGAATGAATGACATATCAACTATGCCGATGATCAGGAAGTGTACAAATAAACTCACATCCTTCGCTAGTTCACTTATGGCACGTCAGAAGATCGAGGATAGCCAATCTGGATTTCGCTTGATCACTACTGATGTTCTTAGAAAAGTAAAGCTTGAGACCGACAGATTTGAAACAGAGACAGAGATATTGATAAAGGCTTCTAAATCCGGATTCCGTATAATATCCGTCCCTATTAAAACTATTTATGGTGAAGAAAAAAGTAAAATAAGACCTATACGTGATACAAATAGGTTCTTAAAATTGTTATTCAGGAGTTTGCGCTGGTGACTATACTGGTTACTAATGACGATGGTATCAATTCAGAAGGTATAAGGGTTCTTGCAGATGCAATGGGTGAGATAGGCGAAGTCTTTGTCGTTGCACCCGATAGACAGCGCAGCGCTGTCGGATTGTCTATAACCCTTGACCAACCTTTGAGAGTTGACCGTTTAAGTGACAGAAAATTCTCAGTCAATGGGATGCCGACCGATTGTGTGGAACTGGCAATTCATAAGCTGATGAAAACCCCACCCGACCTTGTTGTATCCGGTATTAATGACGGGCAAAACCTCGGATATGACATATACCATTCAGGCACTGTCGGAGCCGCTATAACGGGAACCATGTTTAGCATTCCATCAATAGCTATATCAATAGCCTTGAGTGATGAATTCCATAATAAAATTTGGTATGAAACAGCCGCTAATATAGCAACTAAAGTGGCAAAATCTGTAATTGAGAACACGATACCTTATGGTACGCTTTTAAACGTAAACGTTCCTAATCTTCCTATTTTGGAAATAAAAGGCATTGAGATTACAAGGCACTGCAATGCCACCTATGATATTGAGATCCATAACCGCAAAGACCCTAGAGGGAAAGAGTATTTCTGGGTTGGCGGGGTTTTTCAGATATGCGGAGACCATACAAATACTGATCTGGAAGCTTTAAGCAACAACAAAGTCTCAATAACTCCTCTCCACCTTGACCTTACTGATTACGATATGATGAAAAAGATGTCTAACTGGTTTTAAACTGAGGATTATTATATATGATTACTGCCATTCTTGATTTCTTAGCGAGTATTGTCATTCGAGTTATTGGATATATAGGTTATCCGGGAGTTTTTTTGCTTATGACAGTTGAGAGTTGCGGAATATTGATGCCTTCGGAAGTTATAATGCCGTTTTCCGGATTTCAGGTCGCATTGGGCAAGATGAGTTATTGGCTTATTGTGCTTATGGGAGGCTTTGGTAATTTAGTTGGTTCCATTCTTGCTTATTGGATTGGCATGAAGGGTGGTCGTCCATTAGCAGAAAAATATGGCAGATACATATTAATTTCAAAACATGATCTTGACATTGCTGACAAGTGGTTTATCAAATACGGAGATTTGACTGCATTTTTTGGGCGAGTTCTACCTATAATTCGTACTTTCATATCCTTCCCGGCTGGCATAGCAAAGATGAATTTTCCGAAGTTTTGCATATATACGCTTATTGGGTCATTGATCTGGTCTGTCCTATTAGGTGGGCTTGGTGTAATACTTGGCGAAAACTGGAACTTGATCCGTGAGAAACTCCATAATTTTGACATGGCGATTGTTGTTGTTATTGTTCTTGCAATTACATGGTACGTATGGCGACACATTAAGATTCTCCGTGCTGAGAGAAAAAATTCTTAGTGAGGTCGAGATATGGATATAGAATATTTGAAAAGAATAGAGATAAACCCAAAGGTACTTTGTGGAAAACCAGTCATCAAAGGAACCCGAATATCTGTTGAATTGATATTAGAGAGACTTGCCGCTGGATATAACTTTAATGAAATCATATATGATTATGATATTACCGAAGATGATATTAAAGCGGCTTTGACTTATGCTTGCGAATAAGAAATTAAGGAGTAAATTATAATGTCTGACATAAGAGACAGAGTAAGAAGCGAACCAGACATTTTTCTCAGGCTTACTCAAAATTCAATGGCAGTTGCCAAAAGTATTAGGGAGAATTTTGTTGAAAATACTTTAGAACTTGCAGGCAAGTTACGAGAAAACCTGGAAAGCAATTCTTTAGACGGTTTAACAATAAAAAAACTTGCTAACAATCAAAATCGAAGAATAACTGCATCTTTTATTGACGGTGGTGTAGGTGAAGCGGATATTTTCTTTAGAGTTCCCTTAATCGTAAGAGGTGGTATTTTTAGAATCAAAGAGGGAGAAAGAGACCTTGAGAAAAGAGAAACCTTTGAGTTTTTTCCAGTTTTAATTGGAGATTTGGAAGGCGGAGAGAAATTTGGCAATGACTATTCAAGTGTTATTCGTATCATAATAGAACTTTGCTCTATCTTGAGAGTTTTACACGACAGTAAGTACCAGGACGTTAATTTAATTATGCTACATGGACCACTTCTTTATAGGTTGTCTGCTTATACAGACCATTGGTTCTTTGAAAATGATATTGACATAATGACGCAAACTTCTGGAGAGCTTGTTCAGGAATTTAGAGAAGATTGCAAGAGTTGTACTGTTTATAAAGATAGTTGGTGTGGAATTTGGAAAGAACAAAAAAAAGTCAGGGCAAATTGTTTTATTTCATTTTTATTAAATAAGGCAATAAAGGAGTCGCCTGCGAAGAATATCGATCTTGTTGGTGTTGTTGAAAGGGCTTCTGCAACTGAAATTTCAAGAGACATTTTTGAAAAAATGCTTCATCTGGATGCGGATCTGTCCATTAAATTTCTTGGTAGATCAGTTGATAATTACTCTAATGATGCTGAAAAGATAGTAAAATCTGCTAACTTTACAGATTCATTGATTTTTTCTATTGTTTTAAATGCTGGAGAATACCTTTCTTTTTATGCTGCGAAGGAAAGGTATTCAGGATTTAGTGGTCCATTAGAGGGATTCGGGAAAAGATTACCAAGGGTCTCCTATACATATTTGAAATCAGTAGACAATACAATGTCTATAAGAGTGGAATTTCCGAAAGATTCAGACAAAGACGGTCAGAAAGATGCCTTATTAAAAGTCTATGAATACTCTAGGCTTTTGCCAAATTATGCGTTTCCAGTAGGTTTGGATATTGCAGATAAATTTGCCAAAGTTCCTGGTTGGCTTTTAGAAGCATATCGCAAATATATCATGTTTAACTTTGGACGATTAGCACTAGATAAGGAGCTTGATCAGCAAGAATTGCAAAAGATTTTGATGTTTTATTACTTACATCAAAGGGACTTCATGCTTAGACCTAAATCATAGGGGGTTGAAATGGCTGATAAAGAAATTGTGGGGACTGTTGTAGGAATCACAAATCCAAGAGAGTTTTATTTCACAATAACTCCTGGCAAAGTACAACTCCAGGAATTAGTTGCCATTGATGCTTTTAAAATTGATAGCTCTGGTGAAAAACGTGATGAAACAATGAGAGTTTGGGCAAAGGTTGTGGATATTGAACGTATAAATCCTCTCTTTCCCGAGGAAGCGGCTCAGGAACTTTCTTATCAAAGAATGAGTGCATTTGATACTGTAATCTCAATGTCGAGAGAGATGATAACTGCAAAATGTAAAGCTTTAGGGGTTGAAGACGAAAGAGGGGAATTACAGCCATTAACATATCCTCTCCAACCAGCGTCAAGTGTTTATATTCCTCCCCAAAATGATGTGGAAAATTTAATTTCAGTAAATGTAGAAGAACACCGAAAACTTACGATAGGTCATCTACGTTCAAGGGAGAATTTCAAGGTCCGAATTGACGGTCACTCAATAGTAGCCCGTCATCTTGCTGTCCTTGCTACTACTGGTGCGGGAAAGACAGTTACAGTGAGAAAGATAATAGAAGAACTGATGCAGAAAAACTATCCTATTTTGATTTTTGATCCCCATAGCGACTATATTGGTTTAAAAGATACCTTCAGCAACAGAGTAGATGTTTATTATCCTATGATTTATCTATCAGAGGAATATGACTCTGAAGTTATCGCTTATATTGCAGGACTTTCAGGTGAAACACCATCGGCACCTCAAGAAAATCTTATAAAAGGATTGCTTGATATCTATAGAAATGGTCAAAATTTTATTGATGGATTCATACGTCCTGTTGCTCAAAGAGTGTATAATTTAAATATTGAAACTCATCATTTTTACGCACTTTTAGAACTTCTAACAACACTCCAAACATTATCTGAAGGAAACGAATGGAAAACAAAGATTCTTCCAGAAATTAATAAGATTTCTAGGAGAGTTGCTCAAAACTTAGATTCATCAGGTAACCCAGTAGGTAGAATGCTATATAAAGCTGCCGATACTTATAAAAGTATGAAAAATGCTAATAAATTTGGGCGAACTGGCCAACTGCAACTTCCTAAACCATCAGAAATTGGAACACTAATTGGAACACATGTCGAAGAAGGAAAAACAAGCATCCTTAGTCTTGAAGGGTATACAGACGAGGTTCGACAAAGTATTATAGCAAGTTTATTGAAAAAATTACTTGACTTACGGGTTGATGGCAAAATCAAACGCTTTCTAACTGTAATAGAGGAAGCTCATACTATAATTCCTGCTATTTCTGAAGGTAAAGTTATTCCATCGCTCCCTGTCTTGAAACAGATAGCTACTGAAGGCAGAAAATATGGGATGGGACTTATACTGATAAGTCAAAGACCAAGCCGTGTGGATTCTACAATATTATCTCAATGTAATTCTTTCATTATTTTAAAAATTATCAATCCTGCTGACCAAAAATATATTAGAGATGTTGTTGAATCCATTGGAGAAGATGAGGCTCAAATTCTTCCTGACTTGGCTGTCGGAGAGGCTTTGATAACTGGTCAATGTGTCAGGTTTCCAATGCTTGTTAAAATAGAACAGCCAAAATCAAAGGGACGGCATGAAGAAGAAGATTTCATTAAAGAATTTGCTAATGTTGGGACATCATAGTAAATTTTTAACCATGGGAGTTTGATAAATGCTTTATTTTATTCCTGATTGGGAGGATAGACTTGATCCTGATTTTGATTTTGAGCATGATTGTTATTCTCCTAATAGGAAAGAACCATATAAACATGATGTATACGCCCATCAAATCCTAGAAAAATCTCCTTATGATGGAATATTGATTAGTTTAAGCCTTTTTCAAGGAAAAATTCGTCTCAAAGATAACAATGGTCATTATACAATCAGAGGTATTAATAGTATAAAAGAATATCTAAAAATTGGTGATAAGCAATTAACCATTATGGCTGATTGTGGCGCATTTAATTATGTAAATGAAGAAAAACCACCAATTTCCACTGATTATGCCTTTAAGGTATATCAAGATTTGGGATTTGATCTTGGTGTATCAGTAGACCATTTGATTTTTGATTCAATCTTAATCATGGTAGACGGTCAGAAAAAAAAGCATATTTTATCAGAGCAAGAGAAAGAAGCAAGAAGATCATTGACTTTAAAAAATGCCGAAGATTTCATTAATCTATGCCAAAAAGAAAATCCGCAATTTATACCGATAGGTGTAGCACAAGGATATTCGGAAGATACTTATTATGATTCAGTAGATAAGCTGATAGAAATGGGATATGAATATATTGCTTTAGGAGGTTTAGTTCGATCAAAAACAGAAGAAATTATTTCTATCCTAGATCGAATTTATCCTTTATTCAAGAGCTTATCAAAAAGAATCAAATTACACTTGTTTGGGGTACTACGGCAAGAAAAACTGAAAAAATTTGCAGAACTTGGCGTTTTCAGCTTTGATAGTGCATCATTTTTAAGGAAGGCTTGGCTTCGATCTACCAATAATTATTTAGGAGTAGATGGAAATTGGTATTCAGCAATTAGAGTACCTCAATCTTGGGATCCTAGGATGAAGAAGAAAGCGGGAGAAGATAAAGTTACTAAAGCAAAACTAGAGAAAATGGAGCAAGAGTGCCTAAAAGTATTAAATGCTTATAATTCTAATGAGCTAAAAGATGTCAGTATGTTACTGGATATTATAGTTGAATATGATAATCTTTTGATAAGAAGCAGTAGCGATGGAAACGGACTTAAAAGCAAATATAGAAATACCTTAGAAAGCAGAATTTGGGAAAAATGTGGATGTGAGATTTGCAAGGATATTGGAATTAATGTTGTTATTTTTAGGGGGGCCAATAGAAATAAACGAAGGGGATTCCATAATACGAAAATATTTTATGACACATTTATGCCTAACCAGATTCATCAAATCTAAAGTGTGAAAATATGAAAATGTATAACAATAAATCTATAGTCATAATATCTTGTGGTAAAAAGAAAGTTTGGGATAAAGATCCAAATACACAAGCAATTTTAGCAAAAGATGCATATATTAGTAACTATTTTAAACTCTGTAAAAGATATGCTGAAAGATTCTCTGATAAATGGTTTATTCTTTCGGCAAAATATGGTTTTATTAATCCTGACTTTGTTATTCCAAATAACTATGATGTCAAACTTAAAAACTCAAAAGATCAGACTGCTTTTATTGGCAAATTAAAAAAACAGGCAGAAGAATTAGGGATTAAAAATTACAATCAAATCATTGTTCTAACTGGCAAAGAATATTATCATGTGATTAAAGTGGCTTTAGAAGATTTTGGATTAGAGATAAATAATCCATTAGAAGGACTTGGGATCGGAAATAGGCAGAAAATCATAAAGAATGCATTGACAATAAATAAGCATATTGAAAGGTAATGTGTAAACTTTCTATGAAACTCAAAAATTACTCAAAGGTGGTGGTGATTTATATGAAGTTAGAAGAAGCAAAAAAGCTATATGAAAACGAATGGATCGCTTTTAAAAAGAATGAGAATGGAGAAAATCCTGATGGAGAGGTGCTTCTACATAATAAGAATCGTAGAATATTTGATAAAGAACTTTTGAAACTTAGACCAGCAAAAGTTTATGTTACATTTGCTGGTCCCCCGGTTCCAGAAGGCTATACTATATTGTTCTAATTTGGAGTTATATATGCGCTTACCGTTAGAAATTCCAATTATAGTGAGGGATGTTAATATCATTGGTCCTGATAGTTCCATAGAAATTGACCTAATTCTTGATACGGGAGCAGTATTTACTGCTATTTCTTGGCATATATTAAAAATGATTGGATTCGATCCTGCAACTGTTTCAGAACGCCTTGAAGTTGTCACAGCCAATGGAACTATTGAAGTTCCAAGGTTGATTGTGGATAAAATGGTTATTGGTGATATAGAAGCGCAGAATATTGAAATTATATGCCACGATATACCTGATTTAACTGGTATTAGCGGAGTTTTGGGATTAAGCTTTTTACAATACGTTAGAACTGTTATTGATTATAAACAAGGTTATCTTGAGATTTCATAATGAAAACTATTGGTATAATTGCTAATTTAACGAAGGACGGAGCCGCAAAAGTCGTGGCTGATGTATCAGTCTGGCTCAAAGAAAGAGGGATAGTCCCGCTTATTACAGAAGATTGCGCATCTGACGATAATTCCGGCGCCTGTGTAGTTCTGGATAGTAATGAGCTTGTACGACAGGCTGATGCTCTTATCATTTTCGGTGGAGATGGAACAGTCCTGCGCACCTCACATATTCCGGGAGTAACGAAACTACCGATATTAGCTGTGAATATGGGTGGGTTGGGGTTTCTCACTGAAGTAGCATTAGATGAGCTTTACGTAGCTCTTACAAAGGTTCTTGATGGCGATTATCAGTTAGATGAGCGAATGATGCTAAGGGCAAGACTTTACAGAGAAGGGTCAACGGAAGTGGAAGCAGAAAGGATCGCATTGAACGATGTAGTAATCAACAAAGGCGCATTTTCAAGAATGATATGGTTGGAATCCTACATTGATGGCGAATACATGACTACCGTCAATGGTGATGGACTTATAGTCTCTACGCCAAGTGGTTGCACGGCTTATTCGTTATCTGCTGGTGGACCGATTGTCTACCCAAATCTGAACGTATTTATTATGACTTATATCTGTCCTCATACACTTACTTTTCGACCACAGATCGTACCGGGGAGATCGAAAATATCTATTGTAATCAAGTCTATGCACTCTAACATTTTGCTGGCAATAGATGGTCAGGAGGGATTCAATCTGAGTCCGAACTCTACTATTGAAATAGATCAGGCTCCTGAAACTATCAAGCTTATTAGATCACATAAGAGAAGCTATTACGAGGTTCTTAGAACAAAGCTCAAATGGGGCGAAACGATGAAAAGTTTTTGATTCAGGATACTAGACAAGATACAGGTTATTCAACATCAAATATCCTGTATCTTGCATCCTGTATCTAGTATTTACCATGCTACAAGAATTAGACATACACAATTATGCTCTGATTGACAAGGTGAAGATCGACTTCTCTGAAGGTCTTAATATCCTTACAGGCGAGACCGGGGCAGGAAAGTCAATTATCATCGGCGCTTTAGGATTAATTCTAGGTGAACGATCAGCTGTTGATATGATCCGTACAGGTGCCAATAGCGCGCTCGTGCGTGCAGCGATTGACGTATCAGACAGTCAACCTGTCAATGAGTTACTATCTGAAACTGACTTAAAAGACGAGGAAGATAGCGAAATACTCATCATTTCAAGAGAAATATCCAAAAGCGGGAGAAATAGATACTGGATAAACGAACAAACAACCACCCTCTCAACCCTTAAAGAGATAGGGAATTATCTGGTAGACATACATGGACAGCATGAACACCAGACACTATTTCAACCGGAGAAGCACCTTGATATATTGGATAACTTCGGTGGTTTAGAGAGATATGTTCAAAGAATTGCTGATGTATACCAACGACTTCGAGATTTAATAGCAGAACATGATCGCCTAGTACAGGACAGGAATGAAAAACTACACCAAAAAGAGTTGTTTGAATTCCAATTGAAGGAGCTTGAAAGTGCCAAACTTGAGGAAGGCGAAGAGGGGAAACTCATCCGAGAAAGGCAACTGCTGAATAATGCTGAGTTGATCTTTGAGCTTGCCAACCGAATATATGAGCGCATCTACAATAGTGATGAATCCAGCCTTCCTTCCGTAGTTGACATGCTAAAGTCAATGCGAACTGATCTTTCAAAGCTTCGTCAGATTGATTCGCAACTTGATGAAGTGGAGTCCAGATTTGAAAACACAATATACGAACTTGAGGACATAGCAGGTCAGATACTTGACTATCGTGATGGTGCAGAATTCGATCCTCGCAGGATTACAGAGGTAGAATCAAGGCTTGATCTGCTTTATAAACTCAAACGAAAATATGGAACTGACTCAATAACAGGACTTATAACTTTCAAGAACGAAGTTGCAGGAAAACTAGAAGATATAACATTAAGCTCATCTAAGATTGATGATATTCAACTTGAGATTCAAAAAACTAATGATGAAGCCCGTGAAGTTGCACTGAAATTGTCACAGCAACGTCAGAACTATGCTAAAGAACTGAAAAAACTCGTTGAGAAAGAACTGAAAACTCTGGGTATGGAAAGAACGGTATTTGAGGTCCCGGTAGTTCAAAACGAGGCGCAATCAGCAGAAAATAAAACAGACGAAACTTTGAGCATTGATGACAATGGCAGAAAACTCAGATTTGGTCCCGATGGCATTGACTCCGTCGAATTTCTAATCTCACCTAATCCGGGTGAGGAATTAAGACCATTGACGAGGATCGCATCCGGCGGAGAAATCTCAAGGCTTATGCTGGCTATAAAGACAGTCCTTGCTACTGGAACGTCACATTCGTCACCGGTTACGATGATATTTGATGAAATAGATACCGGTATAGGTGGCAGGATTGCTGAAGTAGTCGGCAAAAAATTGAAAGAACTTTCAAAATCCCGTCAGGTGATATGTATAACGCATCTGCCGCAGATAGCTAGTTTGGCTGATTTTCATTGTCGTGTACAGAAAAAGGTTGTCAAGGACCGGACTGTGGTTGAGGTTCAAAAGCTTGATCAGGATGAAAGAGTCGAGGAGATCGCCAGAATGTTAGCGGGTGAAAAGATAACAGAGGTTGCTCTAGCACATGCCCGTGAGATGATACAACAAGCAAAGGAGGGATAGATTAGAAGATTAGAAGATTGTCTTAAATCTTAAAATCTTAGAATTTTCTAATTTTTGATCAATTTATGAAGGAGATAAGATTTCATGGCAGAGGCGGTCAGGGTGCTGTTTCTGCCTCAAATATATTAGCCAATTCCGCTTTCATCGAAGGAAAATACGTCCAGTCGTTCTTGCTCATCGGCGCAGAACGCAGAGGCGCACCGATAATGGCTTACACAAGGATTGATGATAAACCCATCAGGAACAGGTCGCAGATATATTCCCCTGATTACGTGATCGTGCTTGGTTCGGATTTAGTTGGTGTTGTGGACGTAGCAAGTGGAATAAAATCATCAGGAATGTTATTAATAAATAGTGATAAGAAAAGCAGTGAATTTCAATGTAGATCCGATGTTAAAGTTGTATCTATTGACGTCACATCAATAGCCTTAAAACATAAATTAGGTAATCCAACGGCTCCAATAGTAAATACTGCAATATTAGGCGCTTTCGCAAGAGTATCCGGGGAAGTTGGACTTGATTCCTTACTGGCAACAATAAGGGAGTTTGCTCCTGCAAAACCCAAAGAAAACGCTCTTGCCGCAGAAGAAGCTTATGAGAAAGCGGGTGAATTAATACTAAAATAATTATGAGCAAAGAAATCAAATACGAAACAGTTGATGATATTCCTATAATGGTTGTTTCTACTGGATGTATGCTGATAAACAAGACAGGTGGATGGAGGTCTGTCCGTCCGATTATAGATAGAGAAAAATGTACGTCGTGCATGGTATGCTGGAAGTTCTGTCCAGACGTCTGTATTACTCCAAAAGAAAATCCTGAGATAGACCTTGATTACTGTAAGGGATGCGGTATTTGTGCGGAGGAATGCCCGAAAGGTGCAATAACTCTCGTTCCAGAAGGGAAGTAATCATTCACTTGTGATTTGTGGATATTTTGGTATGAAATGAAAACAATTAGATTATCTAGTCACGCTAGAGAACAACTCTATTTTAGAAATGCTACTGAAGTAGAAGTAGTTGAGACAATCAGAACAACAGATTGGAAACCAGCAGAACTTGGACGACTTGAATGTAGAAAAAACTTTTCTTATGAGAATGAATGGAACAAGAAATATTATAAAGTGAAGCAAGTAAGACCCATATTCGTTGAAGAAGATGATGAGATCGTTGTTGTTACGATCTATACCTATTTCTTCTGAAATGAGGTGTTAGAAATGAGAATAACTTATGATTCAGAAGTAGATGCCTTATATATTCGCTTTTTAGAAACTACTGTAACTACTGAGCATGTTGCAGAAGGAATTGCTGTTGATTATGATGCAGACGGTCGAATAGCGGGCATCGAAATTCTTGATGCAATAAAGCGATTTGGCACTAAAGACGTGTTTAGAAAGATTATTTTTGAGGATTTAGCCTTATAAACAAGTCAGGTATAGATTTGAGGTAAAAAATGAAAAAATTAATAATGGGGAACCATGCGGCGGCTTATGGCGCAAAACTAGCCAGAGCAGAAGTTGTTGCCGCTTACCCAATAACTCCACAGACACAGACGGTTGAAAAAATAGCGGAGATGGTTGCCAGTGGTGAAATGAAGGCAGAATATATTAAAGTAGAGTCGGAACATTCCGCTATGGCGGCGTGTATAGGCGCATCTTCGGCAGGCGCAAGGGCTTTCACTGCTACGTCATCTCAGGGACTAGCTCTTATGCACGAGTTACTCCATTGGGCGGCAGGCGCAAGATTGCCCATAGTTATGACTAACGTAAACAGGGCAATGGCGCCGGGATGGAATATCTGGAGTGAGCAGAATGACAGCCTTTCACAGCGTGACACAGGATGGCTTCAGTTCTACTGCGAGAGTAATCAGGAAGTGCTTGATACCGTCATACAAGCTTACAAGATCGCTGAAAAGGTATCCTTGCCAGTTATGATCTGCCTTGATGGATTCTCATTATCTCATACTTATGAGGGAGTAAACATACCCGATCAGGAAGATATTGATGACTTCCTTCCACCTTATGATCCAAAATACAAGCTTGATGTAGATGATCCAAAGACTTTCGGCGCAATGATATTCCCTGATTGGTATTACGAGATGCGATACAAGATGCACGAAGCTATGATAGAAGCCATGTCAGTTATTGCAGAAGTTGATGAAGAATTTAGAGAGAAATTCGGGAGAAAATATGGTATCGTAGAGGACTACAGATGCGATGGCGCAAAGACGATAATGATAGCATCCGGTACTATAGCCAGCACAGCAAAGGACGTTATTGACGCAATGAGAGATGCAGGTGAAAGCGTAGGCATGGCAAAGGTCAGAGTATTCAGACCGTTCCCGAAAGACGAGATCAGAAAGATAGCGCGGAATGCTGAAAATATTGGTGTCATAGACCGTAACATATCATTCGGACACGAGGGAATATTCTTCTCCGAGACGAAAGCGGCGCTTTACAGCGCACCAAACAGACCGAAAGTTTTTGATTTCATCGCCGGTCTTGGTGGAAGGGATGTCACGCCTGAAGATATTGAGGATATGATCCATCTGACAGCTAGTGGAAACATTGACGAGATTACGTGGTATAAACTAAAGAAAGACATTGTTGATACAGAAAATGCCGTCTGCTCAAGAGGTGATTCAAATGATAGCAAATAATTTAAGAAAAGTGTATACGAATTTTGATCCTCTTTCTCCACTTACCCTTGATAAATCGGAATTCTATGTAGAACGGAAAAAAGGTTCATTTGATAGAATGAAATGGGCTCTTACGAGTGATAATCAAATTCCGCCAAAATTTTTATTTTCAGGTCATAGGGGTTCAGGAAAATCTACTGAACTTAGTAAATTAATGGCTGATCAAGAAATACGTGATAAGTATTTTATCGTTCACTATTCTGTTCGGGACATCCTAGATATAATAGGTCTTGATTATACCGACTTACTTGTTTCTATAGGAGCAAAGATTCTTGCTGAAGCAACGGTGCAAAAGATAAAACTTAAAAAAGGGGTCTTAGATGAATTAAACAACTGGGGAAAACCTATAGAAGAGCAAATTATCACTGATGAAGGCGTAGAGATTGGAACTGAAATTGGTTTAAATGTGTTCTTTGCCAAAACTCTGAGTAAGTTGAAGTCAGGAAAAGATACTAGAACTCTGATACGTAAGAATATTGAGCCAAGGTTGGAGGAATTAATTGAGATTATTAACAATCTTGTAATTACTGAAGTCGAAAAAGAAACAGGGAAAAAGGTTCTTGTTGCCATAGATGATTTGGATAAGCCTGATTTATCTGTTGCCCGTCAACTTTTCTATGAAAGGCAAAGCTCATTAACATTGCCACGATGTACTTTAATTTATACTGCCCCGATAGCACTCCTATATTCGCCTGATGGAAATCAGGTAAAACAAGGATTCACAGACAGTTTTTTCTTACCGAATGTGACTATTACTAAACACGACGATGAACGTAGTCCGGATAATGAAGGTCGATCAGTAATGAAAGAGTTCGTTCTTAAAAGGATGTCGCTTAATCTAATTGATGAAGACGCACTTGAATATAGTATTTCCGTAAGTGGTGGAGTATTTCGAGAAATGGCACGCATTATCGGAATAGCCGCTGCCAATGCGTTTTCTCGTGGTGAAGATAAAATTCAGAAACAGGATGTAGAAGCTGCAGAAGCTGAAATCAGAAATGACTTCCGAAGAATATTAGAACCAGAGGATTACATTGCATTGAATAAAATATATGAAACAAGGGATCTTAAAGAATTAGAAAAGAGATCAAATGATCCGAAAGATCTAGAAAAACCATCTAAACTATTGCATAATTTAAGTGTTCTCGAATATCAAAACAAAGAAAATTGGTGTGACGTTCATCCAGCCGTTGTTCCATTGATTAAGGAAGAAAAAAATTGATCCGTACAGAAGATGAACAAAAAATAAATCAAATGGTTATTGCTCTCAAATGGTCAAAAGAGCAAGCCTGCATACTATTAGTCTTATACAATGACGAACTTTTAAGGCAGGACGTTGAGGTAGAGCTAAAGAGAAGGCTTGAGCCAGATTTTAACTTCCGTGAATTGCGAATGACTGAAGATATGTATAGGAACGTCCCTGTCATTATCACACGGGATATGAATCCACAGCCGAACGACGTATTCCTTGTATATGATTTGAAAAAAGCCTTGCCCGAAGTGCTGGAGTACCTGAACTATCGCAGAGAAGATTTTGTTGAGCATAAAATATCCGTAATCTTTTGGCTGGACGAACCGACATTGATTGAGATTATGAGAAAAGCGTTGGATTTCTTTGCGTTCCGTGCTGCGCCTGTGATCGAGTTTATGTCAGATCGATCAAAAGATATGATTATCCCCGGTCGGACAACTCCCAGCGAGATTTTTATATATAACAGCCTTGAGGAACTTGATAAAAAGATTGCCTTGAGAGAGGAAATGCTCAAGGATTACCTCGAAAAACGTCCACAGGATAAATCTACAATAGCTAGTTTGCATGGAGACTTGGGAGTTTTATATCGTGATAAATCAAATCTCGACAAATCTTTAGAGCATTATCAGAAATCTCTTGAGTTTTATAGAGAGATAAAATATAAGAAAGGAGAGGCTGGTATATCGGGGAACATTGGTTTGATATATCAAGATAAAGGTGAGTTAGATAAAGCAATTAATTATTTTTCCCAAGCATTAGATATATTCCATAAAGTTGGAGACATACATGGTGAAGCGATTAATCTAGCTAACATTGGGGGAGTATATCATAAAAGAAATGAACTAAACAAAGCTCTGGAATATATCTCTAAGGGATTGGATTTATACCATAGGATAGGAGATGTCCGGGGAGAAGCAATACAACAGGGCAATATGGGGTTGGTTTACCAAAACATGGGTGAACTGGATAATGTCCTAGAGTATTATTCAAAGGCGCTTGAAATATTCCGTAGAATCAGCGATGCCCAAGGAGAAGCAAGGACTTTAGGTAGTATAGGGTTGTCATATCGAATCAAGGGGAACTTAGATAAAGCCCTAGAATATTACTTACAGGCTTTAGAAATGGACCGCAAGATAGGGTATGTACGAGGAGAAGCGACACAATTGAGCAATATAGGGTCGTTATATTATGCTAAAGGTGAATTGGATAAAGCTTTGGAATGTCACTCACAAGCATTTGAAATATTTCACAAGCTCGGATATTCTTTAGAAGAAGCAATGACTCTAGGTAATATGAGTTTAGTATATCAAACAAAAGGTGAATTGAATAAAGCGCTAACGTATATGAGGAAAACTATAGAAATCTTTATATCTACGAACATGGTAAATTACGCTGATAAAGCTTACAGAAATTTACAGGAGATAATATCTCAGATGAAATCCAGAGGGATTGAGATTTCTCAAGAAGATATGAAAGAAACAACCGAACTGACTGAACAATACGAAAAGCTCAAAGTCACAGTGGCAAGCACATCAGCAAAATAGACACATCCCTTTTAATCCTTATCCCGTAAGGGATAGGCGATAATAGCCCAGCAATTTATTGTTGGGTATTGAAGCCATTAAAATAACCAAGTCCTGTAAGGACGAATGAATTAGATTAGCATAAGTTTTCCAATCGTGCTTACTTACAGCACTTAATTCTTTTGATTCTTTTAACCCCACCTAAAGTTGTGGGCTATTGTCAGTCGTGTCTGCGACACTTATTAAAAGCGTTTTTTGACTAACATCAACTCTGTTGTATGACAAAACTATCTGCAAATGGATAAAGATATTGAAAATAAAATAGTCGAGGAATTAAAAAAATTCTTTGGCGACAAACTTGCGTCTATCGTACTTTTTGGCTCACAGGCACGAGGTACAGCCAACGAACACTCAGATATTGATCTGGTCGTTATCGCTAAAGGAATCCCATCAGATTGGCGAAAGCAGGATGAGGTGATAAGAGAAGTCAGATGGTCTGAGGGATTATCTGATCTTCCAATTTCTATTATACTGAAAAGTCCATATAGTGTAAAATCCATATTAAATACTATTCAGCCGCTATTATTTGGAATTCTTAAAAGCTATAAGATACTTTATGATTTGGAAGACTTTTTTGAAAAACAGGCTAAGATTTATCGCAAAAATATGAAAGACTGGAAGGTTATAGAAATTGGTGATCAGGTTTGGGAAGTTGGAATAATAGCTGAAAATGCAAGAAGAAGAATCAATAGAACAGCAAATATCTAAAGCATTTTATATAGAAGCAATGTCTGATCTGAAAATGGTAGAGCTTGCTTATGAAAATAATATATATAGCCGATGCATATCAATGAGTCAACAAGTTGTAGAAAAACTACTTAAAGCAGGATTGGCTATTTTAGGTGTTTACGGTTTGATGCATCATACCGTATCGGATTACTTTATTCAAAAGTTTAGCGGAATTGTTGATGAAGATACACTCAATGAAGTGAAAATCCTTGTTAAACCAGTCGAATCCGAATGGATCAGATCACGCTATCCAAATTGGGAAAATCGAGAAAAGCCCATCTGGATTCCATCTAAGCAATATAGTAAAGACGATGCTGAAAAAGCATTATTTGTCGCTAGAAGAATTCATGAGATTATAAAAGATATTCTTGAATCTAAGTTTCAGCTTGAGTTATAAACACAGGAGTTATAAGCAAATATGAGATTGACAATACCAGAAGAAGAATTGATGACGTCTGGTCACAAGGGCTGTCAGGGATGCGCCGCAACTTTGGCGATGAGATATGCATTAAAGGCTTTAGGAGATGAAACTATTGTCGTTATACCTGCGTGCTGTTGGACAGTCCTTGAGGGTGAGTTTCCATATACGTGCATGAGAGTGCCACTGCTTCATACTGCCTTTGAGACTGCCGCATCCGCCGCCGCAGGTGTCCGTGCCGCTCTGAAAGTCAAAGGCAGGGATGATGTGAACGTGATGGCATGGGCTGGTGATGGCGGTACGTTTGACATAGGCATACAGGCTTTGTCAGGTGCAGTTGAGCGAAACGACGATTTTTTCTACGTCTGCTACGACAACGAAGGATATATGAATACTGGTATCCAGCGCAGTTCGTCAACTCCTTTTGGTGCATGGACTACCACGACACCAATAGAATCCTACGAAAGCGGACATAAAAAGAATATTATGGAGATCATGGTCGCCCATGACATCCCTTATGCGGCGACTGCTTGTGTCGCTTATCCCGAAGACCTTGTTAAAAAGATGCAGAAGGCAAAGAATATTCGTGGATCAAAGTTCATACACATTCTTGCGCCATGTTCTCCCGGTTGGCGTTTCCCGACAAGCCAAACTATCAATATTGCACGTTTGGCTGTGGAAACTTGCGTATTCCCGCTATATGAGGTTGAAAACGGTAAATATACTATAAGCCGAAAACCAAAGAAGAGATTCGTCAAAGAATATTTTGAAGTGCAGGGGCGCTTTAAGCATCTACCTGATGAGATAATTGAACAGATACAAACCAGGACTGACAAAGCCTGGGAAAAGCTACTCAAGAAAGAGGAGGATACCAAAGGTTGATTAGAAAAGCGACTCTGGATGACGTCAGTTCCATCCAAAAACTTGTAAACGGACACGCACAAAAGGGCGAGATGCTCCCAAGGTCAATTGGAGATATATGCGACAATATACGTGATTTTTTCATATACGAAGAAAATGATGAAGTTGCTGGATGCTGCGCATTGCACGTAACTTGGGTAGATTTGGCAGAGATTAGATCATTGGCAGTAGCAGATAACGCTCAGGGAAAAGGGATCGGAACTGCTCTCCTTGATGCCTGTATAGAAGATGCTCGACAACTTGCTATTAGTAAAGTTTTCGCTCTTACATACAAACCTGAATTTTTTGAAAAACAAGATTTTCATCGTGCAGATAAATCGGAGCTACCTCATAAGGTATGGGTCGCTTGCGTCAATTGTATTAAGTTTCCTGATTGTGACGAAGTTGCTGTTATACGTGAGCTTGTTGAATCGGAAAATAAGTCTTATCATCTCATTGAAAATGGTGCATTTAGTAACGGCTTCTTCAGTAGTGGGTTGAAAAACTAATATGATAAGTGGACATACAAAGATTGTTGGAGTAATTGGAGACCCGGTGGAACATTCACGTTCACCGCAGATGCACAATTCTGCATTTCAAGAGATGGGTTTGGACTATGTTTATGTCCCATTTCGAGTTAAAGCAGAAAATCTGGAGTCCGCAGTAAATGGCTTTAAGGCCTTAAACGTAGTTGGAATAAATGTGACTCTTCCACACAAGAAAGATGTTCTGCCGTTGATGGATCGTGTTTCAGAGGAAGCCCAACTCATAGGCGCGGTAAACACAATGGTCTTTAAAGACGGCATGGTAAAAGGACATAATACCGATGCTCGTGGATTCTTAGCATCTTTATATGAGAAAGGGATAGACAGTGTAAGGGGGATGAAGGTCGTTGTTTTGGGCGCGGGCGGCGGGGCAAGGGCTATCGTTACCGGATTGGCGCTTGAAAGTATTGCTAACATAACGATTGCTAATAGAACTCCTGAGAATGCCGTCAAACTCGCTGATTATATTGGCAAAAAGACAGGCGTTCCAATGGTTGGCATACCTTTGAATGATAGTGAATTGTCGGTTCGAGTCTCCAAATGTGATCTGCTCGTTAGTACTATAACCGCCGGTATGGACCCCAACATTAAGCTAAGTATAGACCCTGACTGGTTACAAAAAGATTGTGTTGTGTGCGATATAGTCTACACTCCACCTGAAACGAATTTACTCAAAGCAGCTATGGATAGAGGTTTGAAAACTGTGGGTGGAATGGGGATGCTCGTGCATCAGGGAGCAATATCATTCCAGTTATGGACAGGTTTACAACCGCCTTTAGAAACCATGCGGCAGGCACTTGCACAAGCACTTGGGTATTAATGTTTTTTATTTATTCGTGTAATTTGTTCCTATTCGTGCCATTCGTGATCAAAAAAATTGTTACCTAGAATTTAATGAGAAGTGAACCACATCAATTTTCGGAGTAATAATATGAAAGAATTCTCAGAACCTATAAAAGTATCAATCTATGGAAAAGAATACGAAGTTAGAGGAAATCAAGACGAGGAATACATTAAAATGCTGGCTGAATACGTTGATTCAATTATGCACAAAATAGCCATTAAAACAGGGACAATATCTCTTGAACGAGTAGCGATACTAACAGCGTTAAACATCGCTGACGAGATGCACAAGGAACGCCATCTGTTTGAAGAAAACATCATGAAGCTTGAGAAAGAGCTGCAGGAAGCGCTGAATGTAACAAGCTAGATATAACATTCTCCTTAAATTGATTCAAAGGGTAATGAAAAAATTTGTAAACAAAAGTCATAATTCCTTCGTTTCACGTAGCGTTCGTGTAATGTAGTTTTTCACTTTAACGGAGGGACGGGGGAACATGAAATATCAAAAAGTAATATACAACGCAAAATCCGGTAATGGAATATCATTGATCTTCATGATGTTTATTGGACTTTTAGGACTGGCTTCTGTGGTATTAGGCGATTCATGGGCAATGAAAGCAGATATGCTAAACCCGATGCCTAATTTACTCACTATAGTGGTAAATGGAAAAATTTATGCCATTGGTGGAGAAGGGGGACAGGCACGTGTTGTAATCAATGGTATAGAACAACAATTCAGGATCTCTGATATGGAAGAATATGATCCAGTCCAGAACATCTGGACGGAAAAAGCCAAAATACCATCAGAGAGGATCAACTCATCTATTAGTGCAGTGAACGGTAAGATTTACGTCATTGGCGGGTATGATAGCAATGGGCTTATTTCTGAAGTGGATGAATATGATTCGACAATAGATACATGGACAAAGAAAGCGGATATGCTAACCCCGAGAACTGGCTTATCCTCCTGTGTGGTGAATGGGAAAATCTATGCTATTGGTGGTGAGAAACTTGCTGGCGGCGCACTTTCGGCTGTGGAAGAATATAATCCAGTGACAGATAAGTGGGCAAAGAAGGCAGATATGCTAACGCCAGGAACTGGTTTATCTACCTGTGTAGTGAATGGGAGAATCTATATCGTTGGAAGTACAAATATGCAACCAGCCGTGGGTGGAGGACAAGCAACGGTGGAGGAGTATAACCCAGATAATGATAAATGGACGCAAAAAGCAGATATACCAACCCCTATTAATAATCCTTTTGTGGCAGTGATAGATGGCAAAATCTATGTTATTGGAGAATCAATGAATTGGAATGTAGGTGGAGGAGTCGGTCAGATGGGGAATACCCAAACAGTAGAGCAATATGATCCAGCGACAGATACCTGGACACAGGAAGCGGATATACCAACACAGCAGAATAATCCATCTATTGCAGCAGTAAATGGCAAAATCTATGTTATTGGAGGTTCAGGAGATTTGGCTGGAGTTGGAGGACCCGCTCAAGCGGGGAATGTCCAGACAGTAGAGCAATATGATCCAACAACGGATATATGGACACAAAAAACAGATATACCAACACAGCGCAGCAATTCATTTGTGGCGGTAGTCAATGGTAAAATCTATGTTATCGGAGGATTAGGAGCGCAAGCAGGTGCAGTAGGAATCGGTCAAATGACGGTTCTTAAGGCAGTAGAGGAATATACTCCAGATGGTTGGCAATCCTTCTCTGTTTCTCCCGCCGGTAAGCTAGTAACAAAATGGGGAGCGATAAAGATTCAGAATTGATCGAAGCTCAAGCAATTCTGGATACTAAACTCAACTTTTCACAATATGAAATTATGTATATGATAACACGTGTACCATCTATAAAAGAAAAATAATAAATAATGCCCCAACAATCTCCATTTAATTCCATCAAATAAATATTAGAAGAATAATATTGTAATACTTCAGTTGAAATACAGAAGGAGAATCCATATATGGAAAGAATTTGGAAAGAGACATTGAAATATTCCATTTTGCTAGCTATTGCTTTATCTATTTCAGCCTGCGCGGTAAAATTTGTTGATATAGACAAAAGCATACCAAAACTAAGACTTTCGGAAGAGCAACGGAAAGTCGTCGAACCCAAAATGAAAGCCATTAAGGAACTTTCTGAGAAATATGACACCGAGAAAAAAGAATTTGAGGAAGAAACCAATAAATCTATGGGAGAAGGTAGGAATGTTGATCGCAGTCAGATGGATCGCAGCCAAATGCAAGGGAATTTTCAAGAGATGCACGCAAAGCGTGAAGAACTTCTCAAGAATCGGGAAACATATCTATCAGCAATTAAAATACATGTTACCGAAATTAAAGCAATTCTTAACGAGAAACAGCTTGCCATATTTGAAAAAATGGAGATGCCAAAGCTAGAAATGCCTAAGATGTCTACAAAGCGACCCGGAGGTCCAGGCGGAGGTTCAAGAGGTGGTCCAAGAGGTAATCCAGGTGGCGGAATGTTCTAATCAAGGTATACAAGCATCTCAAAAAGTCAATTAAAGATGCTTAAATGGAGGTTATTCAACGAAAGCCATTGACCCTAGTGTCTAACTACCGTTCTTGGTAAGAATGATACAATGAACCTTTTTGAAGATGCTACTCAAGAAAGGACTTTTGCTGAAGCACCGTTGGCTTATCGGATGCGACCACGAACTCTTGACGAGTTTATCGGTCAGCAACACATCATAGGACAAGGTAAGCTTTTGCGCAGGGCTATCGAGGCTGATAGGCTTACTTCTGTCGTCTTTTACGGTCCGCCCGGCACCGGTAAGACTTCACTTGCCCAAGTCATCGCTAAACGGACTCAGGCATTCTTTCAGCAATGCAACGCCATCAACAGCAGTGTCGCTGAACTCAGGCAGATAATCAAGGAAGCTAAAGATAGGCGTTCTCTCCATTCAAAAAGAACTATACTCTTTGTTGACGAGATCCATCATTTCAACAAATCTCAACAGGATTCTCTCCTTCCAGACATTGAATCAGGCAACGTAATATTCATCGGTGCAACGACTCAAAACCCCTATTTTTATATAATACCGACAATACTTTCAAGATCACAAATATTTCAATTCTTCCCTTTGCGTGACAGCGATCTCAAAGAAATAGCCATGAAAACATTAAAAGATCATGAGCGCGGCTTTGGTAAACTGAATGTGAATATAACAGACGAAGCGCTTAATCACCTTATTGAATCATCAAGCGGTGACTCACGTAGAGTATTGAACGGTCTTGAGCTTGCTGTCCTTACAACGCAACCAGATACCGAAGGCATTATAAACATTGATCTATCAGTAGCAGAAGAATCTATCCAGAAACGAGCGATTGTCTATGATGCATCAGATGACTCGCATTATGATACTATCTCAGCTTTTATCAAAAGCATGAGGGGTTCTGATCCTGATGCGGCATTGTTCTGGCTTGCAAAGATGATTTATGCGGGTGAAGACCCTAGATTCATTGCCCGAAGGATATTAATATGTGCATCTGAAGACGTTGGCAACGCTGACCCGCATGCATTACTGATAGCAAATGCCGCATTAAATGCTGTTGAATTCGTCGGTATGCCGGAAGCGCGGATACCACTTGCTCAAGCTGTGATATACATCGCTTGCGCACCAAAGAGCAATTCTGCCATTGCGAGCATCGGCAAGGCTACTGCGGATATTGAGAAAGGTGTTTCAACAGTAGTACCCCGTCATCTAAGAGATGCCAGCTACGCAAGTGCAAAAAAACTTGGTCATCAGATAGATTACAAATATCCCCACAATTATGAAGGTCATTACATCAAACAAAGATACATGCTTCACGACGCCAAGTATTATGAACCCAGTGACGAGGGATATGAGAAGAAGATTAAAGAAAGACTAGAGTTTTGGAAAAGTAAGAAATAATCGTCTAATACAATCCGTTCAATCGTTATTGACAATTCACAATTTTGTATTATAATAGATAATGTAATCATAGCGCTTTCTTGGTGTTCTTTTAATCTGGTAACGACGTACAAATATCATTCAAATGAAGGAGGAGAACTGATCATGAAATCTGCGATATTGAAGTTGGTGTTTATGTGTTTAGCTTTTTTTATTGTGTGTAATAGCCTGATGGCTCAAGACGTTGTTATATACAATGACAAGTCACCTGCATGGATTGATCCAGCCGTTATGGTTCCTGCGGCACAAAAAGCACTGGATACATTGAAAATACAAAACGAGGTTGTCAATGCTGCAGACCTTGTAACGTATATGAACGCTAATAAAACAGGTATTGTGATAATGGCAACTGGAATAGCTCCGGGTGAAATCTTTAAGAACCAGGGAAATAAGGACCTGGTTAATCAATGGTTGACTGGTGGCGGGATAATGCTCTGGACTGGTGACTGGCCGTTCTATTATTTTGATGCTCCCGCTAACTGCCCAGGCGCCGCAGGTGAGACATCAGTCTTTGGAGTTATAGTCACAGCAAGCACAGGATCAACAAATATGACTCCGACTGACCTTGGGAAGAAACTCATACCTTCAATTAAAGAGCATACTTCCCAAAGACCAATTATGCTTAAAACATTAGATACTAATAAATTCAATTTTGAGAGCTATGCAGACGACGGTGCTACTTATGCAGACCCGATAGCTCTTCAAGCACCGAAAATGAAAGGTTGGTTTGTGAATATGCACACCTGGCCCGAAAATGAAAATTTGGATCAGGTAGGCAAAGATATGGCTGAAGTAATTAAGAACAGGTTTTTGGTCGCACCAAAGGCGGTAGATAAGATGGGCAAACTCGCTACAACGTGGGGAGACATGAAAGTAAAATAATGCCATTATGGGGTTATGATAATGTTATATCACAACAGATGGATAAGAAAACACCATTGATAGGGGGAAGGAGAACATAACTCTTTTCCTATCAATGGTTTATATCTGTTTTTAGCACTTATTTTTTACAGTGTCTTATAGCGAGTTGGGAGGAAACGATAATGAAAACGCTTTTTATTCTTTCTATTGCTTTCTGTATGTTTTTAACTATCAGTGTTTTTGCGCAGGATGTGGCAATTTTTTTCGATGCCACACTACCAGTATTAGGTATAAACGATGGACCCGGGTTTGCGAATCTTCTCATAGATGGCCTGAAAAAGAAGGGCATAAACGCCGAAATTGTTGATAGCAATGGCCTTGCAGATTATATGAAAGCCAATCCTACGGGTATTATGCTTGTCAGTCAGGGAATATTCCCCGGCACAATATTCGCAAATAAAGGTAAGGATGATCTAGTATATTCATGGTTAAGAGGCGGAGGAATCGGTGGATTTGCTGGAGATTATCCATTCTACTACTGGGATAATACCAACAACGTAGCGGCAGACGGTGGTCAGCAGAAGATATTTGGTGTGACAGTAACCAACGGGAATGTTGTAAACGTTGTGCCAACAGAGCTTGGTACAAAATACATACCTTCCCTTCAGAAACAATGGACATCAAACCGTCCTGCAGGTCTTGCTGTGCTACAAAATAACAGCTTTGTATACGAAAGCTACGCCGATGACAAATCCAATGCTGACCCTATCGCATACCAAACAAAGGACATGAAGGGCTGGTTCATCAATTTCCACACTTCATGTTGTGGAACTAATGTTCCCGCTAATGATCAGATGGCAAAAGAATACGCCGAACTGATCAGCAATCGCTTCATTGACAAAAGTAAACTAGCGGTAGAACCAACGGGCAAATTAAGCGTGATGTGGGGGGCAATAAAAACTAGGTAATTGATAATAAGTGAAAAGTAGTTAGTGCTAGACCGAATTAATGTTTATGATAATAGAAAGCTTTTTAAATCCCCCCTTCCCCCCTTTTTCAAAGGGGGAATTATTCTCCCCTTTAGCTAAAGGGGCGTCAGAAGGGATTTGATTCCTTTTATTTATGCCAAAAAATTAAATCGGTTGACCAATAGTATTAAATACTATCCCATTCACCATCTCCAAAGTAGTAAACATGAGTTGAACCGGGTGGAATATCAATCTGAAAAGATGTAACTGACGAAGCGATCTGTCTATCCGAGAAAATATCCCATACATTTGACACTTTCGGCAGATGGATCGTCCTGCTGCCTCCTTGAACGCTGTGAATGCAGATAAAATGCCGACTTGCGTACAAGACATCATTAGCGTCATTATATACGTGGCATCCAGCGTATCTGGCAATGTTCCTAAGCAGGTCAGCGGGCAAGTTTGGTGCTGTTGAATATACCGATTTCCAATCGCTAAAATCTTTCACTGCAAACCCCGGCTCATTTCTTCCTTGATTGAAGATCAATAATCCCAAAATAGTAGCTTTTGGATCGGATACTGTTATAATCGGACCGATCCGCAAATCTGTTCCGAATACAGTATCCGCTCTCAATCTCTGCGTTATTGGGTGCTGATAGTTTCGGATCGCGCACGTCAGTTCCCAGATGCTATCCAGCGATGCGAACTTAAAGCCTGTTAGATCAGTCATGTTATCCAGAGAAAGCCCTTTCTCATTTCCGATTCCCGCACCAAACAGCCATAAAGCTACATTCCCGTTCCTTTTAACTTTTTTATCAATAGCCTTGCGTTCATTGTCTTTTAGATAAAAGCAATTCAGGAATATATACAGTTTATAGTCTGGCATTTTGCCTTCAACTAGATCGTTAAGTAGATGAAAGCGATAAGGTGTTCCCATCCGTGAAAGTCCATAGACTCTCTGTTTATAAATCATTGGCCAATCAAGATCATTATGCAAACTCTCGTACATAGGACCTTTTTCATCAAATATAACAGCAACTTCCGCAGTCGGTTCTATGCGTTCAATCTCAAGCGTTTTTTCCCATATACGAACCAACCTGCCAAGCTCTGATTGAATCTCTGGTGAATTAAAATAACTGCGTTCTCCAATTCCCTGTTCCATCCACCACAATGCGGCGTAATCTGTCAGTTTATGACCGAAGTTTCTGCGTAGTATGGAAATACTCTCATCTAAACTGAATGCCTCACCATAACAGGAACCAGGAACGGTATGTGTACGGGTATCATCCTCGAACCAGTAGAGTTTGCCATTCTGAGTGATAGATTCTGTTGCAGACATAAAGTCACCAACTCCGCCGATGTTACGGAAAAGGTAATCATAAGGACTGGAGATAAAGTCAATGTCAGGTGATTTGAGTATTTTAGATAGAGCAAGATGGCCACTTCGTGCATACGAACCAAATTTATGATCTATGAATCCCTTTGGTTCAAATAGACCAGCATTCCATGCTTTCGATGCCAGATACCCATAGAATACTCCTACGACTTTTTCTCTGTTACATGATTCTTTTGCTACTCGACAGAGAATAGGCGCACTGCTTGCGGCGGTTTCATTCAAACAAGCATAGAAATCTGGCACCTTCGTTCCCTTCGATACGTCACGGAATTGAAGCCAATCTGTTTTGATCTGCTCATCTTTTGATGGAATGCTGGCAGTTTCAAAAGCCGCGTCTTTATCTTTCCATGCTTCACGCAGTGCGTCTTCTGTCTTATACTTATCTTTTAACCATTCTTTGAAACGCATCTGCATGGGAGTGCTAAAGTCGAGGATATCATCTCTCATACATCCATTATAACACCATTCACCGGAAGCGCCGACGCAGATATGATAGGCAATTATGTGATCAGACAGACTTGCTTTATGGCAATATGCAACAAATTCCCTGAGTGCCTGACATGCGTCATCTAACCACAATTTAGAAGCCCAAGACGCATACACATCTTTTCTTCCATCCGAGAAAGTCTCTAGTTCATCCGGATGCTCTTTGCGCCACCATTCAGGAGCATTGAGTCCCAACCTAGGCATAAGCAATGCCTGACTATTGGCGTTTACCATTGAAGATATATCTTCCCTGACTTGCTTGAAACGTGTCTCCTCGTCTGTCCCCGGCGGATACCAACCAACACTAATGTCAGCAGTGAAAATGTGTATTCCTTGTGCCGATATGTTCTTTATCATATCCTGCTGAACTGGCAAAGTTAAACCGCCAAGATAATATGCGGCAGGCGTTATTATCCTATCGTTTACGAAAAAGCGGGGTGCGCCTTTATACATACGAATTTCGGATATGACTGACATTATAATCTCCTCCATATCACTATGCCATATCTCTTACTATTTCTGACGCCATCTTAGCCCATCTTGTTATACGTTCTGGTTCGTTGCAGAATGTGTTTGTATCTTTCATGACAATGTGCGTTGGATCGCCATTCGTTATTTCAAGTGTCTCCCGAATTTCTCTTTCAGCCTGTTCCCAATCAGGTCTTGGTGAGCAGATAAGCGATGGATTAGGTTTGTAAACATAAACGTAGCGACCCTGAATCTTCTCTGCGCACAATCGTCTGTCAGACCATGGTGAAACTGCTACCCATCGGAGATGAGGAACTTTCTTTATTAGTATATCAAGCTTATGATCCAGTGGTTCACAGCAACCATAATCCACAAGACCAAAACGTTCCATGGGAGGTAGCTGATAATGGAGTATAAACTCATCAAAGTGCTTTGGCCCGACTCCAACTGTCTCCTGAGATTCCGCCCAGCAACGGCAACCTTTGTAATATGGTATATGTCCAGAATCCCATTCAGGCAAATCCGATGTGTAACCAATCCCACCGGAGCCATTAACACCATCAGGACTGTTGTTTAGTGAAAAAGCATGTTCACGTTCCATTATATCAAGCTCATTGATAAAGTCATCCATAAGGAATTGCATCAGCTTTTTAAGCAGGTCGGAATTGTCGTATAGATCAAGCATCATGTTATCAAGTCCGCGCATGTGTATTAATACACGGCTTAACCCATAGCGCCAGTAACTCTTTCCTACTTTTCTGACGTTCAGAATATCACCGAATAGATCGTTAGCCATATCAACATAGCGATTAGTGCTTTCGTGATTCACTTTGATAGGGCGAAAATGTAACCTTTCAATATCATCCTCTGTCTTTATTACCGGTTCAATGTGATAGGCACCGTCCTGTTGATTTGGTCTGGTAGTCTGAAGTGCGAACCCATAGTCATCGTAACCGGCTCCGCTTATGCTAAGGTCCACGTTAAAAGTATTAAGGGTCGGAAAATCATCAGGGATATATTTATGTCGTATGAGCCTGCGGCGCAGACCAAACTCCCATCCACGAAGTGATGGATCTTCACATTCAAGTTTAATCCATGCTTTATCCAGTTCTGACCAACCATTTTGCGGATCAGCATAGACCATAGCACGTTCAGGTTTCAGGTCGTTACAAGCTTTCCACAGGCAAATCTTTTCAGCTTGCTCTGGCATTTCTGCAATATCAGCGATCTGCTTTGCCAGATCACGTAGGATTGTAAGGTCTTTTTGGCTCGCAGGCATTATAATTCTCCTGTATCTTTTCTCTATCCGTGTTCATCTGTGTCTATCTGTGGTTTCATCTCTCATGATACTTTAATTGCCTGTTTTATCCACTCCAAGCTGTGCTGAATTCTTTCTGGAGAAACATGATCTGGATTGAGTTCGAGACAGATAAATCCTTTATAATTGATGGCAGAGAGTCCAAGTATCAAATCGCTAAAATCAATAATTCCTGTTCCGGGTTCAATGTGGTCGTTTATCCCATCATAATCATGCAAATGCACGTGAACGAGTGTTTCTTTCAATGAGCGCACCAATCCGCCAATTGTTCCATAAGGACGATAGCCCTGTCCATTGTTGAGATATGTATGTCCAACATCAAGGGTAATACCAATATTATCTCTGTGTGGTATATTCAGGTATTCAAAATTTTGCATGAGTTCCAGCCCAATTTTAACTCCCGCTTCTCTTGCCAATTTATCCAATTTATCAAGATGCGTCTGCCAAGTTTCAAACTCGTCTGATGATGAAGAAGGTAATTCTCCATGAACTGTAATAATAGATACTTCCAGGTCTTCGGCAAATTCAATTATTGTGCTTAGACGTTCTATAATTGTATCTAAATTACCAGTTTTCACTATAAGATCAAATGGAGCATGTATCTCACACGATGTAAAAGCAGATAATTTTTGTCTTAAATAATGTCGTTCTGAAGAATTTGTCCGAGCAGGATCAATACCTTGCCATACATTAGGTATCCCAGGACTAGCATGAAATCCTATTGCATCAAATCCTGCGTTGCGGATCCAATCAATCTGCGCATATAGTTCCAAAATATCACCTATACGCCAAGCCATGAAACCGATATTCCACACAAATTTCTCCTCGTCAATGCAACGAGTGGCAGGAAAATAGACTTGATAAACCTGTCACTCGTCAACTGTCACTTTTTTAAAGATTCGTGATTAAATAAATTCCCTATAACGTTTTTAAATCCCCCTTTATCCCCCTTTAATAAAGGGGGAATTAGTCAAAACTCCCCTCTTGAGAGGGGTCCGGGGGTGTGTTTCTTATTAGGCAAGTTATTTAATTATGGATACTAAGTTAGCTCATTCTGGAAAAATTCTAGCAATTCTCCATCAGGTCCCTTGCAAAATGCAATACGTACTTTGAATGGAGGATTAGCGGGTAAATCTATATTCTTTGGCTCCATCGTAACGACAGCACCAGCGGCACGAGCGGCTTCGAGAGCGGCATCACAGTTATCAGTTCTAAATGCAACGTGAGGATAAGAACCACCCTCACTTATTTTCTCTGAAGTTTGACCCAACTCAAAGTAATTGCCGTCGCCAGTATCCAGTAGAACTAATCTTTGAGCGCCTTCTCCCCAAGACACTTTTTCCACAAAACCGAGTGCCTCAGTATAAAACTTAATTGATCTGTTTAGATCGCTGACTTTCAAAAAAACGTGGTGAAATCCACCGCCACCGATCTTCTTATTCTTTCCAGCCATATCTATCTCCTTCCCTTTTGTAATAGTTTATAGTTTCATTATTGTTTTATTCCAGGGTCTATCATTCCCTTTCCACAATGCGTAAAGCGGAGATTCTACAGGTTCCAGAGGTAATTTAATTAAACGTCGTGAACGTGCAGACTCCCAGATCGCATTAGCGATCTCAATTGTGGTTCGTCCAGCATACCCATCACTTTGATGTTCTCTATCTTGCTCAATACAGCCAATCAGTTCTTTTATTTCATCAACCCACATTTGAACATCATCTTTTTGTTCAAATGGACTTTCCACCGGTACATACTCATACAAATTTCCCATAGATAGCGTATATCCAATATCGTTCGCTTCAAACCTGCCTGACGGACCATAAATTCGGATTGTGGCATGAGCAGGAAAGCCCGGTTCCAATTGTGCAAGATCGCCACATTCAAGGATAGCACGTATTTTATTGTCAAACATAAGATGACCCAGTAGTGCATCCTCTACAAAATCCTTGTGACCTGTGAGAGTTTGTCGCTCTACATCTACCTGTCCCATCACAGAAATTACTTTGTAACCTTGCATGAAGAAATGAAACATATCAATCCAATGAACACCCCACGTCATTACATCTGAACCGGGCGTCATTGCCCACAGCAACAAAGGTTCACCCAAAACGCCAGAAGCGACTACCTCACGGCCTTTGGCGTATTGTTTACCATATCTACGCTGGTGTCCAACAGCAAGTTTCACCCTGTTAAGCTTGCAGGCTTCTATCATGGCATCACACTGGATTAGATCCGGCGCCATCGGTTTTTCACAGATTATACCTTTAACACCCGCTTTCGCCGCAATAATAGTCATCTGAGCATGTACAGATGGACCAGTGCAGACACTTACAAGATCAAGCCCTTCCTGAGCAAGCATTTTGGAGGCATCTCGATAGAAACTTTTGATGCCTATCTGCCTGTATTCTGCTTCACGTCGGTCAGATGGGTCTGCACCAGCGACCAACTCTACATTGGTTATTTGCGCATAAGCAGAAGCATGTTTAAGACCAATACCTCCACAGCCAATGATCCCGGCACGGTATTTTTTCATTGTTATCCCTCCTCTCCGCTAAAATTCCGCAATGTTATTGGTTGCTGATTAGTATAACTGTTTTTAGTCTATTCGTAAAGACACTTTGTAAGTAAAAAGCTTCGTACCTGAATAATATTTATTCTTTACGCTTTGATAGGTTTTTGTTAGACTATAGCCTGTTTACAACACCTATTAAAATCCGAATATTAGTTACTATACTCCGTGTGTGATATTTCTTTTGTTGGAAAACAACCTTTCACAGTGAGTAAATACAGTATCGCATTGGATAGTGATTTATGAGAGACACTGATGATCGGACATGAGTTCGGACATAGCCTAAGACTATTCTCATAAAAAGTAAATATACGCCATCTATGACTTCTGAAATAACCTCTTCGCTCAGTTGTATTTTCTGCTTTAGCAATATAAATAATCCTGAATAA
>Ga0315282_10002445_pt1 | contig 34199 bp, 27 predicted proteins | sample YL17G07_20_MG_FD_203693 | JGI IMG/M metagenome (GOLD analysis project Ga0315282, IMG submission 203693) | Sediment microbial communities from Yellowstone Lake, YNP, Wyoming, USA - YL17G07_20 | ecosystem: Environmental > Aquatic > Freshwater > Lake > Sediment | place: USA: Wyoming | collected...
GAATTCTGCCGGGGGAGCGACCCTGATCCTGCAGCTCTGCGAGACAGTCCTCGAGAAATCTGCGATGCTTCTTGATGCGGGTTGGATCAAGTTGACCACTGGTGGGGGTTACGTCTGTGATTATTTGGTCCGGGCTGAAACCAAGCCGTGTTGAATACTGGTGAACCGTGTTGGTATAGACGTAGAAGCCCATTAGGCTTCCAGATCTTGAGCGAAGTAGGTATCGGGCGAGTTCGATAAGGCTCTGATTCTCTAGGACCCAGGGGATTAGGCGTGGCCGCTGAGCGATTAGAGAGTTGATTATGTATTCGGCGAGGCCTCGTTGGCCAACCGTCAGAAGTCTATCGACGGGAACCGTGACAGGCATCTTGAGCTTGTAGCCTTTCGGACTACGCTCCAGGATGATTGTATCGCCCTCGACTGCCCCCAAAGACCGGAGGAAAGGAAGTTCCTGCAAAGTCAATCTTCGAGGTTTCAAGAGAAGCTCTGTCATTCTGTTCAAATCCCTCCGGTGAGTGGGTTGCTACTAACGGCACACAAGTGCACGTGCACACACCAGAGCGTATATAAACGTATGTCCGTACTAGTGCTTAGGCGGACGAGAGCAGAATTGGGCAGGATCGACGTCATCATTCCCGATGATCTAGAAAGCGACCTCAGGGTCAAAGTTGCGCAGGAATATGGTGGAGAGAAAGGGGCGCTGGGGAAAGCTGTGGCCGAGGCCATCCGACTCTGGTTGAAACAAAAAGAATCCTCAACAAAGAAAAAGTAACTCTGAGAGCTCCTACTGAAATTACCACTAGCCGACTGCTCTAATTTCTAGGATCGCTTTCTTTAGTATCGCCAAGCCGGTCGATCTAAGCTTAGAATTCTCTGGAAAACTAGGCTCGGAGTATCGCTCCCACACTATACGAACGTACTCTTCGTCTTCGTGGTCAAGCCAACCTATGCACTCGCGAGTCCAAGGCTGGTACTGGGAAGCGTCTGAGTCCTTGAAGAGCACGTGGTCCTTGTAGCGAACGTAGACTAAAGAACCAAGCTGTAGTGTCTTCACCTGCAATCAACTGCTCAAGTCTCAATCGTTTAGGGCAGCTCGAAGGTCTCGTATCTCAGCTAGTGGCCGAGGAAGGAGAGCAAGTTCTCTCTCAGGATCGCAGCCACAGATCGGACACTTCAAAGAGAAACTCCTCCAAGAAAGTTGTTAAATCACAAGAAGTGGACACATTATTGGCGGAAGGGTAGGAGCCTATGATGACTCTACCTGACGGAAGAGTAGTAATGAGAGTTGCATCGAATCCATCTTGAAATCGAAGAGCTTGTACGAATAATGTGACATTGCGCAGAATAGAATAGAGAAACCAAAGCCGTGAGATACAAGATCGTCGAGTTTATTGCCGCCACTTCGCCATATGATGTCGAGGCGTGTTCATGCCCCTAGCGTATCTCCTCTTTATCCTCGCTAACTTGGCTGCTTCGACGGCGGTAGGAGATTCTCCGCTAGAACCAGGTCTAGCGACCCGTAGCGACATATTATTCTACGGAACGTTCAACGCTTCACCTTGGACATCGACATGGGGAATCAGGTGGGGTCCTTCTGGTCCACCTGCTCAACTAGTAACCGGTCCAGAAGCACTCAGCAATCCTTCATACAAGGTGAAGTACCCCGCCGGCGGATATGACTCGGACAAATCTGGCTCTAGTTTCAAGTGCGATTTTGATTTGATGGGTTTGCCGGAAAAGGGATACGAGACGCTTTACATGCGTTACTACCTCAAATTCGATAAGGGATTTGAGTTTGTCAAAGGTGGCAAACTGCCAGGCCTGGCTGGTGGCACAGCCAATACTGGGGGCAAAAAGCCAACCGGCCAGGACGGATGGTCTGCACGGATTATGTGGCGCAATGATGGCAAGATCGTTCAGTATTTGTATCATCCAGACCAACAAACGCAATATGGCGACGACATCCCATGGAACGTGGGAGGACAACGCTACTTCGTTCCAGGACGGTGGCATTGCGTTGAGACATATATTCAACTCAACACTCCCAGTGCTCACGATGGCATACTTCGCAGCTGGCTTGACGGAGAACTTTCCTGCGAGAAAAAGGATATCCGCTACCGTGACATCGTCTCCATAAAGATCGACAGTTTCCACTTTTCCACGTTTCATGGTGGAGACGACCCTTCGTGGGCGCCATCCAAAGACGTCTATTGTCTCTTCGACAACTTCGTGGTCGCCAAGAACTACATCGGCCCTGACATATTTGTGAAACTAAGTGAATTCGAAACAAAAGCCTCTGCTTCCGATTTTGAAAGTACCGAAGCAAAACACATGATCCAGCTGGCATTGAGCGCATATGATTCTGCCAAGCGATTGGTCCAATCAAACGACTTCACAACCGCTTTGAGCCAAGCTGAAGATGCCGCATCACTGTTCGAGAAAGCTTTCTCAATTGAGAAGGAGGCTCAGCTTGGGCGGATACTCGCCTACGTCGCTGCCGCAGCAACCATCGCTTCCATTGTCATTGTGGTTGCGATCCACCTTCACCGAAGGAAAAAAGGAAGAAGAACGGGAACCTGTGAGACTCTGCCTGATGGAAGAGTAGTGATGAAGACTATCTAGGGCTACGCCTCTATTGAGAATAGAACATGAAGAGAGTGCTTGATGGGAATGTCATATGTTTTTGTTGAACTGGAATTGAACTTAGTAGATTTCCATAATCTCTTCAAGGTCGTGGAACTTTACTCGGAGATGATCAATGCAGTACCTAAAGAGAATGTCCTAGGTGGCAACTTCAATAAGTATTGGAATCTGAACGCCGTGGAAGCTGATCCCACTTCTGAGGAAATCTTTCCACATATTTCAGTTCGCTTCAACTTGAAGGATATAGAAGCATGCAGAACTCAGATCATTGAGAAAGCGGACGAACTAGTGAGGTCTAGAAGAACAAGGTTTCATGGCACACTCAAGGAATGGCATGAGCCTGAGTTTGTTGTAAGAGCGCACGAATTGGGCACCAGGTGCTGTCTGGTTACTTCAACCCAACTGCAGAAAGAGCAGCTGTACGAGTATCTGAAGCGCGATCGGGAGAAGTTTCTACTGCACCTACTTTCGGAGATGCTTAGAGGAGCAGGATTGAAGGTCAGTATTCCTTGGACTTATGTTCGTCCGCGACAAGGCGAACCTCCCGTGGAGCTACGGGAGTGCGCTGGTCTTCTAGCAAAGGAGATCGAGCAATCGAAGGGTATGATCCATAATCCAGACTTTCTTGAGCGTTTTCTCCACGCCTTCTTGAATTGCCTTGGATTCTCTGGTTTCGAAGGTCGCTTCCTAAATCTCTTAATGATAGGCAGGGCTTGGAATGATCTTGCTACTAGCCATGAAAGGTAGATGTCACAGATCGAGAATATCTACCGCCACACTCCTATAGCTTCATCAATTCATTCCTTTAGCAGTGAAATCAGGAGGAACTCAGGATCAAAACCAAGCTACTGCACGCCACGATCTTACTGGTGTTTTGTCTCTCTGCAAATAATGTCTTTCCATCTGAAATCACTGCGGATAGTGATACGAGATCAGATAGAATCTCGATGTTTAGTATTTCTGGAAGCATTGACTATAGGATCAATCACACAATAGAATTCAGATCACTGGGAAATGCGAGTCTCTCGCTGGACTATGTAGTATGGACCAATTCGGAACCATATCAGAGAGTCAATTTGGCTAGCCAACCTGATGGCTTGATTCGAACATTGCCTGATGAACACAAAAACCAAATCTCTACATACGTAGCGAAACTTGCAGCAGGAAAGAATAACCTCACGTTCTCGTACGATGTGACAGTGTCCCTATCAACGCCCAATGTTGAAGCAAGAACTGCCGGAAACTACGATAAATCTTCTGAACTCTACAGGCAATACACCAGATCAGAGAAATTCATCGAATCCGATCATCCCAAGATATCAAGTATAGCAAGAGAGGTCGTTGGCTCCGTCTCCGATCCATACAATGCTTCATTCTCCATCTTCAGGTGGGTCAACAGAAACATCAACTATTCTGGGCCGCATGCGGAAAGCTTCGGAGCATTGTGGGCTCTCCAGAATCTCAGAGGGGATTGCACTGAGCACGCGTATCTCTTTGTTGCTATGTGCAGATCTATCGGAATTCCAGCAAGATGTATTGATGGATTGTCGAATTCGTCTATGGTCAGGTCGAAGGACTTCCTTTGGGGAAACATCGGTCATGACTGGGCAGAGGTCTTTTTTCCTTCCTATGGCTGGATCTGGGTTGATCCGACTTGGAATTGGTTCGGAACCAATGATCCCGTTCATATAGCCATCCAGCGAGGCAATTCTAGCGAACTCCCCTCTTTCTATCGCTTCAAATACAACGGTACAGGAATTAGGTACGAGCGAGAGATCTTTGAGGTCAATTGCTTGGACACAAAGCCACCCGATATCCAAAACATGTCTGTGAAGCCAAGCTACGGATCACCTGGTGAGACTTTCCAGATTTCGCTGGAAGCTGTTGACCCATCAGGAATACGACGAGTTGAGGTGGTCGTCCAGTTCAATAACCAGCTCGTTTGTATCTTACTGGCAAAGAGAATCAGAACTAATACTTATGCAGTGAATTGGACAAGCTCCACTGAAAGCAAGGCAGGCAACTACCGAGTATATGTGACAGCATATGACAACGTGGAAAGAGGAATGCAATCATCTCTGGACGTAACGATTACACAGCCGTTTCCAATTGCTCCTGCGCTTCTCCTTCTCATTCTATCAGTCGCGGCGCTAGCCTTAGTATATCGAGAGAGAAAACACCATGACCACGGCTGCGCTTTTTCGGTATCTCACAACGGAACCGAGTATGTATGACTCAGTCAGCCAGATTCACCAGCAGACCACTCCCAACTGGGAAATCAATCACTACTCATGAATCCAACTTTCGTGTCTACGATCCCTGAGTAATTACACGTGGGGATCTATACACTCTCTAGACCCACCACTCTTGAGTTAAGATGCGCATTGACATGTGAAAAACGAAATCCAGTTACCAGACAATTCCTCTTCCTCCCCCTGACTGCGTTGCAACGGAGTCCTTGCAGCTGTTGCTAGCCTTCATAGAAGGGCCTGTCCCTATATGTTCTAAGGTTCTTCGCAACGATTATTCGGCTCACTCAATCTGATTTTCGGTCTCTCGACCACGCTTCGCTGAAAATCAGTTGGCTCGCCTCACCAAAATTAACGCGGTGATAAAAAATGGAAAACACAAATGGGGTTCTGCCTGAGGATATCTTCACGGTATTCGCCAGGCTTGGATTTCCGAAATATGAGGCGAGGGTATATGCCACGCTCTCCGCATGCGGAAAGTTGAAGATGGGAAAGCTTGCCAAGTATTCAAGCGTGCCTCAGTCTAGGATATACGAAGTGACGGCAAGCCTCGAAGAGAAAGGCGCAGTGACTGTCTCAAGAGATTTTCCAGCTACAGCTGAAAGCGTGCCGCTGAAGCAGATTGTCTCTTCAAGAGTCAAGAGCTATCTGCAAGATGCACAGACAGTCCTGGAGTATGTGGAGTCAATCCAGAATACCCGAGTCTTTGAGCATCTCTACCGCACACGGAGAGCTTCCCTGAGAATCAATGGCAGGTTTGACCTGCCTTCTCCGGATTAGATATAGTGGTCCAACGTGATGCTCTTCGTCTTCTCAGAGAGCTCCGCCTTTATCGTTGCATATAGAGCTGTTCTGTTATTATCTATCTGTGTTTGTTCCTTGTCCTTGTAGAGTGGATATTCCCTCCACTTCAGACGCAAAGCAAAGAGACCTGCGACCATGTAGACAGAGTCTCTGTCACCTACTAGCCGTATCTTGACTCGACCCAAAGACTAGCTGAAAAGATGAAGTCATGGGAAAGCTGACGGTAGTTGACGGAAACGTTCACCAAAGGCTGACCATCTGGATCAACCACTCCAATTGAAACATTCGTCGCTCGATATCTGTCGATGTACTCAAGACTGGTTTTCAAAAGAGCCTCTTCTCGGGAAGTGTCAACCGAGGCGGACGGAGTAATCACCATTGGGCTGGAATGTTGACGGGAGACGCCGTTGGTAGATGCTAGACGACTTGGAATTGCTGCTTCATTCGTAGGTTTGATATACTTCGCTTTCATCCTAGCATCTGCGTTTACAGGCCTGTTGAACAATCGGAAACAATGAATCTCTCCTGCAAGAACCAGAATAATGACGAGCACTGAAAGAACCTTGCCCTTCAAGAGGGATCCCTCCCCTACCAACGTTGCTTTGTGGCTGTAAGAAACTTGCTGTTCAAAGCCAGCCTAAGCCCCATTCCTTGAGTTCCAGACGGTATTGACTTATCAATGATCAAACAGACTCAGGCATTGGGAGGAGACCGCCGTCGAGAAGCCATTGACATACACGACCGAATTGACCGCGATGAACTTAGGCGAGCCTACCTGGCCTTCATTCCTCAACTAGGACTCTAAGAAAGAAGGCTAGTGACGACTCCTCTCCGGTGTGATCCAAAGATTCATTTCATAAGCCTTTGAGTAGTGTCTTGAGGGCGTATGTCCTCTCAGAGCAAGTGGAAGCTTCTCGCTGTGCTAATCGTAGCGTCAGCCTTGCTGGGGGTTGTGGGTTGGCAGCAGTTCACTCCTAAGCCGGCACCTCCCACCACAATTATCACGGTAACCCCGACTGCAACCACAGTCACAGGATCTCAAACAATTGTCGTTCCGCAGCGTCAAACAGAGTGGATCAGGATTGGAGAAGTCAAGCCTCTGAACTACTACCTAACGCTTCTAGAGGCAAATGGCACGCTACCATACGTCCAACTGGCCAAGGAACTTCGTAAGCTTCCAGACTTGACCAATGTAACCGCTGTCGCCAAGATCACATACCTAGCACTGAATGCATCGAACCCTGAAGTCAAAGAAGCATTGGAACTCATGCTGAAAGGAGGAACACCAGACCCACGAGACTTCTCGTATGCAGTGCCAAACTACAATACAGAACTTCAGGTCCTCTATTGGCTAGCATGCCAGAATGAGTTCAAGAAAGACGACACGCTTGCACTAGCGATCGCAATGGTCAACGGAGTGTGGATCACTGTTGGAGAAGAGCAAGTGCAGAAGGCGACCCGGAGAGATGCCGACGAGTTGCTTCTCTTCTTCAGAGAGACAAATGAGCTCCAAAGACGACAGAGCACACCGCTCCTATACGACTATCCTCTCGAAGCGATGCTGTGCCTGGTATGGACAGCTGGACAGAACCTGAACAATGGCCCTCATGGCCTTTTCTCTTCAAATCCATACTTCAGAGATCGCCCCCACATGAGGGTCACGCTGAAAGACTACGAGTGGGTGACGCTCAGCGTCAAGGGGCTGAGAGATGCCCGAGACATCGTGTGGAACCAGGCTTGGGTCAGAAAGGACTATGTTCAAACATTTCTGACAATAGAGACACACTTCCGTTCCGTAGACAGGTCAGGAGGACCGAACTGGGTTGGTGGATGGCTGGCATACGACACCAAGGAGAAGATGGAGATTCATGGAGAAATCGTACCGATTCATAACATAAACAACCCGGACTTCGAGATAGAGTACTATTTGCGTACAGGGAAAGGAATAGGGGTGTGTGACGACCAAGCGAATATGGTCGAGGCCATGTGCAAGTCCTGGGGGATATCGACAACAACCATGTACAGGATGTGGGGAGGGGCTTCCGGTGTAGGGCATACCCATGCAATCTGCTTTGATCCCCTCAGCAGGACATGGCTCGGATCAAAAGGACAGCTCAGTGTCAACAGATACGCAACAGACCTGAACAACAAAGTTGCGATGTACTTGACAAAGCCGCCGTGGAATCAGTCGAAGATTCTGGAATGGAAAGCTGATCCCTTCGTACCCACTTATCATATGAGCAAGATCTACTATTCCAACCTCAACATCACAGCCCAGGAAGTACTGGATGCCTTCTCGAAGGGCATAGCTTCATCTCAGATGAAGCAGTGGCTGCTCTACAGCTAGGTGTCCTTGTTGTTTGGGTCCTCCACCAATTTGAGATTCATGTCGGTTTTCACATGGATGACTCTGCTGGCAGCTTCCTCAGTGCTGTGTGCGAGAGGAGGGGCCGCTGGTTTCCAATTGGCCGACAGAACTGGTGACGTGAGCATCCTCTACACTGTGGTCATTGATAATGAGAGTGCCCCGAAGCATATGGCACATGTGAGATTGAGGATGGATGCGTTGACAGGGCCTTCTGTTACACTTGCGTTCGATAAGCAAGGAGGTCTCCTAGGTGGGCCCCATCCTATATCCGTGAGGAATCTATCTGCTACAAACGAGAGAGGAGAGCGATTACAGACCACTCAGTATTCCGAGGGAGGATGGCCATCTTGGGTAGTTAGCGCATACAATACAAAGATTCTGACAATCGAATATGACGTGATACTGGGCTACTATTGGAAGGCAATCGATGCATATGTTGGTTACATAGGGAGAGATTTCGGCATGTCCATGGGTTTGTGGACGTTTCTCGTTCCGAACGGTTTCTCGAAGAGTCCAGTCCTGGCCAACTTCAGCTTGCCTGCCGGTTGGGGAGTCTATGCTCCATGGGAGAAAGAGGGAGACTTGTGGTACGCCCCGACTTTGGAGTATTTCAGCACTTCGACTTTTGCGCTTGGGGCATTTCGAGTCTTGACCAGAAGAGTGAGTAGCACGGATGTTTCAATCGTTGTGTACGATAGGTGGGAGCAGCCCTTACAGCAGCAGATAGCTGACGCCTGCTTCAGAATCTTCGAGTACTACGCCGCCACCGTGTTCAGAATGTCTCCTTTAGAAAGATACATGGCCATCTGGGCCCCTACGACACATGATGAAAAAACGGTCGGGCAGTGCGAATGGTCTCACAGTCAAGGCATCTCGCTTTGGCAACGGAGGTTCCATGCCGGCCACATGCAGGAATATGCTCACCGAGTTTTCCACATCTGGAATGTCTTTCCTCCAACGGGAATGCAGGCAGGCACGAGAGAAAACGATTGGACTTGGTGGGCAGCTGAAGGGATAGCGATATACTATAACACGAGGGCTCTGGTCGATCTTGGTTACTTGAAGGGTAACGAGCTTCTGAGAGAAGACCTCAACAGATACTTGCAAGGAGTTCTAGGAACCAAGAACGATGCACCCGTGGCAGAGGCTTTCAAGCTCTGGGACGTGAGTACTGATGCCTATTTCTTCGTGACATACAGGAAGGGGGCTCTCGTATCTTTTTTGATGGACGCACTGACACGGAAGCTCACCGGTGAAGACAAGACTCTGGATGATGTGATGAGAGGCCTATACGAACGCTACGGGAACATGAGAGCATCCTACTCGAACAGAGACATCGCAAGGATCATCAGCTCAATGGCAGGATTCGACTTCGATCCCTTTTTCGCCCGTTATGTCTACGGAAAAGACAAGCTTCCGCTACAGGTTATTCCAGGGGATTTGACCGTTGACTGGTTCGAACTTTTGCAGTCGCTGAAGCTCTCCAGAATCCCCCTGATAACTCTCAGAGTATCCCCGACCTTAGGAAAAGTCGGTGAAACAGTAACGTTCACAGCTAGGCTTGTTAGCATAGACAATAGGCCGATTATGAACCAAACCATCAACTTCTATCTCGATTCGACTCTTGTCGGATCAACTACTACAGATGAGTCTGGTCTGGCGACTCTAATATTCAAGATCATGGTGAATCCTGGAACATTCACAGTTACCGCGCACTATGCTGGCTCGACTATCTTCTTACAGAGCAAAGAAACCGCTATGCTCAATGTCTTGGCTGTAAATACCTCACTGGCTCTTTCTGCTCCATCAACGGTTGCCACAGGAAAGCCAATACTAATAGGTGCTGTGCTCAAAGACGAGCAGAGCATTCCGATAATGGACGCAACCATTGACTTCTACATTGATTTGGGTGGAGCTTGGAGCAAGATAGGCTCAGTCAAGACGAATACCCAAGGCGTTGCGTCTGTTAACTACACATTCGATAGAGTTGGAGTGTTTTCAGTTAGAGCAACGTACACCGGAGGCGGAGGGTACGGTGGAAGTGACAAGTCAATGATGGTGACAGTCACAGCTCCGAAAGAAGAAACTGCGATTTCCAAGCTGCCTGACTACGTGCCCCTGGCTGTGATCTGCCTAGTGGCTGTTCTAGCCGTTGCGATTCTTGCAAAAAAGAGATCTCGAAAGGAGCAGTTGGAGACAACCTAGCCTATGAGTCCTAAGAATGGGCTGACGGTTCTGTCAACGTTCTCATCGATTTTGATCATTACGACTCTCGTGTCAGTCAACACGGCCTCTGCATTTGGCGTCAGGCCGAGATACGAAGGGCCGATGATCGACGCACATGCTCATGCTGTTCAACGATCAGTTGACTGGATCCTTACCACACTTGAAACCTATCACAAAGTCGGTGTCGACAAAATCGTTTTCATGAGTGGCTTGTCAGCTTTGCAGGCATTCCGATTAAGGCCCAACGAGATTATTCCTTCCACAGATGAAGGCTATGCGAACAGGACTGGGACTATTGGCCATCTAGACGCCTCCCTCAGCCAAGGATTCAAGTGGGTCGGAGAGATTGCCCTCAGGCATTGGGGGCAAGGCTGGACCATAGCTGCTGACGACCCCGTTGCCTTGCAGGTATACGAGGTATGTGCAAAGCATCAAGTCCCCATAACGATTCATCATGATTCGAGAGATTACAGAGGAGCCTATGAAGAGCTCGACAGAGCAGTGGGTCTCTCTCCCCATACTATCTTCGTCTTCCACGGTTGGTGGTTAGGTCCAGGCCATCTAAGCATGCAGGATCTGGAGAGGCTCATTGTACGGCACGCTAACCTCTACGTGGAGCTCGCGGGTGAGCTGGAAGCTGCGGGCACCAATTGGAACGAGCAGACTTTTCTTGGAGGTTCAAGGCAAGACCAATTTGCGCATACTGACGGAAGAATGAAAGAAGGATGGCACATATTGTTCGAGAGGTATCCAGAGCGATTCATTAGTGGTTTCGACCTTTTCACACAGTCAGCCTACAGTTATGAAGGCATCAAGATCCGTGTCGACTATTTTAGGAACCTATTCGGTCAAATCGACCGAGCAGCGGCTGAGAGAATCTGTTACAGGAACGTGGAAGATCTTCTTGCGAAGAGAATCTGCCTAATGAATGTCTCATTGTCCTCAGATCGAGTGGAAGTGGGAGATGTTCTTACCGTAGCTGCACAACTGCGCAGTATGGCGGCAAATCCAATCAGAAATGAAACAGTCAGTTTCTTTTTGGAGAGATCCGATGGAAAAATGACCTCAATAGGCGAAGCAGAGACAGACAAGTCAGGTTTAGCGATGCTCAACTACAAGATAGATACCAATGGAGGAAGCTATTGGGTCGTGGCTTCTCATCCAGAATCATCTTCTTACTCCTACAGAAGCGCTAGAGTTCAGCTCACAGTAAATCAGCCAACCATAACTACAACCAAGACTGCGAAGGTCACTGACTCGACAGCTATCCCCAGTTCAATTCCTCCGCCCAACTCTACTTCATACATTATTGCTGGAACAGTCGCCACGGCCGTGGCCCTTCTGTTGCTGATGTCAAGGAAAAGAAAGAGGATTGAGCTGCCGCAAGTGGCAGGTTAGTCTTATTTCCCAATTTCCAGAATAGTGGCTGGATCTCCCCATGTCCTCTAGAGGCAGATGGAAGCTTCTTGCTGTACTAATTGTGGCATCAGCCTTACTGGGAGTTGTGGGCTGGCAGCAGTTCACTCCTAAGCCGGCACCTCCCACCACAATCATGGTTGCTCCGACCGTGACCACGGTTTCGGCAACGAAGACCAGCGCCACAGCATCCCAAACCACTGTCACACGTCAAGAAACAGAATGGATCAGAATCCAGGAAGCTAAGCCCGTCAGCTACTATCTGTCACTGCTGGAATCAAACGGAACGGCTCCGTACGGCCAGTTGTACTGGGAACTGCGCAAAGTTCCGGACCTAACCAATGCAACCGCCGTCGCCAAGATCGTCTATCTAGCGTTGAACGCAACAAACCCTGAAGTCAAAGAAGCGTTTGAGCTGATGATTAGGGGAGGAACACCTGATCCTCGGGACTTCACCTATCCGGTTCCGAAATACAATACTGAGTTACAGGTTCTCTACTGGCTCGCATGTCACAACGAGTTCAAGGAAGACGATACGTTGGTGCTGTCAATCGCTATAGTTCATGGGCTCTGGGTGACAATGGGTGATGAGCAGGTCAGACAAGCAGTTAGGAAGGATACGAGTGACCTACTCGATTTCCTTAGGCAAACAAATGAACTGCAGAAAGAGAGAGGATACTATCAGCTAGAAGACTACCTGCTGGAAGCCAAAGTATCACTGTCAAACAGAAGTTATCTCACGCTCTTGATGGGTCCGTACGCGTTATTTCGCGACCCAACCTTCCTTACCGAGTATCAGGTCTTGGACATTCAGACTGGTCGAATCAAGGTCTTTCCGCTAACCGGATACAGATGGGGCACAGTCTCTGTAGACACGCTGAAAGCGATGCAGAAAGAAATGGCTTCCAAAGGATGGATCACGAGGGATGTTGGAGAAACCATTTCACGTGTGGAGAACTACTTGTACTTTAGCGGCCGAAGTGGTAGAAAGGGTGAACACTGGTACTATGTGGCTGACTTCTCCACTCCGGAGAAATCTAGATTCATCGAAATAGACGGTCTGAATGTTTCTATTGGAAACATAAACAATGTGAACTGGCAATTCAGCTACTTCCTGAAGAATGACCAGGGAATCGGTGGTTGTACAGATGAGGCTGCGCTTGTGGATGGTTTAGCAAAGAGTTGGGGCATCGCAACTACCGGTCATTTCAGGATGAACAAGCTGCCTGGCACAACAAGAAGAACAGAGTTCACTGCACATACGTACGTGACGTATTTTGATCCAGTGACGCGTTCATGGAAAGCATTCGGGAAGCAACTTACCATTGATGTGGGTTGGATGCCCAAGGACTCCATCGTATTCCTGGGCGTACTGAAGCCCCCGGTCAAGCAGACTGGATACATTCGTGGTTGGAACGAAGATGTCTTCTTTGTCGGCAACCTGTTCTACATGATAAGAAACACATCGCTCAGCGAAATCGCAGACACGTGGACTAATGGTGTCGCAACTTCTCAGATGAAACAATGGCTGCTCTACATCTAGATGTTGAGAGCTTTCGCTAGGCTCTGTAGAAATGGGAAGAAGTAGGGCAAAGAGCTAGGCGAACTGAACGAACAGAACCTCGTACAGCGCCTGATTCGGCTTGCCGTCCTCGAAGTCTAGGCTGCGAGCCACACTGTCAGCGAGAGCCTTCTGTTGGCCGCAAGAAAGCCTAGCTTTGCGTGACAGAACTCCAGTGTGAGTTGAAGTAAGTGTCATATACCGACATATTCGATCTTCATTAGGCATGGGTCGAACCTTGGAATTAAATCGACAGGCGCTTTGGTTAGCACTAGTTCCCTTGATTCTTTCATGCGGCTTAGGCGCGTTTTCCGCACAGACTCAAATTGCCCGAGCTTGGCCTCCTTATCGGCCTGTAATTGGGCCGCAATCGGTCGTGGTGATTCTGGTGGACTTCTCTGACACGAAAGGACGTTTCTCACGAGACTTTGTTCAGGACTTGCTCTTCGTCAAGGCTAACAGCTACTATAGGGAGGTGTCATACAATCAGACGTGGATAGTCGGCGATACAACGCAGAGATGGTATGAGCTTCCAGGAACCTCTTCATCTTATGAGTGGAGCAAATCTACGCCGTACGGATCGTGGGAGCACTTCAGAGGTTTCGTGCAGACTGTCGTTGCGTTGGCCGACAATGACGTTGACTATTCCAAGTATCGTTACATTGTGATAGTGCATTCAGGAAAGTGGAGAATGAATTGGGGCTTCGTGGATCCCTTCACGGTTACGACAAAGAAGGGCATGTTAACGGTTAACATCCCAATAATCTCTGCCTATCAGCCCCTAGGCGTCTTTGCGCATGAACTCGCACACGTCTTCGGCTATCTTCCAGATATGTATGATGCAAACTACGAGGCTACGTATGTTGGACAGTGGGATTTGATGTCCAGCACGACTTACTGCCAGCACGTTTCGGCTTGGAGCAAGATGAAGGTGGGATGGATTCAATCACGCGCAGTGGCCACCGTTTCTCGGGGATGGGCGGCTACGGCTACGATAGATCCTCTCGAACTTCCAACATCCGGAACTCATGCGGCGATGATCCCGCTTGACCCAGACGCGTGTTATCTTGTTGAAGTACGGCAGAGACTGGGGTTCGACAGCACGTTGCCCGATTACGGTGTCCTCATCTATCTTGTTGACGAGACGGAGAATGAATGGGGTAAGAGTCCAATCGTTGTCCAAGATGCCAATCCCAGCACTTCCACTCTGGATGATGCCGCGTTTGATCTTAGAGATGGAAAGCAGGCTGCCTTCTTTGATCGAAATAGAGACTTATCCATCGTCATTATTCACAAGTCTGGACTGTCATACACCGTATTTGTCGGTTCCGTGAGCCAGGGCGAGATCGCCCTGAAGGATTCGGAAAGGGCGATGAATGCGATCAAGATTATTCAAGATGCGAATGCAAGTATCACACGGGCTATTTGGGATGGCAGAACAGCAGCCATTGAGAAAGCAAGGTTGCTCCTAGCTAATGCTACAGCAGCCTACGAGAAAAGAACCTACGAGGATGTCATGACTCTAGCTAGGCTGGCCAAGGAGACCGCAGACGCGTCAGATTATCCTCGCGTCTATTACGATGCAAAGGAGTTGCTGACAAGGGCCAAGGACCTAAGGTCAAGCACAGCATATCAAATCGCCAGCCCAGAAGCTATTGGACTCATTGATCAGGGGCGGAAGGCCTACGATCTGGCTGAAAAGGCCTTCTCAAGCAAAGACTATGCTACTGCTGCCAATAGTGCCCGCGAAGCAATCGCCCTGTTCGAGAAAGGTCTCTCAGCTGATCAGGCCTATAGACAGCAGACAATAACCTACTTTGTCGTCATTGGCTCGGTCATTGCTGTTGGACTATTGGCCTTTCGGCTCTCCAGAAGAAAAGCTCGCGAGACAGGATAGGAGAGGCTAAGGCTGAAAATGTCTCGTCAAAGCAGATGGAAGCTTCTTGGAGCAGCAATCATAGCTCTGGCCCTTCTGGGAGGCGTTGTTGGTTGGCAGCAGTTCGCTCCGAGACCTGCGTCGCCGACTACTGTGACGATAACTCCGGCCGTATCGACGGTTACTGGCATTCAGACGATAGTTGTTCCGAGTTCAACGGAGTCGATTCGACCCGGCCAGATCAAGCCGATCAACTACTACCTTTCCCTTCTCGAATCGAACGGAACCCAACCATATGTTCAACTTGCGCAGGAACTGCGAAAGCTTCCAGACCTAACAAATGCTACCGCTGTCGCCAAGATCACGTACCTAGCACTGAATGCATCGAACCCTGAAGTCAAAGAAGCATTCGAACTCATGATTAAAGGAGGAACACCGGACCCGCGGGACTACCAGTATCAAGTTCCAGACTACAACACCGAGCTGCAAGTACTGTACTGGCTTGCATGTCAGAGTGAGTTCAGGAAAGATGATACGCTCGCTTTGGCCATAGCAATGGCAAATGGCTTCTGGGTCACACTGGGAGATAAACAAGTAAGAGGTGCAGTCAGGATAGATGCGACTGACCTATTACGTTTCTTTCGTGAAACGAACGAGTTTCAGGAGCAGCGAGAATACTATCAACTTGAACGTTATCCGCTGGAAGCAAAAGTGGCTCTGGCTTGGACAGCGAACAGCGCACTTAGAGACGGGCCTCACTCGATTTTTCCTGGACCTAATAGCCAAGATCCTTACGGAAACAGCAAGAGACTGGATTTGGCAGGTTACCGCTGGGATACGGTGAATGTCACTACGTTGAGGCTGATGCGATCGTTCATGGACCGCAATGGTCTCGTGACTTCGTCCATTTCCACCACTGTTGGCAATCTCGAGTACTACATGTATTTCTCGAATCCTCGTGGTACTGGAGAAAAGGGCGGCATGGACTCTGATCACTGGTACTATGTGTACGAGAACTTGACGCCAAAGCGAGTTGCGACAATCATCATAGACGGTGAACTCGTAAGGAACTACGTGATTAACAATGTGGATTGGCTGTTTTCTTATTTTGTGAAGAACAGCAAGGGGGTTGGGGGATGTGGTGATGAGGCCGCATTGGTGGATGGTTTCTCGAAATCAATTGGAATTGCGACCTTGCTCGCAAATAGGATGGTGAAGCTTTCGGAAACTGAGAGGACCGGTCACGGCTATGTTGTGTACTACGATCCGTCCAATGGAGTTTGGGAAGCTTACCGGAAGCAGCTTGAGATGGATATGGATTGGATTCCCAGAGAAGCTGTCGCATATTTCACTTTCGTCAGACCACCTGCAAATCAGCATGGATACTTGCGAGCCTGGATGGAAGGAGTGTTTTGGTGTGGCGCGATGACCTATCTATGGAGGAACACGACACTGGTAGGCATCGAGGAGAGATTCTTAGCAGGCTTCCAGACTTCCGAAATGAAGCAGTGGCTGCTCTACAGCTAGGTGTCGTATTTGGCAAATTCAAGGAGCAGACTGAGTCTTCTGGCCTTGGTGGTAATTGGAGTAGTTGTGGTTGGTGGTGTTGGATCATATCTGTTGACGAGCCGAATCTCTGAGACCAAAAGAATCACGTCCACCTCGGCTCAGCCGAGTACACAAAGTCAGTTGACCAGTCAGAGTACGACAACGAAGCCAGTCACACGTTACACGCTGTTTGGCAAGATTTTCTTCGACTACAACGGAAATGGGAAACACGAACAGAATGAGCCTCCGGTTCCAAGTGCAAGAATCAATCTTGACGGTTCCAATCTCACATCCACGAACAGCACTGGCCACTATGAGATCAGACAGGTAGCTGAGGGTATCCACCAGCTGAAGATATTTCCGCAAGCGAACTTCCGATATATGTGCGAATCTGAGTATGAGTTTAGACCTGTCAAGGAATCCTACGAGATCTTCCTCATTCGAGATACCAGAAAAGACATCGGATTGATGGAGGGATTTCTTACTATGCCGTTTTCCAGGAACACTCCTGAGTATGGGAGGCGCTACTACGTCAACATAAGCAGCAATTCCACACTTGTAGATTGGCAGGGTGGTACTGATACCTACCAAAGAGGGGACTACAAGCATTCTGGAACAGACTTTGCTGTCCGAGAGGGGACCTCGATCGTCGCCGCAGCTCCCGGAATAGTGTTTGCTCTGTCCTTCAACGACCCGAATGGAGGACATACTGTATGGATCAAACACAGTGATGGATACTATACGTACTATGCTCATCTCAAGGAAGTCAAAGTTGAAAAGGGGCAAATAGTTAGAAGAGGAGAGTTGCTTGGTTTTTCTGGTTCCAGCACGATTGGGGGGAACATTGTACCACATGTGCATCTTGAGGTGAGAAAACCACCATATCCCCAAATGGGACCTCATGGATTACCTGGTATTGATCCCTACCGATCATTAGTTCCCTCCTTAGGAAGTCAGTTGTCTCTGTGGACAAAAGACAACGACCATCAGTTTTCAGTATGAAGTCTGGAAATAGTCCATACTCTACTGGCTCCAACTTGCCCGAGGTTGACTCCTCAACTTTCTGAAGAGAAGCGGTTTCTGAGGATCATCTGTCCTCAACACACCGATCCTTTTTGAGATCAGTCTCTTGCTTAGGGTCTTCAAGATTGAAGCTTCGGCAGATTCAGCGGGAAAGATTATCGCGTAGTCTCCTAGCCGGAGGCCCACCTCATCTAGGGCCAACGTGAAACCAAGAGATTCAAGTATTCTCAGGCAATGGGCTCCGATGCGAGAACTCTTCGGAGCGAACTTAGAATCTGACGACATCCGATTGCGACTGTAGCCATCTTGCGGTTAGCCTCAACAGGACTCTTGATGTGAGCTACGCGCGCTTTTCTTTGACCAATGCCTGATGGCTAGCAGAGCAGCCGAGATCAGCACGACAGACACCAGAAGGATCAGGCTAGTTGATTCCTTCACGATGTCGCCAGGCGGAGTGGGAGAAGTTGTCGTGTAGGTTCTGGTTTGCGTCGTTGTTGGCGTCGTGACACGGGGAGCTGTAATCTGTACATCTCTTCGTTGCCATCTGGGTGCATATTGGAGAGAGCCCTCGTATGATACTAGGATTTGGCTACTCCCAATGTAACTCGTAGGGAGGTTTGTGGGCACTTGACAGATGAGTTCGGCTTGACCGGACATGTTTGTGGCACTTTGGCCGATTGGAATCGGTGTTCCGCTACTAGGGTCCAAGTGTAGAGACACATTCGTGTTCTTTATCGGTTCTCCAGCCATGTTGACAAGGCGTACAGTACACTTCAGCTTCTCCCCGAGCATGATTGTGGTTGATGAAATATCAAGACTCATCAGGACTGCTTTTCTTGCTATCAGGTCTTCGACGTTTCTGTAACTGATCTTCTCTGCGGCGTTGTGGCTTACTTGGCCAAACAGTTTCCTGAAATAGTCGTTGCGCAGCCTCACCTGCTCCACGGTGAAGACTGACTCGGTGAAGAAGTCGTTTCCGTTGATGATTCGATCCTGATATTTCTCGAAGAATGTGCGCCATTTCTCTCGGATTCTTCCATCGGTGTAGGAGAACCTGTCGTCCCTGGTGTAGCCCAGAAACTCCTGCGTTATGGCCGTCTCCAAGCAGCCCCCGATCTCGATGTAGACATTCGGATATGTTTGGAGCATCCTTTCCATCTCAGACATGGACAGATCATTGGTGTCGAAGTGGCCTCCGTGAAAGACGAAGATGCATCGGGGGTTGTAGGCGAAGGCCTTTTCCAGCTCTTTGTATGCGCCCTTGAAATCCGTAGAGTCCTGATGAATCATTATCGGAACTTGATACTTGGCGCATAGATCGTAGATCTGTAGTGCGGTTGTGTAGTCTGCCGGAGTTGTGCCGATTCCTCTTCTATGCCTAAGACACGCCTCGCCAATCCATTTGAAGCCTAGGCGGAGTGCGTCTTCCACTTCTTGAACCGTACGGGTCAGATTCATGTGGCCAGGTTCAAATGCGGGTATGATTTCATCTCGTCTTTGCGCATAGGCTGTGAGAGCTCCTTCCCTGTCGAGAAAAATCGCCTTGTCATATCCAGCTTTTCGGAGAACATCCATTATTTGAAGAATTTTACTGACACTTCTAGTCACAGGGTGAAGGTGAGCATCAGTCATCGGCCCCTCGTACCTCTGCTTCAAGATGAACGTGAAGGTGGCCGTAGTAAAGGTAATCAGAGCCATTTTGTCGACGGCGAAGGTGAAGTATCCCTGGTTCGGCGCCTTATCCAATGCAAACTCGGCACCGGATCGTCCATAATCACCGTACTTTCTGGCTGAAAAGGTGAAGTCGAAAGCTTTCGGAGCGACTCCGAGCGAGTTGTCATCAAACTTCAGTTCCAACGCTGCTCCGTCAACCCTAAAGTCAATATTCACTCCTTTTCTGTTTGTCATGTTGAATACTTCAGCGCGGTAGCCTCGTCCTGACGGCCCAAGCATCAAGCGGATCAATAGGTCAATTCCCAAGCCATTGTCGAGGAGGCTCCAAGGCCCCCAAGGATGGGTTTCGCGGTTCTGATCAATGTCAACAAGCATATCCCAGTCAAGAAAGATCGTGGGGTCATCTAGGCTGGAGGGAAGTGGGCTGTTCATCTTCATACGGGCATTGTATGTGATTCCGGATCGAACCAGCTCGACCTCAACAATATCTAGATAGGATTCGGCTGTGACAAGGCGCCCCTGCCTGTCGAATACGTCGCCAATCGGATCTGCGAATGGTTGAGCCCAAACGTTTGTGAGTTGCATCGACATTAGGAGAACGATTGCGAAGAAAACCAAGGCTCTAATCTTTGACCGCTCCAACAATACGCTGCCTCCGAGAACCCCGTATCTGTCTGTTCCTCTCCGCTATTAAGCCTCTCAGTCGAAAGAGCCTTGAAGCGCGCCAGCTTGTTGCATTATTGTATTCCTCTTGTTAATTTGATGAGGCTTACTGGTGATCGCATCAGGTCTGGGTATCCGAGCAGATGGGCGGATAATGCGACTGTGAGCATTGTGATGAGGCAGAGAAGCGTGTGGATGATGACGTTTCTCAGGCCTCTGGTTCTGAGCTGTTCGAGTCCGAAGTGATCTGTAAGCCTAGAGGTTACTCGTTCTATGGCGGATCTTCGTCGATACAGGCGTTTCAGTCTCCATGGGCCATGCGATCTGAACCGTTTATCGACACGCAGAACTCGTTCGCCTCTCATCTGGTTCCTCGGGTACGATATGACAGGTTCAGCGCCTACGTGTTGTACTTCTTCTCTGAATGTTTGGCTGGAGTATTGTGTGTCCGCAACCACATGTCTCCATCCCCGTTTCCTGCCTGATGCCTTATGGAAGAGCTTTGATGCGATCTTCTTCTCGTTCACGTTCGGGCCGGCCGTAGAAGGGAGAAACGATAGGCAAAGACTGCAAGACGCTTCCATTGCCTTCAATTGTGAACCCTGGGTGGCGACCTATGTTGAAACAGAAGAACATGCTGACCTCTATCTGACAAGCTTGAAGCACTACGATGAGAGATATCGAGGCAGAACAGACAAGGCTACTGATGATTGGAAGATGGGAAAGGAACACAAAGAAGCGTACTCTAAGGATCCAGATGTCAAACATGTCAGGATTGAGTTCAACCCAACCAACTGGAACTGGAGTTCGTGACCATGAGATGAGTGCCGAGGAAAATGTCATTAGAAGAAAAATGAAGTCACCAACCAACGAAGAATTCACAAGTGTTGTGGAAGACTATGAGTTGAGATACCACATATCCGACTGCATCTATGATTCGTGTGTGAAAGAACTCAGCACAATGAAACTGAGTCAGCTGGGTGACATCTCTGCAACCCGCATAATCAGACCCTTCCTGCTAGACTGGGGAAGGATGGGGAGAGTCCTAGGAAGTGAGGGGCCAAAAGCAATCTGCGCAGAAATTGAGTCCATCGCCAACGAGATCGAACCTCTCCGCAGGAAAGATCTTTTCTCGATTGACTTGGAAGAAAAAAGAGAGCTCATTGTCAAGCTGTTCGACCGACTTTGTGGCACGACATTCAAGAATCGCAGACGAAAAACCAAGAGAGTTGGTCCAACTGCGGCATCAAAAACGCTTCATCTAGTATGCCCTGATCTATTCGTTATGTGGGATTCCAAGATTAGAACCAAATACGGACGACTTGGCATCGGGCACGATTACTTCGAATTCCTAGAACAGATGAGGGAGTTTGGCAAGGAGGTCAGAGCAGCAATTCAACACCTTGAGAAGAAGTATGCAAGAAGGCCAACCAAGTTGCTGGATCAATACAATTGGGCGACTCGTGAGGGGCCATCTTAGTTCATAGGCGTAACCGTCAGGGGATAGATGGCCAAGACTACTTCTAACCCGTGCGCTGTCGAGGGTCACGGTCGGTGGCACTGGGTACACAAGGAATGCGTACGCCCTGAGTCAAAAGTCTTTTATGTTGTGACGGAACCAATCATTCGTTGTCAGCGATTACGAGCTGCCTTCCTTGAGAGGGAAACTGGGCGTAGCGAGTTCGGCCGTTCTCCTGCTTGCGGTTTTTCTGAGTGTTGATGCTCCCTGTTCGTTCTGCGTGTATGTGCAGAAGTGGCGAATAGATTATGATAATCCCGAGAAACATCTAGTCCCAGGTGAGCAATCAAGGATTTCATCGGAACAGACCATCAATGCGTTAAGGGCGAAGCTTGGGGGCGGCAAGGGCTTGGAATGTCTCAAGAACCTATTTCTCTGGATGAGGCAAAGCTTCTCTACATACAGCGGTGGGGGCAAAAGTATTGGAAAGGTCACTATCGATCAACTACTTGAGGCGAAGAACATGTCTGGTTGTCATGACTGGGGTCTAGTCTTTTCTGGAGTCGCTCGTTATCTTGGCTATCCTGCGATTATGGTAGATGCTGCTGGGATAGCATGGGCTGAGCAGTTCAAAGCGGGCAAGACAGCCAGCTACTCTGGCCATGTCTTCGTTGAGATCTACGTCACTTCCAAGTGGATTCTGGTGGATTCGACCACAGGAGAATTTGTGCGAGAGTATCAGCCTTCGAATCCAGTCATTCCAATCACAAAGAAGCAGATCGAGGAGAAAGGCTACTATGCTATTTTCAAAGGAAGAGACACGTGGGATTATGGTGTCAAGGAACCTGCGGCGTTGTTTCATGAGATGCAGTCTTTTTCCTTCTCAGCCGACCTAGGTAAACTCGAAATTCCGTCCTACCTAGTTGAGCAACTATCTTCGCTGGCGAGCACAACATTGGTCACTCCTTCCACTTCATCCAGACCAGAGACTACTTCATACACCGACACGAAGACAGCAGTCACATTTCCGAGTCAAGCTCAGACAAGCTGGCTATACATTGTGCCGTTCCTCGTGATCGCAGCAGTGTTTGCTACTGTAGTGTTGCTTCGCAAGAAAGGTCGTATTTTGTCTTCCTAACCCGTGCGTTATCGAGGGGCAATATCCCTCTCGTTCCACGGGCTAGATCAGTTCTTTAGGCGCTTTGTCTGGTTCATAGGCTGTCCTTGGCTGGATTTCTGCTTCACTCAACCGCTTCGTGACATGTGGGTAGAGGAAGACATACTCCTCTTCAACGTTCTCCGCCAAGTCATGGTCAATCTTTCTGAGCTGATTCAGAAGCCGAGAAAAGTCTTCCTTGGAGCTGAAAGAGAGCATTACGGCAACATGAGAAGGCACTCCAGCATCGAGAAGGTTCTCCAGTGATTTGAGTTGCAGTGCGAAGGCTCCAGGAATCGCCCCTGTCAACCTAGAGAATTCGTCTGGGTTCGTTCCCTTTATCGAGACTCTGACTTGGACAGACTTGAATCTTGAGAGTTTCCTTGCATAGTCTGGGTCTTGTCCAATCAATATTCCGTTGGTTTCAAGGATGAACTTGTAACCTGTTTCATCTACGAGTTCAAGTAGCCTCAATAAGTGGTCTTTCGCTACTGTTGGCTCGTTGCCGCTAACCCTCAACTGTCCATAGCCATATTTCTTGGCGCACGCTGTGAGGCTGCTGAATATCTGCTCAGGCGAATAGAACTCGCCTATGCCTTCAGGGTTGTCTCGAGGTGCTCCGCTCCAGCAGAACACACATCTCAGGTTGCATCCACAGCAGTCAGCGCTGGCTATGCCCCCATACCATCTTCCCGGTCTGCTTCTTCGATAGTATTTCCTGAGCATGCCTCTTGCCACAATCTTCTCTGTGTCTTCCGCCAACTGCAACGGATCAAAGGTCATCAGATACGCCACTCACACGCTGTCTCAGGTACCAAGCTACCTGTTCTCCGATGCTCAGACCCTCAAGGGGTACAATGCACCGAATGCCTTGATCTTCAAGCATTTTGGCAAGATGAATTCTGTATGCTACTCCTGTATGGAAGAAGACCTTTGATATTTCTGTCATGGGCAACTTACTGCTCAGTTGCGAGAGGACTCTTTCAGCCCACTTGAAATAGCGGCATTGGTTATCGCCGAGTTCCCAATTTGTCAAGATCATACCGCCCCAGTGGGTCGTCAGCAAAGACGCCAAAGAACGTCCTGAAGGCATTGTGACCTAGCTTGAATGCGTTTACGAAGCGATCTGTATTCTCGAATCCCACAACCTTCGTTAACACTTCCAAGAACCTCTTGCTCTCAGCCTTAACGATGTAGGAGGGAGGGCCTTTCAGGTAAACGCCGCTTCGCGGACACCAAACGTCTCCCAAGTGCTGCAAATTCTGTGCGTGACAGACGGTCCTCATGAAGAGCAGATAATCCGCCTCCATGAACTCCTGATGTTTGACAAGCTTCGACAGTTCACTGTTCGCAAATCGATCCTTAAGCAAGTCTGCTGTCACGCTGATCCGACTGAGATTCAAGCGCTTTTTTCTGATATCATCCAGTGACGCAATGTAACTGCTGATACGTACGAAAGAGACGTATCCACTCTTTCTTCCTTCCTCGAGGAAAATGTCTTCATCAAGTACCTTTCCGATACTTTCCCATCTATCATACTTCATCAAGGACGCGATAAATGCGACGAACATCTCATAAACCAAGAATCTGAAACCATCAAAATCTGTATCCCTATACGTGCCTGAGAAGCCACTTGGAACATCACAAAGCTTGAGGCTCTTGCCAAACCATTCATACAGAGCCTCAATCGCATCGAAGTTGTCATGCCTACTGGCCAATATCGCACTCTCCACAAAAGAGCACGAAATGGAGTTTCCTTCATTGATCTGCGATAGTATCGCCTCGTCGTACTCTGAGAATTTCTCGAAGGCCGGTCTTGTTTCCTCCAATCGAACAATAATGTTCTGAAGGTAATCTGCGTACAGCGACCCGAGAGGTTCTTTGGACGATGTGAACGCATACTCCAGATCTGTCAGGGTCGGCCCTAGGGTTGTTGTCGGTGCCATTTTTTCCAATCTTTCGAGTAGCCTGATATATGAGTCGATGAAGTCTGCTGCTCCTTTGCACTGGATGTAAGTGCAGCCTTTCTTCTCCAATATGTCTTTGATATCTCCCTGAGGAGGAGACGGGTTCACCCAGAATAGAGGATAACGAGCATAATCACGGTTCCTTATTACTTCCTGAATACCTTTGTCTTGGCCGGAATATCCAAGGACTATCGTGCCGTGGTCACTTAGAATCACTGTTAACTCCTTCTCCATAAGTGGCGAGAGCTTTCTGAGATCTTTTGGGGTATTCTTCAGCGCCCCTTGTCCCAAATCCCCATGAGGTTTGTACACTCGGACTGCTTTACAGTGTATCAGTGGCTCTGAATTCCTCAGATCCTCATCAGTTGAAATTACTTGGCTTTTCAGCCCCTTTTCCTCTAATGCTCGTTCTATGCAGTGGTCAAAATTGGTGGTAACAATGGCCCTAATGATTGCGCGTCTTGCTAATTCCGCGATTCCTCTGTGAGATTGACCGATTGGTCTGTTGTCGAGATAGCTCTTGAGGAAACTTTGCTGATCTGGGTAATTGGGATAGATCTGCTCTATTAGCTCAGAATACGACATTTCGGCATACTTGCTCTCTGTGAACCACTCCTCTATATTGATGCTGGGATCTTGGACCTCATTTTCAGCCGAGTAAAGCAAAGTAGCTGTCTTGAGCATTAAATCCCAAGCGGTGGGTATGCCAGCATCTTTTGACACACCAGCACCAGCAAACAGGATATACTTTTTCTCGCCTGGCAAGGCACTTGCAGCCAGCTTGATGATTGGATTCAAGAATTCGCCCTGCACTTGCTGTATCTACTTGTCAGGTAATAAGTACTAGCTAAGCCGGCCGTAGGCGGACGACAGCTAGACTCGATACACCATACCGGGCAAGAGACACAGAAGATTATGGCTCTGCCTGCCAAGGCTGGACTTAATCACAAGTTTCTTACATAATCGTACAATTAGTGTTTCATAGCTGACTAGCTTGAACCTCAAGATCATCACCACAGCTGTCATCATTCTCGCACTTAGCGGAGGCGCCTTTCACTTCAGCTCGGTCTTCTCTGCGGCATCTGAATTCTACCCTGTCCCTGAGCCCAAACCAGTTAGAGGCAATATGACAATAGTCGCTGATTACCATAAGGGCTTCAACAGATGGAGCGAAACAACATTGACTTCAGAGCTTGGTAATTATGGGTGTTACAACTCCACAGCTTTTGACCGAACATGTGACAAATACACGTCTATCATTGCGGACTGGCACATCAAGTGGGCTGTTGAGCACGGAATTGAGGTTTTCAGTATTCAAACAGATATGTCGAACATAGCAGGGTCGGTAAAATCCACACAGACCAAAGCGTTTCTGAATGCCAGGTACATTCGATATATCAAATTTGCAATTCACTTGGTCGATTGGAGATCGGCTAACGAGATAAAGGCAAATCCCTTCAGCGGAGTCATTGACCTTGCCGATCTGTTCATGAATGAACGATATTGGAGAATAGACGGAAAGCCGGTACTATTCTTTGGAAGTGGATATCGGTATCGTCAGATTCTTGGAGACCAAGATCTCTCGAAGCTGATTTCCGACTTGAGGAACAGGCTCTCTAGTAAAGGGTACGAGATATTCTTCGTAGGAGACGTCATAACAGGAGCAAGTACAGCAAGCCAACCCCCCTCCTCCGCCAGATACTTCGACGCACTATTTCAGATAGGCATAGGTATCCCATTCAAGGCGAAACCAACAATCGATTCGTCTGGTGTATGGAATTATGTTGCTCCATATGGCGATGTCGTATCCGACTTCATCGGCGTGTATCAACGTTACTCATCGTACTCAGACAAACTGGGCGTAAGATACGTTCCAACTATCATGCCGAACTTCAACAGCACTGATCCCGTGATGCTTAGCATCAGATACCGACGTACGATCTCCACAGACGGAAAGCTGTGGCGCACCGAGCTGGTAGCGGCAACTATCGAAGATTTCCGGAAATTGGCAACGGAGGCAGCAAAGTACGCCGCAAACTCTGGGATTGTGTATGTTTGGACTTGGAATGAGTTTCATGAGAGGACTAATGTTGAGCCGACTATTCAACAAGGCTTTACATATTTGGATATAATTCGCGACGTTTTCGTCGGAAGATCTGTTAGCACAGAAGACATCACACCTAGAATCTATGCAGAGCAGTTGATCACACGAGCGGCTGATACTGTTGAGATAGCCAAGTTGGAAGATCGGTTTCTTGGCTTGGAGGAAGCACGAAAGCAACAGGATGAGGCGCGTGCAGCCTATGGATTAGGACAGTATGAACAGGCGGGAGCGCTAGCATATAACGCTCGCATCGCTGCGGACAATTCAGTAAGAGCCACAATTCAGAACCTGCTGACATACTACCGGCTGCAATTAGCAGTCCTGTCTGTTTGCATGACTCTCATTTGCATCCTTGTTGTATACAAACAAAGACAGGGAAGCAAGAGACTGACAAAAGGAGCGTTTCTCACAGCAAACGATCATAACCTTCATGAAAAAAGAGTTGGCTGACCTTGAATAACAAGATTCTCGGCGCAATCGTCATCGTTCTGGTTCTCGCTGGAGTAGGAATTCTCGCTTTCAACTGGAGAATGATAGCTTCGCCGCAGACAACTACTACCCGAACAACTGGCTCAGCACCCAAGAAAATCAAGGTCCCAGACAATGGATGCTACCTCGGAGCTTGGGCAGGTTACGATGACATCACTCAGTTCGAAAACATGATTGGCAAGAAACTGGCGATGAGAAACGTTTACTATGCTTGGGGTTACGGTTTTCCTTCAAAAGCACTGACCGCCATTGTGAAGCCAGGTATGATTCTGGTTTTGAGCGGGCTATTGCGCTGCATAACGCCACTGCCGGAAGAGCAAATATCCCCGTCAGACTCCAGGATATAGTCGACGGCAAGTATGACGGCTATCTAACTGAATGGGCTAAGAGCGCAAGAGCCTTCGACAACCCGATTCTTCTTAACCCCGGATTTGGAATGAACGGCGAATGGATGTTCTGGGGCGGACCAAACAATTTCGGCAAATACAGCAACCAATCTTGGCGTCAAGCAGACGATCTAAACAAGTACTATGGCGACCCTCTCAAACCTGACGGCCCAGAAAGATTCGTGGACGCTTGGAGACACATTCACAACATCTTCAGACGCCAAGAAGTCAGCAATGTCGAATGGTTATGGACCACCACTGAGCCTGGCCCAGACCTTCCTTGGAACTCATTCGACAACTACTATCCTGGCGATGAGTATGTGGGCTGGGTAGGATGCTTCGTGTATAATTTCGGATACTTCGAGACAGAATCCGGAATCATGAAAGCGTGGCAAGGTTTTGAGACACGATTCGAAAATCATAACCCCGCAAAAGTCTACACCAAGTATTCACACAAACCGTTCATGATCACGGAAATGAGCTGCTCTCAAGAACAAACACCAGGAGTACCAGGCGACAAAGCCTTTTGGATTGCAGACGCTTTCGCCAAGATTAGAACGAAATATCGCAACACAAAGGCGGTAATGTGGTTCCATGAAGACAAGAAATCCCGAGGCGAAAGAGACTGGCGGATAGACTCATCTCCAGAAACGCTAGAGGCTTTCAGAAAGGCAATAGTAGATCCATATTTCTTGGGGAACATCGTATTTCAAAGCAGTGGCTTGACATCGCCATCAGCTGTTATTCATTGCGCTGTGGTTCTGCCAGACACGGACAGAACTCCACTTGAGAGGAGGTTGCAGCGGTAAAGAAATGGCAGATCGCTCTTATCGGGGTACTGATTGTTGTAGGACTCTTTCTCCTTGACGGGGGCTCAGTTTATGTCAAACAGTTGATCAACCGGCCACCTAAAGCCGCATTCATGTATCGTACGCCCACAAGAGTATTGAAGTACATAGCACTGACCAACGCAGACACGATAATGTTCGTCAACGGCCGGCCGTAAACGGTGACCGTCGACAACACACATGCTAATCGGAACTAACGAGAACGCTTTCTTCTCATAATGTATGCAAGTGTGGCAACTGCTACGACTGCTCCAAGAATCAAGGCCATCATTGTTTGAGTAGTAATTGGAGAGGTCATGGCCGGAATTAGCGGATGCGGTTTGGTTAACGTAAGGGAGAAATCGGTCCTCGCGTCATTTCCAATTGTGATTTCAGTTTGTAGGAATCCTTCTGCTTCAATCAAGTATTTCCCTGGGCCTCCGGAGAAGCTGATGATTCCAGACGAATCAGATGAGCTCTCGAGGTTCATCCATAGTGGTTCTATGACTTTCTTCAGCGCCTGATATCCTTCCTTCGGCCGATTGGAAGAGTCTATTATTCCTCCTTTTTCAATGAAAGCGTATGTGTCTCTTGCACTCCACCAAGAGATCCTGTCAACAGATTTCTTTCCCAGAAGCACGGTGAACAAACCGGTTATCCACCTTGCCTGCAGTTGCTCAGACGGTTTCTCGTGCCAATAGCCGACGCCCGGGTCGAAGATCTCAGACGACACCTCTATCTCTGATATTTCGATGGGCTTTCCGAACGAAGCATACCAATCGACGACACGTGATATGGCGGAGAGATCTCTGGCAAAATAGACTCCGCCGTAGTACATGTGAAGTGCAATCGCATCGAATTCGATCCCGGCTTTCAGCAGTTCCTGAATGAATTCAAACGGAACATAGGCGTATGGCTGTTCATTCGTAACTCCATACCGGCCTCTCGAATGCTGTCCGTACGGTTCTGTGAAGCTGATGTTGATCCTGGCCTTTGGATCTGCCTTCCTTATCGCTCTAATAGCTGTTCTGGCGACCTCGATCATTTGCGGAAGACTCAGATTGACATCGTTCGTTATCTCCATCTCGTTCAATTCCCAACAATGAACGAAATCTTTGCAGGAGGTGACCACATCGAGAACGTGCTTGTACACTGATTGATTGAGCTCTTTGAAATCCATCTTGTAGACATAGTAGGGTAAGACGCTGGGAGAGAACCACACTATTGCGTGGCCCTTTAGGACGAATCCTAGCTCTGCAAGTTTCCTTGTGCCTGCAAGAAGCTTGTCGTCATAGAATCCCTGGGTCGGTTCTGTCGCTTTCCAGTTCAGGTGCAGGGTCAAGTAGTTCACTCGGGCCTGAGTCATCAGGTTGAAGAACCCTGAATCGACTGCACTCCGGTAAAGGGAACTTGAGACGAAAACTCCAAACAGGAAATCGCTGACGACCTGGCGCACTTTGACTTTCGATTCCTTGACCGGTGCCCCCCTCTCGTCTACAATCCTGATTGACAGGTTTCTCTTCCTATAGCGGTCTATGTTCTGCTTCGCTTTCTCCATCTCGAGTAACTCTGACGCATGGAGGGAGTAGTTCAATGCCTTGTCCGAAAGGGACGAGATCTGCGGCTGATCAAGACTAGGATTTGATGCTTCGAGGAAGAAATCGTTGGCAGTTTGCCATTTCGAAATGAGATCAGGTGAGAAGGAATATCCTTCACTTTTGCACTTACTGAACTCGTTGTTCAAGAAGCGTAGTTGCGTCTTGGCAAGTTCGTAGCTCAGAATCAAGATCTTCAGTTCGCCTTGGTTCTCAGTCACATATCCTCCACCATCGTTGTCTGCAGCGAGCATAATCCTCCCAAATCCTGGGACTTCCCAAAGCAAGTTGATTGTTCTTTTGGCTCCTGGGGGAATCAACACATTCGGCAAAGCAAGATCATAGTTTGAACCTTTGCTAGTACTATACTCGTCTTGAACAGCATGGTAAGCACTCAGAGCGATCAAACCTCTGTCGTCAGTCGTGTAGAAAACAGGTACATTCCAGTCTTTGTTTCGAACAAGTCTGCCTTCCCCATCATATGAGTATAGAACTAGGTTCCCAGCTGGGTCGAGATCGAAATTGAGTGTGGCCTCACTAAGTCCTCGGGCGACGACACGCTTCTTTTGAGAAAGAAACATTCTTGGGCGAATACCTGATCTCTCGGGGCCACTTGGAGACGTCACAGATACCAAGTACTCGTCGGCCTTTTCCACTTCGGTCTGATAGTAGCCGTCTGTATTCGTGCTAGTAGATGTCAGAAATCGATTCTGGGCGCCGTGGCTTATGCCCACATAAGCACCTTGCACAGGCCTCCTTGAATGATCTTTCACAACTCCTTTGATCAGTACCTTGGTGTTGGACTCTTGGAAAGGAGAAATCATAGCGTCAACAGAGGACTTCTCTGCTGTCTCAAAGACAGGGACAGGTGGATTGAGCGCCACCTTTTCCGGCATTTGACATACGACAGGAGCACGCTGATCTTCAGCTTCGACAGGATCTACACGCTTTCCTAGACTGGTGCTTGCACAACAGATCAACAAAAGCAGCACAACCTGAAGATGCCTTGCGACCCGCAAGATTCAGCCCTACATATTGGTGATGCTCACGCACTTATCTCGTTTTGGACTCGTCACATATGTCGACTGTAACGCGCGCCACAAGAATTCTTAGAGCCCTAGTTGAGGAACGAAGGCTAGATAGGCCCTGCGCTCTTCTCTATTTATTCGATCATAGCTGTCTATGGCCTCTCGTCTTCGATCTACTCTCAAAGCCTGAGTCTTATCGATCATTGATGTGCCAATACTGGTTAGAACTCGAGGAATGGGACTGAGGCTGATTTTGAATCGCAAGTTTCTTACGGTCAATCCGCAGTCATGGCCAGATAGGGTTGATTGTCTTTGAGGGCCAAGATCCTTGGCCTGATAGTCATGATTTTGATCCTTGCTGGCTTAGGAGCAGCCTACGAGTTTCGTCTATTCAACAGGCCTCCGAAAGCAGACTTCTCGTACCGAACATCAACGCGAACCCTGAGGTACTTCAATCCTTGTTCGGAAGACACGATTCTCTTTGTGAACGAGTCATCAGATCCTGACGGCGACCAACTATCTCATTCTTGGTATGTTGACGGAAAGCCTGTTGGCAAAGACAGAGATTATCAGACCCAATTCCAAGCAGGAAACCACACCGTGCGATTGGTGGTATCTGACGGCAGAGTTGAAAGCTCCATTCAGAAAACTATCGCAGTTGATGAATACAGCAAGTATCCGCAGAAAGCTCTTGCTGTCCCAATCAAAGGAGTGATGTATGATGTTGGTCGAAGGTTCATGGGTGAGTTTGGATCACCTACCTCGGTTGAAGAGATGACTGAGGCTTTGGAAATCATCAAGAATGAGTTGGGATGCAACGCGATCAAGGTCCACGGCGACTATGACGACCTCCTCATCAAATGCGCCGAGATGGCAATCGACCGAGGATTCAAGGAGATTGTGCTTAACCCCAGATACATGAGGATCCGTAGTGGAGAGGACATAGACATCGCAGATCACATGAGGCTAGTGATTGACTTGGCGAAAAAAGCTGAGGAGCTTCGAGTGCGAAAGAACTATCCAATAGTCTTCTGCGTAGGAGACGAACTCGTTGACTATGTCAGAGGAATAACCAACGCGGCAAGCTTCTCTGATAGAATCGCTGAACGTGATCGTGAACTGCAGAAGTACGGCAAGGACGCGCCGATGCTGGCTCAACTGAACTCATGGTTGCTCAAGATTGTTGAGAGCGTTAGGAAAGAATATCATGGCACGGTTACATACGCCAGCTCTCAGACCACTAGGAACTATATCGACTGGAACGCTCTCGGCGTCGACATAATCTTTCCTCACATGTATTTCTCGACTTCCCGAAATCCGGTTAGTTTTCAGAGAGAGGTCATAGAGATGAAGAGGTTCGGAAAACCTCTTTGGATCGCGGAATTCGGATGTGCAACCTATGTCGGTGCTGGCCGGTGGGGAGGAGATTATGGTGGGAAATACCAAGGCGAAGCTTACTCACAGGAGGAGCAAGCTGAAAGCATCAGACTTACAATTGACCAATTCAACATCGCGAAACCAGATGCCATTTTCCTCTGGATATTCATGCAGAGGCGACACTCTGACGATTACTTGAGCGCTGGAATTCTGAAATGGAGTGGAACAGAGCCTGCAAGCAGGAAGCTCGGTTTCTACATGTACAAGAGCTATGGTCTGGCAAACTCTTCCCCAACACCAGAACCCACTCCGAAAGTCAACTCAACAATCTCTGCCATCTCCGAATCTTCTCTCAGATGGTTAACCGGAGTCGCCATGATGGTCAAGCAGATGCCATCTTCAAGAGAAATCAAAGCAGGGTGGAGAACTGAATGAAACGCTGGCATATCATGCTGGTTGTCGCTGTCATCATTATTGGGCTGTTCTTTGTCGATGGTGGATCAGTGTACGTAAAGCAGCTCCTGAATAGGCCACCGAAAGCAACCTTCACCTACCGCACACCCACTAGGACTCTGAAGTACATTGCACCAACCGATCGAGACCTCATAATGTTCCTTAACAACTCCACAGATCCAGACGGTGACCCGCTCACTTCTCGATGGTATGTTCGATACAATGGTACAGGAGATTGGAAACTACTCAACGGTTCACGTGACCATTGGGGAAGGCTGTCGGTGAGCAACGAGAAAGGACACGAAATCAAACTCGTTGTCTCTGATGGAATGAAAGAAGATGCAGCTGCAGCTATTTTGCCTTTTGATCCTGCGCATATGTATAAGACAACAGAATTGCTGGGAGTCAGTCTAAAGGGGATAAACTACCACGTAGGGCGACGGTATATGGGTGATTATGGAAGTACTCCGACTCCAGATGAAATCAACGAATCTCTTGAAGTCATTAGAACAGAACTTGGGTGCAATGCAATCAAACTATATGGAGACAATTTGGACGTAATGATATTCTCTGCTGAAAAGGCAGCGGAGAAGGGATTCCAAACCATTATTCTGAGTCAAAGGTATTCGTTCACAGCTCCAAATCAAGAGACAACAATCGACGAACATGTGAAAGCGGTTATAGAATTTTCAAAGAAGGCAGAAGCATTCAGAATTAAGCATGATGATGTGATTCTCAATATCGGAGAAGAATTACAATACACTGTAAGTGGTCTCGTCGATGCTCCGTCATACTCCGAAAGAACACAAATCTATTCAAAGATGAACCCAGAAGAACGGGCCGTAGTAGACAAAAAGCTAAATGCCTATCTTGGACAAATGCTTGAGGGCGTTAGAAGTAATTTTCTCGGTCCAGTAACTTACTCGCCAAATCCTATGACAAAATTCGCTATAAAGTGGCAAGAACTTGGGTTTGATATTGTAGGTCCAATGGGTTATTATCCTGACGATGGGTGGAATACAGAATCTAATATAATAAAAGATCTGATAAGACTCAAAACATATGGCAAACCTGTAATTATAACAGAATCTGGTTGCGAATGTTTTGTTGGAGCTGACAAAGGTATCCTATACAACAATCAAGAATATTATCCAGAAGAACAAGTCAAGTATCTAAACAGAGTCATGCCAGCTTTCATGAAAGCGAGAATTGATGGAATTATGCATTTTACTTTTATTTACAAAGTTGCAGATGATGCTGATAGCTATGGATTAATGTTGTGGAATAAAAATAACTATGTCAGAAGG
>Ga0315282_10002446_pt1 | contig 34191 bp, 30 predicted proteins | sample YL17G07_20_MG_FD_203693 | JGI IMG/M metagenome (GOLD analysis project Ga0315282, IMG submission 203693) | Sediment microbial communities from Yellowstone Lake, YNP, Wyoming, USA - YL17G07_20 | ecosystem: Environmental > Aquatic > Freshwater > Lake > Sediment | place: USA: Wyoming | collected...
AAACAAAAGGACAGAAATGATATTATTCTTCGAATATACGATTGCTTATTGCTGTACTTGGTTCCAACGACAACGACATTTATTCCTTCTATAGTTTGTTTTTGTAAGAGTCCCTTCTCCAGCTCTAAACCGCCTATATCATAATGCCCCGTTATGACTGTCACTTTATGTCCGGCTTTAACCCAGCGCCTGGCAAATTCATATGACCGTGTGCCGGACGTGCCTTTCGGCGTGGTAAAATATTGATGAATATACAAAATATGCATGAATTGTTATCTCTCAGCCGGACAAACTCTATACAGCTTCTAATGTCTGCTGGTAGCTTTTGCGATGTCCTGGGCAAGCAACAGACTTTCCAAAATTGCATAGTATCGGCTTGGAAGCAGGAGCTTACATACTTTCCTGAAAATCCTGGCTATACCAAGTATAGCTCTAACGGATGGGACCAAATACAAGCCCAATCTGGAGTAAGCCTTGCGATAGCCCAGACGCAGAAGAAAATCATCTATATCCGTCTTATGTAGCAAAGGTCGAGATCCGCCGTCGATTTCCTTATAACCTTTTTCTTTCAGGTAATGGCGTGCTACCGTATATTCCAAAGCATACATTGGATATGCTTTTGAATATGCCGGATCAAATTTAGTTGCATAAGCACACACTCTTTGTCCCCAAATAAGCAGAGTTTCGTATGCGACCAACTTCTCACCAACGAACGTACCAAACACCTCACGCCCGGGTTCACTGGAATGCTCGTGCATCTCCTTTCTAAAAGTTTCCCTGGATACCGGCTTAAAGTTTGTGTAACGCGAAGCCGCATTAATGTACGTCTCATAGCCGTTATCCCCAAGCCACAGGTAATCTACTTTGCGTACGGTACAATCCTTTAGACCACGACGAATATAGTACCGGGCATTCCTACTTTTTAACTTATCTATATCATAATCAACCATATCACAAACCAGCCTGTACCAAGGACCCTCCTGGCCACAGTCATAATCATAAGTCCACATAGCTCCTAAAGCACCCTTTTCACGCACGAATTTACGCACCGCATCGCGATCAAGGTCATCTTTCAAATGTTCGTCTGCATAGACAAGTATCCTTCCTCCGTTTTTTATTGCCCAGGCATCTTCAGTAAAAATCGAATTATTATTGCGCATCATCATCCTTTATCAAAACATCGAGAACTTTTTTCACCTCATCACCAGCATAAAAGTTTTATATCCCAAATTATGACTTGTCGGGATAATATTTGATATTCGTAAAACAACCCCACAACCATAGCTTTTGAATAAAACGCCCGACGTGTCTTGCACCGGCCTTTTCTATTCCTTTGATACTGGCAGCATTTTTCTCATTCACAAGTATCCAGTATTCATCCCATCCCGGTGTATGGCGACATATTCGCTGTAATACAAAAGGGAAAATCCTGTTACCTCTAAATGGAGGGATTGTCTGACTGGCGCTTATCATACACATCTTTTCAGGTATAATTGGATAACGCCTCCTGCATTTTTTGTATGGGACGACCCATTCAACATGCGCAAGCTGCTCGCCCACCCAAGCCAGTGCCAGTAAAGTTTCTTTGGAACCATAGGTAAAATACAAATACATAAAAGCCTGACGGCCTTGCAAGTTGATGACCTCTTTAGCAACCTTTCTACCTAAGCTGTGCAACGGCAGTATCTCAGTTTTGACCTCGATTTTGGGTGTTATATCATTGAATTGCTGGTCATGGTATAAAACGAATGCTTCACCTATGTATTCAGAATAAAATTTTCTCATCGTTTTCGTTTACCTGTTTGGTTAGGGCCTCGACTTTTTTGCTTAAACTGTCTTTATCAGTCTTTAACCAGCATAAAAGTTTTATATCCCGAATTATGACTTGTCGGCTGATCATTTTTGGTGTATATGGTGTCTGAATTTATTTTAATAACTTTTCGTAAAACTCTACCAGCTTTTTAGATTCAGTTTCCCAGTTATATTTTTCTTTAGTTAATTGTTTTCCTTTATCACCCAGTTGCTCGGCTTTTTCAGGATTATCTAAAAGATACAGGATTTTATCGGCGATATCCTTAGGGTTATAGGGGTCAGCGAACAAGGCGCATTCGCCAAAAATCTCCTGCCAGTATGGGAAATTGGACATAACCGTGGGTAGTGAACAAGCCATATATTCAAAGGCCTTTATAGGCAGACTGGTAATATAGTTTTTTGCTGGGTGTAGAATGGAAATCCCGACATCTGCCGCCTTCATATATTCGTATACTTTGCCCAGCGGGACAAATCCCAGATATTCAGTGTATTTCCACCCCTTCAAGCCCTCACATTCTTTTTTAAATTCTTCGCTTTCCCATTTCCCCAAAAGCCATAATTTTGCTTTATTTTCAACGAAACTCATCGCTTGAATAATCTCTTTAATGCCTCTTATCCTGCCTAACCCGCCGGCATAAATAATAATTGGCCTTTCCTTTTGCATTTCCAATCTCTTAGCATCATTTATCAGTCCTAATACGGGCAAATTCCTGAGTAAAACAGTTTTTGTCGGATTAAACTTTTTTGCGATATCCGGTGTAGCGGCTGCTATACCGTTAAATAAAAAAACTCCTGTTCGTTCTATCATACTGGTTATAAAAGCAACAGCCTTTCTAACATATCCTTTTTTTATCCATCCTTTATATAAAATTTGTTTGGGATAATCTTCATGAACATCATAAACAACCTTTTTGCCAAGAAGTTTAAGGATAATACCAACAAGTATCAACATTGGGTCGTGAAAATGATAAATATCAGCTTTCTCCCTCCGTGCCGATATAAATGATTTCCATACCGCTTTTGTCATAGTTTCGAACCTGTTTTTAAATAGAGGCAAAGGAACAATTCTTACCCCCTCCACAACTTCTTCTTTGTGATGTTGGGCAATCAGCACAACCTGAAAACCTGCCTTCACCAGAGTTTTCGCTTCCTTATGAAATATTCGCACATCAAAAGGCGGGTGAACCGATGTCAGGTGACAGACCTTTGCAGGTTGAGTTCTTTGTTTGTTTTTCACAAGTTCTCCTTAAATCAAAACCCGCTTTTATTTTTCATAGCCAAGGTCCTGCAAATCCTGCACTCCTGTTGCACCTCTGACGTATGCTATGAAATGCCTCGCCCAGTCAGGAGTACTACCGTTAAATAGCTGAGGGTAGAAAACAATAACCTTAGCACGATTAGAGGGGGCGAATCTGTGAGGCCAACAATAATGAATCTTTGGCAATGGCTTAAGTTCAAAAAGCTTGGCGTCTATTTCGTTATCCGACATTTGGATTGTGCCCGATGCAGTACATTGTAAAAATGAAGATAGGAATATAATGGTAACTACCAAAAAGTACTAAAGCTATGGAATTTGCACTCAGTATAAAGCGTACGTACCTGCCGAATCAATTTCTTGCGGCTGGTACCTGTCGCCTGCCATGGGGTCATCACCCTCAGCGCATGTGTCATAAAAGTATTGGTCACCCATCTGACTTAGTCTGTCGATTAAGGCAACGATAACCATTAGCATGAAAACGGCTACCGCGCTCGAACTAGATATCGAATCTTCAAACATGCAGAGGGCTGTTATACCGAGCATATAACCCAATGCAATTCGTGAATAGTCGCCTATTTCACCTGTCCGGTATCTGCGAACTTGATTGAAACTTCTCATAGTGTAAATAAATAAAAATAACAATACTGCTAAAAGCCCTACAAAGCCGGTATTATACCAAATTGTCAAAAAGGCATTGTGAAAACCGTGGCCTAACTCCATTACTGATATATCAGCGCCGCCTGTACCATGGCCGTAAAACATCGCACTGCTCCTGCACCAGCGTAATCCTTCCGCCCACAATTTAACTCTGCCGGTTGTTGTGGTGCTAAAAACCCTTCCCGCCAGAGATGCTGCTTTACCGGGCAGGAGAGCAAACAAAAAATATCTAACAATTGCTATCAATGCACCTACTCCAAATATTGTCCCAACAACTTTAATTGGTCTGATTTTGGAAAACAGTATTGGCAATGAGGCTATGATTAACATCCCAAATATGGCTGTACGCACCCCTCCGATAAAAAGAAGGAAAACAAATGGTATTGTCAGGACTATGCTATAGATCCGCCAAAATACTTCTCGTTTTTGTATTATACCCCAGAGAATCATAGGTGAAAAAAAAGCTCCCGCCCAAGCTACACCACCTACTACTTCTCCGCCAAATCTTAGCTCGCTTGTATATATATAGTCTTTGAGAAACAGCAAGCTGACCCCCACCCAAACTGTAGCTGCTACAATGCCCATTTTAAACAAACTTCTCACCTTGTCAGGACCAGTGATATAACTGTTAATGGCTATGGGAACGCACAGTGCAACCAGTATCAATAAAACCGCCCGCTGCAGAGACCAAAGTACTACTGTGGAACGCCCAACAAACAACAAACCCAAGAATGCGTAGAACACAAAAAGCAGCATCGAGCTTTTTGGACGAGAAGACATCCTAAAAAAACCAAGTAAGCACAAAATCAGGCAACTCCAGCGAACCACGGTCGATAGGAAAACTACCCCACCCTGGATTACAGCGCTAAAAGAGTACGATATAAAAAGGAAAAACAGTATTGGGCCAACACCACGCCAAAGGGATATTACCGCAATAACCAAGGCCGCGATAATTATGAGGAAGAGACCGACTGGTCCAAACATCTCGATAATACCACGCAGCCTACCTAAAAAATCAAAACCTTCTGTTGGCATATATAATTACCTTCTTAGTTTCCTGAAGAGACAGAACAACTTAAACTTTATACCAAACAGTTCTACTGAATTCTCGCCAAACGCATCGAAAGTGGCAGGCAATCCCTATCCAATTATATTATTGTTATTTATATCTTTGTTTTTAATTAGCCAATTTGCTCTTACTTTAATCAGGCAATTATTCAGAAATAATCACTAATTTGTGTCGTTTTTGGTAATCTCAGTAAAAAATAATAAAGACAAAGCTATGCTTCTTAACATAAGCGCCTGTCCCCATCGTATCGAATAGGGTTTAATTCTTTTAAAATAATATTTTCTTTCTATGAATGCACCATTCCTCTCTTGCATATTATTTATGGTCCAAATAACTAATTTTTGGTTAGTTTCCTGGACTGCTTCAAATAAAGAAGGTGGTAATATATTTTTCAGAGCAATGATTTGAGCAAACAGAGTAATTGCTTCGGCACAACTGGCTATATCAATTGGATAAATTTTATTAGGCATTAGCTTCGGTATCCCTTTTGGGGTAAAGAGATTATCCAAATAAAATTTTAGTCCCTTAATTAAACTTTCTATATAAGTGTCTCTTTTTTTAGAATCGCCCTCTAATAGAATTATTTTAGTTAAACTTTGTAATACCATAGCTGTATGAAAATTGTCAATAACAGATGGACCAGATTTATAACGATAAGAAAAATAATACCACCCGCCATCAGCCAATTGTTCTTTTAACACAAACTGCATAATTTTATTTGCAATATCTATAAATTCTTCAATTTTTGCTAATTGCCCTACTTCTAAAAAAACGCTGGCTGCAACAGCATTGCTGTTAATTACTTCGGCATCATCTAAGGTAGTATAGCTGAAAGAGACACCATTATTACTATGTTGTTTTTTATCAATATTTCTATCTATAAATTCGCAGGCACTTATTGCTATATCTAAATATTTTTTATCTTTGGTAATTTTGTAATATTCTATGAATGGTTTTGTGCATTCAGCCGTAGAGTATACAATAGGGGTATCTTTAGGAACGAAGGTTATGGATTGCCAATCAAAAGGAAATCCCCAACAATAGTTTTCATATTTCTTAATACGGTGAGTTCCCAACCAATCCAAAACTTGTTCCGCTTTTTTCAAGTTTTGGGTGTCTTTTGTTGCTCTAAAGAGTTCGATATATGCCGTTGCCAAGAATCCCATTCCTCCAGCTACAATGGTTGGTTTGATTCTAAAAATACGTCGTAAAATCACTGGCATTTCGGCTTCTAACCAAGGCGACAAAAAGAGGGTGCCCTTTAATATCATTGGGGTCATAACTGGCCCATCCATTTTTCTCTATCCAATCAATGAGTTTTGTTAAAGATAGTTTAATTTTAATAATTATGTCGTTCATAATTTAACAATTACGAGAATACTCTTTTGGGGATTTCCCTAAGCCATTCCATTCTTAAAAACCACAAAATTGATAAATAAATTGCACCCATCAAAACTTCGAATAGAACCAGGTAATAAAGCCTGGATGCCACAAATGATTTAGCAAATATTGCTATACTTCCCAGTAAAACATTGATCAAAATAGCAATCCATAAATAATTTAAATCTTTTTTTAATTTCTCGGGATATATTTTTCTAATCGAGTTATAGGTCAAAATTCCTAAACATGATATTGCGGAAGTTAAAGCAATGCTTAAACTAATAATCGGAGAAAAAGACTTTATTAAAAACAATAAAATTCCTCCGACGATAAGAAATACTCCCAAAGATATAAAAAGATTTATTGTGTTTATTGGTTTAGTTTCAGCAGCGTCTAAAATATTTCCCATTGCTGCGCAAGGGGCATAAAAAAATATCGCAAGAGATACAATCCGCATTGTAGAAATAACGCCGGAAAACTCAGGACCCAGCCAGTATTCCACTATTGCATCGGTGAATATTATTAATTGAAAACAAATAAAAACTGAGCATTGTAAAATAGCCCCTAAAAGGAAATTTAAATTTTCTTTTATAACTTCTTGTTTTCCACCAACTATTAAAGTGCTAACTTTAGGCAAAAGGATTAACCCTAAAGGGGCAATCACTCCTCCGATGCTATACAATAAACTTTGACTTACTGAAAAATAACCTACTTCTTGAATAGAAGTAACGTGAGCGGCAAAAATTGGACCTACAGATAAAAGCCCTTGCCAGGCAAAAATCGCAGGAACTCGTGGGAGAGAGTATCTAAACAATTCTTTAAATGATTTTAAAAATTGCCGTTTTTTAATAGGGGCGAAAAACTCTTTAATAAAGGATAGAGAAAAGAGAAAAGCAATTATAAGAGTATTAATTCCCATTAAAGTTATTAATTTCCCAATAGAAATGTTGTCAAAAAAAATAAGAATAACAGTTGGAACTATGGTCAAGTTTATTATTTGAAGAAAATTAAAGGTTTTTATGAATAATCTCCCTCGAAGATAGGAATATACTAACCCGTGCCAGATTAAACCTGCTAAAAAAAATGAAAAAGGGAAAACTAAATTAGTATAATCACTACTACCGAAGAACATTTTAGCAAAATAATCTCTAAATAAATTTATGAGAGTCAGAAGAATAAGATTGAAGACAATAACGGCCACTGCTCCCGTCTTTATATAGCTACTCCTCTGTTCTGTGTCTTTTGACATGGCAATGTAGCGCGGTATGCCCACGCCCAATCCTAAAAGCAAAATAGGCTGCAAAAATCCTACCACTCTTCTAACCAGCGAATATTCTCCCACGCCTTCAGGTCCAAAATTCTTTGCAAGTAACCGATAAATAAAAAAGAAAGTCACCAACACTATCGCTTGAGTTACGAACGTTAAAAAAACATCCTTAAATATCGGTCTGAACCTGATATTCATCCTTTTTAACTTTCCTTTACTAAAATTCTTACAATTCTTTTAGCAGTTTTACCATCGCCGAAGTGTTTGTGTTGCGGGTGCTTAGGTGAAAAAGATTTGATGGACCTAATGATTTTTCCCTTATTACATCCTGATAAGATGTTCCATCCATCTTCCAGTGTTTCAACCCATTCTGTTTCACTACGTAATGTTATGCAGGGTACTCTCAAAAAATATGCCTCTTTCTGGATGCCTCCTGAGTCTCCTGCTCTTTATAGATGACATCAGGCCAAAGTAAGCTATCACTGGCATATTCTGTTTGGGTTTCGTAAGGCATACTGTCTTTATCGGTTTTTAAGGGGTAATCCTGTACCCCTAATCTAATTTTACCTTGTATATATGTGTTCCCAAAGGCTCAAACGTATCTATGAAATAACCATCTGACAAATCTACTACACGACTCTCGCCTATAATTTGAATCTTAGAAGATGGGCTGCTAATTGGGCCAAACTTTACTTTGATCATATATGCAGCCCCACCATCATCAGTAGCTGCTCCTGTTTCAACTTTTTGAGCAGTATTTACCGCAAAAATATATAAATAATTCTTATATTCACGAGCCGTCCACTGAACCGAATCATATTGCTTAAATTCATATGTTGCTGTAGGAGAAAGCGAGGGTCCATCCAGCAATCTACATTCCAGCGAATTCGGCTCTTTACCTAACAAAAGAACCTCACCAAGACTTTCAGGGCCGTTAAGCTCAGTAGCCACCTCAAGAACTGCTTCCACCAACTCTGTATTTGGCTTAGCACTATGGTAAGAATACCACATAATACCTTTGGCTCCGCTAATCAGCGCCAGATAAGCATCGAAACGCACATCTTTGGGTCTTGTCCAGTTGAATTGACCTTCCAGTGCTTCAAGTGACGCAAATACTACCGGAACTCCATTTTTATATGCCCAATCAATCCTTTGTTTGACATCTATCCGGGGTTGGCTGCCGTGAAGGCTGGGATAAAGCCCGTATACCACCGCATCGGTGATACCGCTTACCCGTTTCAAATGTTCGGCACCAGGAACACAGACATAGGTGATAAGTGGTCTGTGTTTAGTGTCCGTCGCTCTTATGATATTTCCAATCTGTTCCAGTTTATCCAGTTCATTTTCCTTCGCTTCTTCAGGCAGATACCAGACAAGTATCTGGTCATTACTCGCTAAGGCCGTAATACGCTGTTGCCAATATTCTATTTCTTCTGCATTGAAATAGGTGTTCTCTGTTGCATGATAGATAGGCTTGCTACGGTCAAGATACATTCTCGGAAGATTTTGCAGAATGCCTACCCCTGCCTCTTGTGCAGAACGCAAATCTGCTAATGCACTTTCTATAGATTGCGTACCGTCATATATGTGAAACAGAATTATGCCGCGCTGGCGAAGAGTTTTTAGTAGTTCCACATCCTGTATATCAGTCGTCATCGCATAAAAGCCCAGGGGCATAAATTGCTTTGTGGGTGTTTTAAAAAAACTTAAAATGTGTTGTAATCGTTTAGATTGTTCTACTGCCATGCCGCCGCCGCTGCCTCCGCCGCCGCTGCCTCCGCCGCCGCTGCCTCCGCCGCCGGTAGTTGTGGTTACGCCGGTACTGTTCTGACCGCTGGACACAGCATCAGTACTTCCGCTGCCGCTCGATGTAGAATCTCCACTTGTTCCAGCACCACCGGTCAAAAGCCCACTGGTCGCGCTGCTACTGGAGTCGCCAGTTCCTCCGCCACTGTTGCTACCGCCTATGCTCGCTATGCTCGTGCCGCCGTTGACAGTGCCGGAGGTCGCCTCTATTTCCGGGGGAACATCCATAACTACAGTGTCATCAATGGCTCTGCTTACGATCCAGAATGGCTCCAAAACGTTGGCAATACTTTCCGAGCCGCTTTCGGACAGGGCTTGAAACGTGTCAGTCAGATTTGCACTCTCTTCTTTGAAATCTCCGGCAATTTGAGAACTTGGATTTACAACGCTTTGATTTGCTGCAGCTACAGCCGCTGAAGCTCCCGCAGGTGCGACTTTAATGCTGTCGTCTTTCGAAGAGAACTTCAAAAGAATAACAGAAACAAGCACTATCGTTGCTATAATTCCAACATCCCGCAAATTTGTTGCTGATTTGTTTGTCATAATTAACCCCCTTTTCCGAGCCAATCCACGTATCACTCTTGCCGGCTTCTGGTCATCTGCGAAAATTTAATCTTCAATAGCACTTTATGGGACTTAGCCAGATAAACGAAGTAACTTTTCAGATTTCTAACCTTATTTAAAGCATAACAAATATCTCACTCAGAAAGCTTGAGATTATCAGTTTTTTCCGATTGCGCTGATTAACGCTGTTTCTATTCAAGTAACCACAGATTGCACGGATTAACACAGACCTAATAATCAATTATCGATAATCCTTAATCAATTTTCTTAAACTCTGTTGCCTCTATCCCCCAAATGCCAGTATTGTCTCCGCCACAAAATCCTTCATTTCATCCGTAAGCTCGGGATATATTGGAATAGCCATAATCTCATTAGCTGCCTTTTCCGCCTCGGGTAAATCGCCTTGCTTATAACCCAGATACTCAAAGCATTTCTGAAGATGCATCGGAACGGGGTAATATATCTCGCAGCCAATTTTATTCTTCTGAAGATGTGCCAACAGCTCATCGCGTTTCGGCACACGGATGCAGTACTGATTATAAATGGTTACACAATCAGGACTGATATAAGGGGTCTTTACAACTGTTTCTGCAAATTTTTCATCATAATAGGCTGCGTTGCGCCGCCGGCCCTCGGACCAGTCGTTCAAATGCGGCAGCTTGACTAAAAGCGCCGCCGCCTGTATTGGGTCAAGACGGAAATTACCGCCGACGTATTTATGATAATATTTCGGCTTGCTGCCGTGATTGCGCATAACAAACAAACGGTTATAAAGCTGCTCGTCATTGGTAACAATCATACCGCCGTCCCCAATGCCGCCGAGGTTCTTGCTGGGGAAAAAGCTAAAGCAGCCGACGGTCCCAATGCTGCCGGCCTTTTTACCTTTATAGGTGCTCGTAATAGACTGGGCAGCATCCTCAATCACCGCAAGATTATGTTTCTTGGCAATTTTCATAATAGGGTCCATATTTGCCATCTGCCCAAATAAATGGACGGGCATAATCGCCCTGGTCTTCTCTGTAATCGCTGAGACGGCAAGCTCGGCATCGATATTGAAAGTCCGCGGGTCGATATCTACGAATACCGGCTTTGCACCGGCGCGGACGATGCAGCCGACAGTCGAAAAAAACGTAAACGGTGTGGTAATAACCTCATCACCACTGCCAATCTCCAGACTCATCAGGCTGTTCAAAATAGCATCGGTGCCGCTGGAGGCGCCTACCGCAAATTTGCAATCGCTTATGGCTGCTATTTTCTTTTCCAGTTCAGCAACTTTCGGACCGCCTATACATATTTGAGTTTCGAGCACTTCCGAAACAGCCGCTAAAACTTCGTCTTTGATTGTTGCATACTGTGCCTTTAAATCCAAAAGTGGTACATCCATCGCATAGTCTCCTGTTAATTAGATTTTTTAAAATCATCATACGGTATTTTCCCAACCGCTTTTTCCGGCGGCAGGGGTGACTCCTCATCCAAATCAAGACACCTGACCACGCCAGGCTCAACTTCTTTATAACGGTAGCCACTTTCCGGACAGACCATAACGCCGTCCGAATCCGGCTTTGGCAAACGGATTCCGTGTCGGCTCATCCATCCCATCTGCCTGGCTGGTACGCCCATCATCAGCGCGTAATCCGGAACGTCCTTAGCCACAACGGCACCGGCGGCTATAAAGCAGTAACGTCCAAGCTCGATTCCACAGACAATAGTTGCATTTGCCCCGACAGTCGTTCCACGGCGGAAGATTGTCTTCTCATAAATGCTGTGTCTAACAACCTGCGAGCGGGGGTTCGTGACATTTGTCAAGACACACGATGGCCCAAGAAAAACATCATCTTCAATAATTGTGCCTGTATAAATCGAAACGTTATTCTGGACCTTCACATTACTGCCGATAACAACACCACTGGCGACATTGACGTTCTGGCCGAATATACACCCTTCACCAATCCTGACGTCCTTCATTATGTGTGAAAAATGCCATATTTTTGTTCCCTTGCCAATCTCACAGGGCTCATCGACATAGGCCGATTCGTGAACGAAATAATCCTTTTTCTGGCTCATTAAAAATCCTCCGGATTAACGGGCTCGCCGTTACTCTTTAATGACTTTTGTCCCGCCTCTAATACCCGAACAACTCTCAGACCTTCGATACCATCACTGCGTATCGGCATTCCGTCAAGCACACAATCTATGAAATGTTTACATTCCATCGCAAGCGGCTCGCCGCTGGGCACCTTTGGAATCACTATGTCGCCGAACCGAAGCGATATTACTTCTGCGTATGATGTAGTTATATCGTGCTTTATTGCCGCTCCCTTATCATAAATTCGTATTTTCTCCGTCGCCTCCATATCGTCAAAGGTTACCATCTTTTCGGAGCCGACAACCGTCATCTTTCTGATTTTGTGAGGGTCCAGCCAGCTGCAGTGGACGTTTGCTACTTTGCCGTCTGCAAATTTAATCGTGGCAAAAACCACATCTTCAATGTTTTTTTGCAGATAACACTGCCCGTGTGCCGCCACCGATACCGGCTCAGAGCCAAGTAAATAGCAGATAATCGAAATATCATGCGGTGCCAGCGACCACCATGCATTCTCATCTTGACGAACAATGCCCAAATTAACCCGCTGCGTATACATATAATACGGCTGACCAAGCTGGCCTTTGTCTATCATTTCCTTAAGGAAATTCACCGCCGGATGGTATTCCAGTAAATGGCCCACCATCAACTTTAGCTTCTTTTCTTCTGCAAGCTCAACCAGCGCCTTTGCGTCATCAGCTTTTAAGGTCAAGGGCTTTTCAACATAAGTATGCTTGCCAGCCTCCAAAGACTTCTGTGCAATCTCAAAGTGCGTAGGCACTTCGGTCGCAATCACCACCGCATCAATTTCAGTATCACTCAAAACCTCTTCCAGGTTAGTTGTAGTTACAATAGAAGGAAAATTCTTCTTTTGGACAGCCAACAGTTTCTTATCGAGGTCACAGACGTATTTCAAACTGCATCTTTTGGCAGTGGCAAAATTGCGAACCAGGTTCTTCCCCCAATATCCGGCGCCAACAACTGCCATCTTTAAAATATTCTCACTCATACCTTTATTTCCTTTGAAACTGAAGAAAAAAACACGTCGGCAAAGCTTGACTGATTAACAGCTTTACCTATAATAAATACTCATTGTAATAATCTTAATATGGAGGTCAATGTGGCACAGACACAAGCCGACAATCACGATGTCTCGACCGGCCGGATGCCGAAGGAACCCTCGTCTCCCGCTGGCAAAAAACAATCTCGAGCGCTATGGATAGTTATTCTGGTTTTCACTATATTCGTAGTAACTGTCTTTTTGACCGAAAACAAGGAGGATCCGACTGATTGGTGGGAAAAAGATTATCATACCGGCATTGAGTTGGCAAAACGACAAAACAAACCTGCTTTGCTTTGCTTTTTTAAACAGGGTACACGCTTTAGTTCAGATATGTGGCAAGACGTTTATAGCAAACCCGACGTCAAAAAATATGTTGAGGCCAATTTTGTTCCAATTCTGATTGACGTCGATAAACAGCCCGAAATTGCCAAACGCTACAACGTCACCTATTATCCTACTCATTATGTTGAACATCCCAGCACTAATCAAACAGATGGCCCCTTCCTTGGTTCGCATCGCTTGTTTGAGTTCATCAAAAAGCCTCGAAACTTCACCCGGTAGCGTAGGGTGGGGTCTTTACCCCACCAAATAGCCGATACCATTTAATAGTTTCCTTAAGTCCCTTTTCGAAACTGGTTTTGGCCTCAAAACCAAAATATTCTTTGGCTCTTGAAACATCCAAACGTCGCCTCGGTTGACCATCCGGCTTAGAGCTGTCCCAACGAATCTCGCCCTTAAAGCCTGTTATCTTTGCGATTTTTTCCACCAATTCCTTTATTGTTATTTCGAATCCAGCCCCAATATTAACCGGCTCAGCTCCATTGTAATGCTCTGTTGCCAGCAGGATTCCCTCAGCGGCATCAGCCACGTAGATAAATTCCCGCGAGCCCTTGCCGGTACCCCAGCAGTCAATATAGTCAGCACCCAATTCGATTGCATCGATACATTTTTTTATTAGCGCCGGTATCACGTGACTGCTTTTAGGGTCAAAATTGTCGCCGGGGCCGTATAGATTTACCGGCAATAAAAATATCGAATTAAAACCGTATTCGGCCCGGTAAGATTGTGATTGCACCAATAGCATCTTTTTAGCTAATCCGTATGGCGCGTTAGTCTCCTCCGGGTATCCGTTCCAGAGGTCCTCTTCCTTAAACGGCACCGGTGTAAACTTCGGATATGCACAAACCGTACCGATTGCCACAAATTTTTTGATGTTATGAATTCGTCCTTGCTCTATTAGCTGAGCCCCCATCATCAGATTCTTGTAGAAAAACTCACCTGGATGCTCACGATTGGCTCCAATGCCGCCAACAACTGCTGCAAGGTGGATAACAATGTCCGGCCTCATATCGTCGTACATCCGAACAATCTCACCCATATTAACAAGGTCATAATCTTCAATCTTAGGCACTAAAATATTCTTACACCCGCGTTTTCGCAGCCCTTCAACAATATACCCACCAAGGAAACCTGCTCCACCGGTAACAACAATTCGTTTGTCTCCGAAAAAGCCGCTCATTATTATTCCTTACCGTGGTCCTTCAAAATCTTTTCATCCTCAGCAAGCTTCATATCAGCATCGGTCATCATTCTCGCAAGCTCTTTAAATGTCACCTTGGGTTCCCACTTTAGAGCCTTCATAGCTTTACTTGGATCACCTAACAAAAAATCAACTTCGCTCGGTCTGTAATATCGTGGGTCAATCTCAACATACTTCTGCCAGTCCAAATCAAGATAGCCAAATACTTCATCTAAAAACTCTCTCACTGAATGTGTCTGGCCTGTGGCGATAACATAATCATCGGGTTTATCCTGTTGCAGCATCAGCCACATCGTCTCGACATAATCACCTGCAAATCCCCAGTCACGCTTTGCATCCAGATTACCTAAATACAGCTTATCCTGTAATCCTAATTTGATTCGCGTCGCCGCTCGCGTGATTTTTCTTGTAACAAACGTTTCGCCACGCCTCGGCGATTCGTGATTAAACAAGATTCCGTTACACGCAAACAGGCCGTAAGCTTCTCGATAATTCACCGTTTGCCAAAAGCTGTACACCTTTGCACAACCGTATGGACTCCGCGGATAAAATGGCGTCTTCTCTGTTTGTGGTGCTTCGACAATCTTGCCGTACATCTCGCTGCTGGAGGCCTGATAAAACTTCGCCGACTTATTGCTGGAACGAATCGCCTCAAGCAGCCGAAGCGTCCCAAGTGCGTCTGTATCAACTGTATAGATAGGCGTATCAAAACTTACTCGAACATGACTTTGTGCACCGAGATTATAAACCTCATCAGGATTAATATCATTTAATATCGAATGAAGATTGCTGCCGTCGGTCAGGTCTCCATAAATCAGCCGAAGGTCGGGCTGATTGTGAGGGTCTTTATAAAGATGGTCTATTCTGTCTGTGTTAAACGAGGAACTTCGCCGAACAATGCCCCAAACCTGATATCCTTTTTGCAACAGTAGTTCCGCAAGATATGAGCCGTCCTGTCCTGTAATACCGGTAACCAATGCTTTCTTCATGATATCTCGCCTCTCTAACAATCTTTTGTTATTTTGCCTGTTTAAAATTTTCTATAATCACCCGCAGCGCCTCGTCCAGGCTTGTTTTGGGCTCCCAGCCGGTCATCTTTTTTATTCGCTCAAGATTCGGCACACGCCGCATCATATCTTCAATAGGCCTGCCGTAGGCTTTTTCATATGACACAAATTCCTTTTTGCTTTTGCTGTTCGTCATCTCGATGATTTTATCAGCAAGACTTTCGATGGCAATCTCTTCACTTGAGCCGATGTTATACACCTTTCCTGCTGCCTCCTCACAGTTCATCAAACCTATGACCGCGTCGATAAGGTCTTCCACATAACAAAAGCAGCGCCTTTGCTGGCCTGTGCCGTATATCAAAACCGGCTCATTCTTTAATGCTCTTTGAACAAAACGAGGCACCACCATTCCATATTGACCTGTTTGTCTGGGCCCGATTGTGTTAAAGAACCTGCCAATCACCACGTCCAATTTATACTGTTGATAGAAAGCCAAACCCAAAAATTCATCTATCGCCTTACTGCAGGCGTATGACCATCGTGACATTCGTGTGCTGCCAAGCACAATATCGTCATCTTCGTGGAAGGGCACTATTTCGTTTTTTCCGTAAACTTCGCTGCTTGAAGCAATCAGGATTTTTTTGCCGAACTTATTGGCCGTCTCCAGCACCACCTCGGTGCCGCCAATATTGGTTTCTATCGTATGGACCGGCCTATCAGCTATCAATTTGACGCCGACAGCCGCAGCTAAATGAAAGACCACATCGCATTGTTCCGTTAGAGCTTCCATCAGTTCAGCATTGCGGATGTCACCTTCAACAAAATCAAAGCTGGAATGTTTTCTGAAGCCTTCGATATTTTTTAAGCTGCCGGTACTGAGATTATCAATAACCGCTGCCTTATGCCCGTCTCTCAGTAGCCGCTCTGCCAGATGGGAACCTATAAATCCTGCCCCGCCTGTAATAAGCCCTTTCATATAGGCCTCAACGGTATGTAATCAACTTTCGCAGACTCCGTCCCTGTCGGCTGCGCTAGAAAAACAAGCACATCCTAAGTATTGTGTCAAACTTTTTTGGGACAGCCTCTTATCGGAAGTCAGAGCATACAAATTTGCTCGCCGACCTTCTTATAGCATAAGTATCGGTAAATAAAGGAGATAGCTTTAGTCAAGATAGGCCTCCAACAAACTCATACCATCGATTTTGCGATAAAAACTATACGTGGCCCATCGTCCATAAGTTCATAACGCATAGCTATACGCAAAACCCAAAATATGGCTTTTCCAGGGCCAAACTAATGGTTGAAAACCACGTTTGGGCTAATTGCTGGAGCTGCTGCTTTTTCAATACCAAAAAATGCGTTTTTATCGGCCCTTTTCTTAATATCCCCCTGCCTGATACACTTATCTCCCATAAATTCGAAAGAGGATATTTAGATGATATGACTTCTGTAGCGAATTCTTCTTTCGATTTTTACTTTTTGTTTTACTACCTATAATATGAGCAGCAGGTCTTATCGGTTTCCCAGATTGTTACGCAATGCAGCACCGCTTCGCCGAATTTACCCGCCAGCTTCTCCCACGCAAAAGCTGCGATATTCTCTACGGTCGGAATCGTTTTGACAAAATACGGCACATCTACGTTCAAATTCTTGTGGTCAACCGGTTTTATAAGCTCATCGTCCACCACTCTTTCAAAATCACCAATGCAAAAATCATCCTTGCCTTCCGGCCTCTTTATCGTAACTTCAACAATATAATTATGCCCATGACCAGCTGGGTTTGCGCATTTGCCGAAGACCTTCCGATTACGTTCATCCGAAAAATCGTCGTTCCAAAGCTTATGCGTCGCCGCAAATTCAAATTTCTCACTAAAATAGCTCATCTTGCAGTCTTCGCAGTCAATCGCTACCTTTCTGAAAGGATTCAGCGCCAAGCTCAATTCTCTCAACCTTGCCGTTCCGAATTTATCAGCCAGTTGTTCCCGCGCCGATTTTAAAAGTTTTGTTATTTCGAAAAACCCAATATGTTTGCCCTGCTGGAAGTCTTTTCTTATCTGCTGGGCAAAGATTGGTACAACGTATTTCTGCACCTTCTTGTCAACATCATTTACATTGATGACAAATCCCGTAGATGGCTCAACCTCACCGACCAGCATAACAGACAATTCGAAAAATATTGACAGCCCTTCGCCTGCCGGCTTGGATACAAACGAATTAAAACCACTACTGTCCTCGGGCAAAAAAGGATTAATCGAAAACCGCACCAGCCTTGATAGTTTATGCATAAACAACAAGAAGTTTTCTATCTGTTACCATTGTGCATCAAACTTATAATCTCACTTCTGCTTTTCGGGTCTCTCTTAAATATCCCACGAATCGCAGAAGTCACCATTACCGAGCCGGGCTTCTTAATCCCTCGAATGGTCATACAGCTATGCGATGCCTCCAGCACCACTGCAGCACCCCGTGGCTTCAGGTTATTCATTATAAAATCAGCTATCTGGCCTGTAAGTCTCTCCTGAGTCTGGAGCCGGCGGGCAAAACAATCCACAATACGAGCCAGCTTGCTGACCCCGAGTATGCCACCGCTCGGCAAATATGCGACATGAGCTGAACCAATGAACGGCATCAGATGATGCTCGCAAATACTGTAAAAAGGTATGTCACGCAGCAAAACTATCTCGTCGTAGTCCTCGGTAAAAACACTGCGGAGATGCTGTTTGGGGTCCTCGTGCATCCCGGCCAGCAGCTCGGCATACATATTTGCTACTCGCGCCGGTGTCCCCTTTAGTCCCTCGCGCTCAACGTCTTCACCTACAGCCAAAAGTATTTCTTTGACCGCTTTCTCAATCCTTTCGATATCTACTTTTGCCTTATTTTTTGAATGCATATTTTTACCTTCTTACATTGGCAACGTTCATAAGATAAGTAGTCAGCAGCCGCACGCCGAACCCGCTCGATCCCTCTGTCGTATATTCTGTGGCCTTGTCGAATATTTCCGTCCCCGCGATATCCAGATGGACCCATTTTGCGTCACCTGCAAACTGCCTCAAAAAGGCCGCCCCTGTGCAGGCTCCGCCCCATTTACTGCCGGTATTCTTAAGGTCTGCTATCTTGCTCTTCATTTCCTCCGCGTACTCATCACCACTCGGCATAGGCCAGACTTTCTCTCCGCTTTCTTCTGCTGCTGTTTGTAGTTGTTTCATTAGTTTCTCATCGTTTCCCATCAACCCGGCCTTATGCCTGCCCAGAGCAACTCTGCAGGCACCGGTTAACGTCGCTATGTCAATGATAATATCACAGTTTTGCGCAGCGGCGTATGCAAGCCCGTCGCAGAGTATCATTCTGCCTTCGGCATCGGTATTCAACACCTCGACGGTTTTGCCGCTGAACGTGGTGATAATATCGCCGGGCCGATAGCTCGTCCCGCTTGGCATATTCTCTGCCGCTGGAATTATCCCATAAATATTAATCGGCAGTCTTAATTCCGCTGCAGCTTTCATTGTCCCTAAAACGGCGATTCCGCCGGTTTTATCTAACTTCATCTCATCCATTTTGTCTGCTGGCTTAATGCTTATCCCGCCCGAATCGAATGTTATCGCTTTGCCCACCAGAGCAATCGTAGGCCGACCGCTCGCCGCTTTGCCGGCAGGGCTGTATTTCAAAACAATGAATCTGGGAGGACTCTTAGACCCCGAGCCAACTGCAAGAACTCCTCCCATACCCTTTGCAGCCATTTGCTTTTCATCAAAAACCGTACAGGATAGTCCCACTGTAGTTTTTGCTACCCTTTTTGCCTCTGCTGCAAGTTCCGGTGGATTTATTATATTGGCCGGCCGATTCGCCAGCGTCCGCGCATAACTTTGCGCTCTACCGATAATAACTCCGCTCGAAAGGCCTTTGTTTAACTTTGTTATTTTTGCCGAATCAGAATCTATTACTTCAACGCGGAGTGAATTCAATCGTCCATTTTCACCCTCAGTGACAAACTCATCGTAGCGATAGCTGCCAAAATATGTTCCCTCTGCCATTGCCTGACCCATCGCGGACAAATCAAATCGTCCCTCGAATGCTCTATGCAGTGCCAGGCTGACAGTTTCTACTTTCATTTCTACTGCTTTATTTGCTGCGTTGGCCGCCGCGTTACGAACCGTATCAAGTGTTGCCTTCTTTTTCTCGCCTAAGCCGACCAGCAGAACCCTCTTGGCTCCTATGCCATCGTTGCCGTAAACGACGGCACTGGTTCCATTTTTGCCTTTGAAATCGCCCAGTTTAATCACTTGTTCAATGTCCCCGCCGAGCTTTTGGTTGAGCTCAGCGTTTAATTTATCCAGCCCTTTGGTGTCACAAAACTGCCCTACTGCAAGCAATTCTGTTTTGCACTTGCTGAAATCAACCTTACGTGTTTTTAGTTCGACATCGATAATTTCTTTCATCTTTGTTAATCCTTATCTGGTGTTCGGTAATTACCAATTACCATTTACCAATTACCATTCACCAATTACTAATTTTTCGGTTCCTTATTTTTGACCCTATATCTTAAGTAGCTTTCAATGAAGCCGTCAAGGTCTCCATTCAGCACCGCATCCACATTGCCCGTCTGGAGGTTTGTTCGATGGTCCTTAACCATTTGGTAAGGCTGCAGCACATAGCTTCGTATCTGATTTCCCCAGGCTATTTCACCTTTATCGCTGTACAGTTTTGCAAGTTCGGCATCGCGCTTTTGCTGTTCGAGCATATATAGTTTGCTCTTTAGCATCTTCATGGCCTCTGCTTTATTGCGATGCTGACTTCGGTCGTTCTGGCACTGTACCGCAACACCTGTGGGTATGTGTACAATTCTTACTGCCGAGCTTACTTTGTTGACGTGCTGGCCGCCTGCACCGCCTGCACGATAGTAATCTATTTTGAGGTCTTCCTCTTGTATATCTATATCAATATCCTCAGACTCAGGCGCAACATCGACAGCCGCAAAGCTGGTATGTCGCCTTTTGTTGGCATCAAATGGACTTATCCGCACCAGTCTGTGAACGCCCAGTTCGCAGGAAAGTTTGCCGAACGCAAATGGCCCGCTTACCTTCAGCGTCACTGACCGAATACCGGCCTCTTCGCCGGGGATGATATCAAGCTCCTCGACCTTGTATTTTTTTGTTTCAAAATACCGCCCGTACATTCTAAGCAGCATATTGGCCCAGTCACAGCTTTCTGTTCCCCCGGCTCCTGCGTGAATGCTGAAAAAGCAATTCTTTGTGTCCTCGGGCCCGCACAGCAGCCCCTGCATCTCGATTTGTTCGCATTGCTTTACCAATCCAGCCAAATCATCTTCTAACTGTTCCAGCTCTTCTTTGTCCGACTCGGCCACCGCCATATCGAACAGCTCTGCCAAATCTTTAACCTCGCGGGCAAGCTCCTCCATCGGCTCGATTATTGATTTAAGTGTTTTTAATTGAGAGACCACCGATTGGGCTGAATCTGGATTGTCCCAAAATCCCGTCTTGGCCATTTTCTTTTCTAATTGCGCCAGCTGGGACTTTTTGCTGGGCAAGTCAAAGCCAGTCCCGGATTTTTTCGACCCGGGCCAACAACTCTGTTATGGTAGATTTTAATTCTGCAATTTCCACTATTTTCAGTCTCACATATTTGCCGTAATTGGCTTTGCGGCCTGTTTATACCACATTCCATCAGGATATGCAACCGATTGTTTTGCCCGTTCGGATAAGTTTATTGCGACAGAAGCTGACCGCCAAGAATGCGGTTTACATCCCTTTTGATGTCAGCTTCAGTACTGCTCTTTGAGCTTTTTTAACTCCATATTTATCATCTCCACCGACTGTCCTGTAGTTTCTTATCAAACCGTGTACGTTGATGCTGCTGTTTGGCCTCCTCGGCCGGTCCAGTTTGTGTGGAAGAATTCGCCGCGGAGCTTGTCAACTCGTTCATAGGTGTGTGCGCCGAAATAGTCACGCTGGGCCTGCAGCAGATTTGCCGGTAGTCGCTCGTGGCGATAGCCGTCATAATAAGCAAGGGCCGAGCTGATAGCCGGCATCGGGATGCCGAGCTTAATCGCAGCGGAAACGACGCGGCGCCAGCAAGGCAGCGCTTTTGTAACGGCCCTCTTAAAGAACGGGTCGAGCAGAAGATTGACGAGGTTCGGGTTCTTGTCGAAGGCCTTTTTTATATCGCCGAGGAAGACCGAGCGTATAATGCAGCCGCCTCGCCACATAAGTGCGATACCGCCGTTATTTAAATTCCACTTGTATTCCTTTGCTGCTGCGCGCATAAGCTGATAGCCCTGAGCGTAGCTTACAATCTTAGATGCGTACAGAGCGTATCGCAGGTCGTTGATGAATTTTTTCTTATCGCCTTTGAATTTGGCCTTCGGGCCTCTGAGAATTTTCGATGCCTCGACGCGCTCTTCCCTTATGGCAGAAAGGCATCTTGCGAAAACAGCTTCACCCACAAGGGTCAACGGCTGACCTGAATCGAGGGCGGTGACGACGGTCCACTTTCCTGTGCCTTTCTGGCCGGCTGCGTCGAGAATAAGGTCGACAACCTCATTGCCCTGCTCATCCTTGTATGCGAGGATGTCCCTTGTAATCTCGATAAGGTATGATTTTAGCTCACCCTTGTTCCATTCAGTGAAAATTTGGTGCATTTCCTGATTAGTGAGGGCGAGAGCTTCTTTCATCATACTGTAAATTTCGCAAATCATCTGCATATCGCCGTATTCGATGCCGTTATGGGTCATTTTTACGAAATGTCCTGCTCCGTTTTCTCCGACCCAGTCACAGCATGGGGCGCCGTCGTCTGTTTTGGCACATATCGCTTGGAATATCGGCTTGACGTGTGGCCACGCCGCTGGCGAGCCGCCGGGCATAATTGATGGTCCTCGCAGCGCTCCTTCTTCGCCGCCGGAGACGCCGGTTCCGATGTAAAGTTTGCCTTTGCTCTCGACGTACTGAGTCCGCCGAATAGTGTCGGGGAAATGGCTGTTGCCGCCGTCGATTATGATGTCACCATCTTCAAGATGAGGCAAAAGCAGTTCGATAAAATCATCGACCGCCTGGCCGGCTTTCACCATCAGCATAATTTTGCGGGGTGTTTTCAAAGAAGCGACAAGCTCTTCGATTGTTTTGCAGCCGATGATGTTTTTGCCCTTTGCCCGGCCGTTTATAAAATCGTCCACCTTTGAAACGGTGCGATTGAAGCAGGCCACTGTAAAGCCTTTGCTTGCCATATTAAGTATGAGGTTTTCACCCATTACCGCCAGGCCTACAAGACCGATATCTGCCCTTGCCATTTCGTGCTATCCTTTCTAATTACCAATTTCTAATTACCAATTACCAATTACCAATTTATTATTGATTAGGAATTGTTGGTATGTATCCGCTGGACAATCTGTGCAGTATTTCTCCCGCGTTATGCACAACTAAAATGCCTTTGTCTTCCTTATTTTCATAATTAGCTATGTCAATTTGGTTTGGATTCATATAACCAAGGTTCACCTTTCGACAGCGTTCTCTGCTGATGCCCGTGGCTAATACCACATTGACCCTCGGCTTTTCGACGCCGTCGATGTATGTGCCGATGCCTTTAACGTGCGTCGAGTGTGCCATCACGCCCCGTGGGATAGCCGCAAATTTATCCATTTGTTTAAGAAAATAATCCCGGCTGTGGTAGCCGATTCTATCAATAACTTTACCGTGCGTATATGAGATTTCGGTGATGTGCGGAGCATAGATAATCAGCATACCGCCGTCGGCGATTATCGGTTCGAGTTTGTACATAACCTTGCCTGCTGTCCAGATGTCTTCGTACATCTTCGGTGCGATACCGAGAATAGTTCCGTATGGCTTATCTTTATAGACGATGTGCACCTTCTCAGAGAGCTCGGCTGCTTTTTCCCAGGCCTCAATGCAGTCTCCGATGAATATCCCATTGAGCTTGTTTTCCACAGCCACTATGGCGAAAAGCTTTCTGGGCATTTTTATAAACGAAGCAGCTTTTTCAACTAAACGCCGGGTCGGCGTCCATCTATTGCCGTTTATGCAGGGATTTGTGATAACAGCGCCGAGCCAATGAAAAAAGTTTATGATTTTCTCTCCTGCGATTCCGGGAAAGATATATTTATGCCCCCCGGAAAAACCCACAACTTCGTGCGGAAATACGGGGCCTAAAATGAAAAATTCATCGTAACCAAGAATCAATTTATTGATTGCAACATCGACTTCTTCGCAAAACAGCCCCCCACTTATCTGACGGATTTCGTCAGCTGAGATTTTTCCAATGGAAGTAAACGTCTGTTTCTTTTTCCACTCGTGGTTGAAAAATTTTACCGATGTAAATTTACTGTTACGTTCGCTCAGTGTTATATCTAATCTGGCGCAAATCTGCTCTTCCGTCATCGGTTGATGAGTCCCGAGCGCAACTAAACAATCAATGGCCTTTGTCTTTTTTCCCAGAAGCTCGTAGATAATTTTGAAAATCTTCCCCACCGGGCCGGAGCGGGTGTTGTCCGGAATTATCAGCAGTATCCGTTTGCCGGTATAATCATTTTGCGCAAAAAACTCCGCGATTGCTTCACGGACTTCCTCGTTCGTGACAAAACCATTTTTATTTTGACTTTCTATTACCATTTGCACATCATCCCTTTTTCCAGGGTGGAGTCTCGGGCAGACACGCGTCAAATTCCGCAATCAGTTTTTCCTCATATTTGCCGGCATACCGGCCCTTGAGGAATCTGTCGAACGCCTCATCGTGAAATCTTTTCCATGATTCGTCCTCAGCGCCGGGATTAACCGGATAAAACAGGGCGTTATTTGCCCTTGCCGCCTTCATATCACCCGGAGCGTCACCAATCATCAGAATATGTTCCTTTTCATATTTACTCTTAGTAGCATACTCAAGATGCTGAGCTTTTGTTCCCATTTCCTGTCCTGCTATTACATCAGTGTACCTGGCGATGTCGTGTTCTTCCCACTCCCGCACAAGCGCCTCGCCCGGCGTGGCTGAGACAACAATTACATCAGCCAGAGGCCTTATTTTCTCTAAGCTCTCCCGCACATAAGGAAAAGGCGGCATTTTCTTGACGATTTTCTCAATTGCCCAGTTGACCTTTTCGCTCCATTGCAGTGCAAGCTCCAGCTCTTTTTTGGCCTGCGGGTCTTTGGCTTCCTTGATTGCCTTTTTAAGCCCCTCGTTGCTTAGCACGCTTTTTGGGTCATCGACCCAGGCAAAATAATTGGGGAATTGCGGGACTTTGAAGCTTCTGCTTTTGACCATTGGATGTGAGGGCAGCAGGTCCGCCAGAATGAGTTTAAGCGTTTTGTGCCGGTTGGCTCCTCGCGTCTTTGAAAAAAGGTCGGCAAAATCCTTGCACTCTCTCGCCGCCTGGGCCACCGGCTGCAGGCCGAAATACCCAATCATCCACGGACAGAAACATTCCCGCTGCTTAATCCCCATCGTATCGAAGGCGCAGCCGTCCGAATCGATACCGACGAAGAATTTCTTTTTCGGCTTAAAATCTTTCAATGCTTTTGCTGGGTCGGTCATTTTGCTCTCCTGAACAGAATAGAATTTATACTCCACTGAACGCTGAGAACCCTCCGTCAACGGGGACAACCACCCCCGTAACAAATTTCGCTGCATCGCTTAACAACCATAAAGCTGTTCCAATCAGCTCATCCGGCTGGCCAAATCTTCCCATTGGCGTATGCTCTATTATTGTTTTGCCGCGACTGGTCAGTTTGCCGCTCTTTTCCTCGGTTAAGAGGAACCGGTTTTGCTCGGTCAGGAAAAACCCCGGCGCAATCGCGTTGACGCGGATATTTTTCGAATAATTCTGACATATATGCACCGCAAGCCATTGCGTAAAATTATTAATTGCAGCTTTAGCGGCTGAGTATGCGGGGATTTTGGTTAAGGGGCGGAAAGCATTCATACTACTGGAAATATTCAATATTATACCGCTGTCGTTCTCCGCCATCTCTTTTCCGAAGACCTGCGTCGTCAGCAAAGTGCCGATGAAATTCAGCTCGAAAACAAACCGAACAGCATCTAACGGCAGGTCAAAAAATGGCAGCTCCGCCGAGGTCGTGGCTTCCTTCTTATTGCCGCTGGCGCCGTTAATCAGTATATCTATTTTGCCAAATTCGGCATTTACTTCTTCTTTCGCGGCTTCTAAGCTGTCCTTCCGGAGCACATCGCATTTAATAGCGATTGCCTCACCTCCATCGGCCTTGATATCGTCAGCAACTTTGATAGCTGCCTCCTTCATCAAATCCAGCACGGCAACTTTTGCTCCGGCTTTAGCCAGTGCTTTAGCCGTTTCCGCACAAGACCCCGCCTGCCCCTGTCACCACCGCCACTTTACCACTCAAACTGAACAATTCTTTCATATTTCACCTTAATAATCAGTGTAATCTGTGAAATCTGTGGTTGCTTTTTCCTTTTTACTTTTAACTTTTTTCTCTGTGACCTCTGTGGCTAAAAACTCTGTGGCTCACAAGTAATTCGCCAGCTTCTTCTCCACCGCCTTCTTCGCCAGCCGGACATACACAGGCAGCCCATCTTTGCCAATCGTTATCGGCGCCTCGCCTTTTATCAAAGGACTTATATACTCCCGGCACACCTTTGTGATATGATTACCCTGCTCGTTTATATAATTCCTCGGCACCTTCTTTTCGCCGTTTGCCACGTCCCTAAGCTCCGCCAGCCCCGTCGTACATTTATATTTCGGCCCCTTTTCCCGCACTAACGTTATCATTTTGCCATTGACTCCCTTCATCGCCGCCTTCACAGCTTCTTTTCCGCACATATACGCCTCCCGAACGTCCGTCAGGGAAGCAAAATGCATAGCGCTGCGTTGATTTGTGCCCAATTTGTTCCATCTTGCCTTTATGCCGGCCTCTTTCTCGATTACCACCTTGAGCATATCCGCCACCCCACCAAGTTGAACGTGCCCGAAACTATCTTTACCGAACGTCCCCGCATCCGCCGTAACGTAGTTGCCCTTCTCGTCCTTAAGCCCTTCGCCGACGACGATAAACACCCTGCCCAGCCGCTTATGCACCTCCCGCACGTCGGTGATGAATTTCTCCCATGTAAACGCCGCTTCGGGCATATAAACAAGGTGGGGCGAATCTTCAGGTGTCCTGGCCGCCAATCCCGTCGCCGCCGCAATCCACCCGGCGTTCCTGCCCATTACCTCCAGAATACTGCACGTATCGAAAGTCCACAGCGCCTCGGTGTCTTTGCCCGCCTCCATCGCGCAGGTGGCGACGTATTTCGCCACGCTGCCGAAGCCGGGACAGTGGTCTGTATATGCAAGGTCGTTGTCGATGGTCTTTGGTATCCCGATGCAAACAAGCTCATATCCGCGCTCGGCCGCAAGCTTGTTCACCTTGTCAGCCGTGTCCATTGAGTCGTTGCCGCCGGCGTAAAAGAAATACCGTATATTGTGCGCCTTGAATACGTCCAGCACCCGATCGAAATCTGCCTTGGCCTGGTCTAATGATTTGAGCTTGTATCTGCACGACCCCATCGCTGCAGCAGGCGTCCGCTTCAACGCCTCTATCGCTGATGGCTTTTCGGCCGATACGTTAAACAGTTCCTCTTTCAGCACCCCCAATATGCCGTTATTCGCTGCCAATACCTTACCGATTTTCTTTGAGCGTTTCGCCTCCTGAATGACTCCGCATACGCTCGAATTGATTACCGCAGTCGGCCCGCCCGACTGTGCCACCATAACGTTTCCTTTCGAATTTGTCATAACTTCTATCTTGATTCCTATATATTACTATGCTGTTAAGGCTACTTTTTGATGAATATACCTCCACTTTTTGATAATTTCAAGCTGTTTTAGAAAATGTGATGTTAACAGCCTTTACAGGGCTCTTTGATGTGCTGCACCAGCTTCATAATTTCTTGCCGTTATCAGATACGAAAAGACATTATTCCTGAAAGAATTATGCAGCAGGTAAAAAGTAGAATCATTGATTATTACAACCAAATCAGTATTATTGTAAGCTTTACTTAAATAATTCTTGGCAGCATTGTAATCTGGAGTCATTTGATTAAAAGGAAAGTCAAAAAAATGGGTTTACTTTCGTCTCTGCTGACAGGTAGAAGTACGAATGATATTTTTCGTTCATTAAAATACAGGAATTACCGGTTGTTTTTTGGCGGGCAGAGCATCTCATTGATTGGCACATGGATGCAGAGAGTCGCCATGGGCTGGCTGGTGTATCGTCTGAGTAATTCTGTATTGGTGTTAGGTATTGTCACATTTGCAGGTCAAATACCAGGTTTTCTTTTAACTCCATTTGGTGGCCTGGCAGCTGACAGATATAACAGGCATAAACTGCTTATTATCACTCAAATTCTATCGCTGATACAAGCTGCGATATTATCGTTGCTTGTTTTAACAGACAGTGTTGCGATTTGGCATCTGGTATTTCTGAATATTTTTCTCGGTACGATAAATGCCTTTGATATGCCGGTACGTCAGGCCTTTGTTGTTGAAATGATTGGAAAAAGGGAAGATTTAAGCAATGCTATTGCCTTGAGCTCGTCTATGGTAAATACTGCCAAGATGTTAGGCCCCTCAATAGCCGGAATCCTCATCGCCGCAGTCGGCGAAGGCATGTGCTTTCTTCTTAACGCCATAAGTTATCTTGCGGTGATTGCCTCCCTGTTTTTAATGAAAATAACTAAAGTTAAAACCAAATCAAGCCTTACCACTGCCTGGGAGCAATTGAAGAGCGGATTTGCTTATGCCTTTGGTTTTGCGCCTATCAAATACATTATAGCGCTTCTGGCGTTAGTCAGCTTGACTGGAATGTCTTACATAGTTCTTATGCCGGTCTTCGCCAGGGATATTCTTCATGGCGGACCTCGCACCCTCGGTTTCCTTATGGGGGCTTCGGGCATCGGTGCTTTAACAGGGGTTGTGTATCTTGCCGGAAGAAAAAGTGTTCTTGGGCTGGAAAAAATAATAGCAATAGCATCAGGACTTTTTGGAATCGGACTTATTTGCTTTTCCCTGTCTGCCTCAATATGGACTTCTATGTTTTTTATGCTGTTGGCAGGCCTTGGAATGATGGTGCAAATGGCGTCGTGTAACATAGTTTTGCAGACAATGGTGGATGATGACGTCCGGGGTCGGGTTATGAGCTTTTATGCAATGGCTTTTATGGGGGTAACACCATTTGGCAGCCTGTTGGCCGGCGGTTTGGCACACAGGATAGGAGCTGCGAATACGGTGTTGATAAACGGTGCTTTTTGCGTGCTGGGCTCTGTTTTATTTGCAATGAAAATACCATCATTAAGAAAAATGGTCCATCCGATATATGCACGAAAAGGCATTGTCCCTGAAGTTACCAAAGGGATTCAAACTGCAACAGAATTAAGTGTCCCTCCCGAAGATTAGATGACGTAAAAATATCTTGGCAGAAAATTGGTAAGATAAATGAAATGCGTTTATAATTTCCTGTCTAACTTCCGATAGCTTATGGCCTCTGCGATATGTTCGGGCTGGATGTTTTCGACACCGGCCAGGTCCGCTATCGTTCGGGCAACTTTGCAAATCTTATCGTGGGCCCGGGCGGACAGACCAAACTCGGTCATTGCCTGCTTGAGCAGCATTTCGCTGGCTTGGTCAAGCTCGCAAAATTTTCGAACCTGTTTATGACTCATTCTCGCGTTTGTCATAGTCTTGTCGTTGCTGAACCGCTTTGCTTGGACACCTCTGGCCCTGACAACATCCTCTTTCATCGTGGCTGAGTCGAGTTGGCCTGATTTGCTGCGCAGCTTGCTGAAACTTATCGCAGGCACATCGATGTGAATATCAATTCTGTCCACTAACGGCCCGGATATTTTTGACAGATACCGTTCGATTTGGTTAGGTGTGCATTTGCATCTTCTCGCATCCGTGCCAAAATAACCACAGGGACACGGATTCATCGCCGCAACAAGCATAAATTGAGCAGGAAAGCGGATAGTGCCTTTGGCACGTGAGACCGTAACAAACCCGTCCTCTAATGGCTGGCGAATCATCTCAAGAATGTGTCTTGGAAATTCGGCAAACTCATCGAGAAACAATATTCCGAAATGTGCCAGTGATAGTTCACCCGGCCGCGGGTTTGTGCCGCCGCCTACCAAAGCAGGGCCGCTCGCTGAGTGATGTGGCGCCCGGATAGGACGGGTGGCCAACAACGCCTTGCCTTTACCCAGCAGGCCAACAGAAGAATATATACGGGTCGTTTCGAGCGATTCTTCTAAGCTCAACCCCGGCAGGATAGTTGCTAATCTTTGCGACAGCATCGTCTTTCCTGCTCCCGGCGGGCCTATCATCATTATATTGTGGCCGCCTGACGCCGCAATGGTCAGTGCACGCTTGACGCTTTCCTGGCCCTTAACATCTGCAAAATCAACTTCATAGTTTGATGCTGCGTTAAAAAGTTCATCGATATCGACAGTCTCAGTCTCTAACGCCAGCTGCCCCGAAAGAAAACCCACCGCCTGGGCCAGTGAGCCGACGCCGTATGCTTCTATATCCTGGACAACTGCCGCTTCTTCGGCGTTCTCCAATGGAACAATCATTCGTTTAAAACCGTTTGCAGAGGCGGTCATCGCCATACTTAATACGCCGTTGACTTCTCGAACACGCCCATCCAGCGCAAGCTCGCCGATAATCACAAAATCTTTGAGTACCGAACTGACTAAGACGCCTTCCCCGATAAGCATACCTAATGCAATCGGTAAATCGAAGGCTGGCCCCGCCTTTTTGACATCGGCAGGCGCCAGATTTATTAACGATTGGGTTTTGGGATACTTGTAGCCGCAATTGATAATTGCGCTCTTGACCCGCTCGGTGCTTTCTTTTACAGCGGCATCCGGCAGTCCTACGATTAATGACTTTTCGAATCCGCCCCGTGCGACATCAACCTCAACTTCGCAAATAACGCCATCAATCCCCACTAACGTTACGCTGTATAATCTGGCTAACATATTTTCACCCCAAATGTCATTCCCGCGAAAGCGGGAATCCAAAAAGTCGCATTTTAAGGTTCACTCGCCCTCGCCGCAAGCAATTTCGGAAGCATCAGCACGGGAAATTTTTTTTGATTTATCAGTTGCAGACGGTAAAATACAGTTTTACGCTTTTGCGATTTCTAATAAAGGTTTTTTCTATGCGTATATATTTGTCCCGACCGGATATCACCGAAAAAGAAATCAAAGCCGTCTGCGACGTCCTTCGCACCCCCAACCTTTCGCTCGGCCCAAAGGTGCCGGAATTTGAAGCAGCCTTCGCTGAATATATCGGCAGAAAACGGGCTGTTGCGGTTAATAGCGGCACAAGCGGTTTGTTTTTATGTATCTCGGCCTTGGGAATCGGCCCGGGCGACGAGGTTATTACCACGCCCTTTACTTTCATCGCTTCCGCAACTACTATTATGATGGCTGGCGCTAAACCCGTCTTTGTCGATATTGACCCGGCAACTTTGAATATCGGCCCTGCAAAAATCAAATCCGCAATCACCAAAAAGACAAAGGCCATTATGCCGGTCGAGGTCTTCGGCAGCCCCGCCGACTTCGACAAAATCTGCCAAATTGCCAAAAAGCACAACCTGACCATACTTGAAGATAGCTGCGAAGCATTGGGCTCGGAACTAAACGGCAAAAAAGCCGGCACATTCGGCAAAATGAGTGTATTTGCATTTTATCCGAATAAGCAAATCACCACCGGCGAGGGCGGTATGATTTTAACCGACGACGATGATTTAGCGGATATGTGTGTGTCGCTTCGAAATCAGGGCAGGGGCAAAAGTGGCGCTTGGCTGAGCCACGAACGGCTGGGTTATAATTACCGCCTCAGCGACATCAATTGTGCGCTCGGCATCGTCCAGCTTTCCAGAATCGACGAAATCAAAGCCAAACGCGCTCAGGTCGCAAAATGGTATCAGCAAATGCTCATCAGTGATGATAGATTAATCGTCCCAACTGAACCCCCCGGCTGCAAGGTAAGCTGGTTCGTGTTCGTTGTTCAGCTCGCAAATAGGTTCACTCTAAAGCAGCGCGATAAGATTCTCGATGCAATGAAAGCCAAAGGCATTCAGGTATCTAACTATTTTTCGCCCGTGCACCTCCAGCCGTTTATGGCCGAGCGGTTTGGTTTCAAGCATGGCGACTTCCCCGTTACCGAATCCGTCGCCGAAAGGACAATCGCCTTGCCGTTCTACAACAACCTGACCAAAGATGACATCGCCCTCGTCTGCAAAACATTAAAAGAAATCTTAGATTAGGTTATATTCCGCCCCCTTAGCCCCTTGCATTGCAAGGTTTGTTTTTTGGTTGCAGAGCCCCAAGCGTAAGCGCGGGGTCAATATTCAACTTTGTCATTCCTGCGAAAGTAGGAATCCACTTGCCATCATTCCGCACCTTTAGCCTTAAGTAGCCCTCGTTTCCAGCCGACATAACCATTGCGCAAAGTCCATATTTTGATTGGCGAGACAGGCCCCACAGCACCCGACACGCACCACTTCGCCGAAGGGGTAAGGTATGAAGATTAAATCTCTGCTATTTCCTGCCGTAGCAATTACGCTCGTTGCTGCTGTTAGTTATCACATTGGCAGTTCAAAGCAAGGTGCTAATTCGGACCAACAATCAATACCTGCTGCCGACGAACCGGAACATTCGGCTCCTTCCGAGATAAACACTGTTGAGGCGATGAGCCGGGAGAAAGTTGTTGAACCTGTTATATCTCCGACGGTCTCAAAAGAAATAGAAGCCGACTTTGAACAACGAAAACAAAAAATCGAAAATTATTATGCAAATGTGTTTCGACGGCTTCGAGAAAATGTAGAAATATCACTAAGGCGTCTTGATTTCGCCGACAAAGCCGCCTATGCCCATTTTATCGAACAACTGAATAACACAACATCAAAAAGTACCGGGTATACGAGTGTAACAGGCTGTATCACTCCTTATGGTACTGTGACAGCAGACGGGTTGCACATAGGGACCACAAAAACTCGCGTTGAAGGTAAGCCGGCCTCAGATTACGAACTTAAAGTGCGAGAGTTGAATAAGGCGGCGGATGATCTGATCAGTGAATATAGACTAGACTGCGATCATTTCCAAAGACGAAGAGCATGCGATCTGAGCGATTTAGAGAAAGAAAAGGAACGAACGCTTGCAGCTTTACATAACTATGGAACAACTATTCCAGAAGAATCCCCCATCCAACCTGTTCCTCCAAAAGCCAAAGGTACTGTAACTGGCATTCTTTATTGTGATGAAAGACCTCGAACCTTTATAAATGACGAAGTTCTCCGTGAAGGTCAAAGCACAAATGGAGTAAAGGTCATCAAGATAAACCAAGACTCTGTCGAGTTGGAGTATGCCGGAACTCACTGGACCCAGAAAGTGAATGATCCGCCATCAACTAACTGGCCATAAAGCGGGTAAGACGAGTTTTATCCTATGCAGGTCGATAAATCGAAAACTTAGAAATGAACAAAAACATATTAGAAAAAAGACCGCACCTCATCCCGTGTATCATTGCCGCCATAATGCTGTTCTTGGCATTGGCGTCCTGGCCTTATGGCTATTATCAACTGCTTCGATTCGTTGTTTGTGGCGTATCTGTGTATGTGGCTTTTATGGCTTACAATTGGCACAAAATGTGGGCGACTTGGCTGTTTGGTTTTATCGCTGTTTTGTTTAATCCACTAATCCCAGTTCATCTTTCGCGTGAACTTTGGCAGCCAATTGATGGAATATGTGGAGTTATATTTATTGCTATCGCATTTATACTCAATGCGCCTGTAATATCATCAGACAAAAAATGAAGAACTGAAAGGATAGAAAGATGGCAGAGAATAAGATGATAGAAAATAAGGATGAAGTATCACAGGCGATCAGAAAACTGGCGGACGATAACGGCTATGATTTCTTTAACAATGGGGGCCCAAACCCACCAAGAGAACATGAGAAAGTATTGTATTTGGCGTTTCAACCAAAAGAGGGAGATAAGAGGCCATTGTTGAATTTCGTTGTAGCTATTTGTTCAAATCGTTTCAGAGTAACTTTTGATGGGGCAATCATTCCCAAATATTGTAAGGACTTGGGCCAATTGCTTGATTTTATTAAGGACTGGTTACTAACCAGATAAGGTTGTGTAGGTGAGTAATGTTATTGTGGCCTGTTTCTCAAAATTACACCAGATTAAGTTGGAGGTAGCTTAAATGTATATCATAATTTCTTCTGCAATTTATGTCCTGATAGGTGCTTTCCGTGTTTGGTCAGACTTCAGGCAACCTATTATTAATCAACCCGATTATGTCAGGCGGCGAAGCTTACCAATAATCCTTTGTGTGTGCTTTCTGTGGCCGTTGCTCATCTGGAGTGATATAAGGTGGTACTGTCGAGAATGGAAGGTAAAACAGATACTAAAGAAGATTTTTATGCCACAAGTTGCTAATGAAGATGGGAATTTCAGCACAATAGCTGAACAGATAGCCGAGAGGCACAATAAGAATGGTGTAACACTTACTGACCCAAGAGCAGGTAAAGATTTGCTTGCAGGGATGACGGACGAGCAGCGAGAGAATTATAGGCAATTCAAAATAAAAACCAGTCGTATGAAACAAGAGAAAAAGGAGAATGGAGAATAAGTGTAGTT
>Ga0315282_10002447_pt1 | contig 34188 bp, 29 predicted proteins | sample YL17G07_20_MG_FD_203693 | JGI IMG/M metagenome (GOLD analysis project Ga0315282, IMG submission 203693) | Sediment microbial communities from Yellowstone Lake, YNP, Wyoming, USA - YL17G07_20 | ecosystem: Environmental > Aquatic > Freshwater > Lake > Sediment | place: USA: Wyoming | collected...
TGTCCACCTTCAACGTTGTGCACCACTCCCTTTTTGACGTGAAGTTTTATTGGTTCCTTAACGAGGCCAAGTGGCGGATTAACCGAGCCATCATACACTATTACGCCGTTTATGGTCTCATGAATTGGGGCCCAGGCTATCTGCCCTCCCAGCATGTTGGATCCAGGGACGTCTGCGTACCCAACCGATTTTGTGTAGATCCTTTTAGGGTCGTTGTTGAATTCCACGTCTGTTCCTGCAGGAGTTGTCATCCGAACGTGTTTAGCTGCCTTGGTCAAAGACTGCAGTCTACTCATGTACTTGTCAAGGGTCGGCATGTGCACTCTGCCGATGATTCTCACCATCATGTCAACGTTCATTCCAACGTAGCATCCGTGTCTGAGCTTCTTGTTTGCGTTCATGACCTTTTCATACGTGTCTGAATAGAAGATCCATTCGTTGTTGTATTCACACCATGCGTCTGCTTTGCTCAGGACTGCCGCCAGTGCTTCTGCGGGCAACATGGCGTCTGCCGCTTTTCCCACGCCCAGGGGCGAGGCATTCCACACCACTAGCGGTTTAGCTCCGACCGCGAAAGCTGCGGCGGCCGTTGCGTCAACAACCCTCGGGTCTGACTCCGTGTCGGCGGTCACAACGAACGTTTCTCCAGGCTTCAGTTTGAACATCTCAGAGACCAGCATGCGCGCTGCCTTAGCCAGTTCGTATTCATAGTATTGTGGCATCAAGTCACCGGTCAGTGTTTCCCTCGAAAACCTTATAAGATTTTCCATGCTGGAAAAAGACGCTACGCACGGCCCCATGCCATTCAAAGAAGAGATTTTCTAGAGCTCCACCTGTTTTCCAAACCCTTCTTTCACCGCTTTGTCAAACACGAGTTTTGCGACGGCGGCGTCTTCTATTGCTAAGCCCACAGCTTTCCAGCACGTTATTTCATCATTCGATGTCCTTCCAGGCTTCTCGCCAGCAACGATTTCTTGAAGTTCGGCGTAGACATCGCTCTCTGAAATTGTTCCATTATTTATCGAAATAATCAAGTCCCCGGTCTCCAAAAGCGCACTTTCCTTGGAATCCACCACGATTTTTGCTTTCTTCACAGTTTTATCATCCAGCTCTCTTCCTTCGGGTCCCATCACTCCGACCGAGTTGATGTGCACTCCTTTTCCAACCCAATCACCGTCCAAAGCCGGGAGCTTCGACGTTGTGGCTAGCACTAAGACATCAGAGTTTTCGACGCATTCTTTACTCGTCTTCACTGTTTCTGCGTCCAAGCCAAATTGCACCGAGACGTCATGAACAAAATTCTCCGCTTTGTCAGGCAGCACATCATACACTTTCACTTTTTGTATGTTTCCAAGAACTTCGTGCAGGGCCCAAACCTGAGTCCTCGCTTGAACACCTGCCCCCAAGACTCCAATTGTCTCAGAGTCTCTTCGCGTGAGATGTTTGCTCGCAACTCCGCTGGCAGCACCTGTTCTTAAAGCAGTAATGTACGTGCCTTCCATAAGTGCAAGCGCCTCGCCGTTCTTTGCGTCACTCAAGAGAATCGAAGCCATTATGGTCGGCAAACTGTACCGTCGGAAGTTTTCTTCGTACTGGCCAACTATTTTGATGGCTAACGAGTCTACTTCGCTAAGGTATGATGGCATGAAGTATGCAAGGCCTTTGTGTTTCTTGATTTCGACGACTAACCGTCTTGGGCACGCTGCTTTCTTTTCATAAAGTTCAAGGAAAGCTTCTTCCACAACACTCATTGCTTCCCTCATGTTCACTAAGGCTTGAACGTCCTCACGGTTTAGGATCAACAACCCATTTCTTCCCCAAAAATCTAAATCTCATATCGACTTAAGTTTCTTTCTTGCCATACCGCTGCGTGGCAACATGTCAAGGCCAATGCAGATCACAAGATCGTTATTAGTTTTGGGTTGCATCGCAGATCATAATCCTAAACATCCTGAATCAACAGTGGCTTTACGGCTGAATGCCAAAAAGAGGATCATACTATTCGAAATTACGTGGAAACGGGATATACGCCAAAAAGTGACATATGATGAACAATGTAGCAACCGTTTTAATTATGATTCTGGACATGAATTCCTAGCCTGAGCGGGAGAAAAGGAGAAGGCTTCCATCATTTCCTCGCCGGAAATCGTGTGTCAAGAGACAAAAGACGTTGATACAGGCATTGCTGGCGTCTCTAGTGCCACAATGTTCATGACTATGCTGAGTCTGTGGAAGAAGGATAACTCTCTATGCAGGAATTGTCAGGCGAATATGTCGATTGATTCTACTCGATGCACTCGATGGGGCTCTCGCGTTCAACTAGGGATGGAGGTAGCCGCAAACCGGCGAATTTCCATCAATGTTTTTCTGTAGAACAAGTTTCCATAATGCTTATAATTCACTCTGCGGCTATTGTGCCATCAATCGCGCAGCAGGAACATTTATGTTGAGCATCAAATCGTTGATGTTGTGCTTGATGTTATCGATCCCCGCGATTACTATACCTTCCGCTTTGGTAAAGGCAAGATATGCTGACATACTAGGCCTCACAGTCCTATCAGACAGGAACGCCTACAACTACGGTGAACCAATAGACCTGTTTGGAAACTTTACGCAGTACGGGCAACCCGTTTCAAATGGTACTGTGGGAGTTGCGGTTTATGACCCTTCAGGGTCGCCAGTAGCTTTCAGAACTCTCAAGACGGGTGGAGCTGCTCTGCCAAGCTCCCTTGTCGATTTTCTGGAGCTCACTCCGTGTGATTCAACGGGTACGCCTCAAAGAAGCTTTCTCCCGCAGCAGTCCTTGTGGGTGAGAGTGACAATCAAAAACTATGATTCTGAAATGGAGCACTACGAAATAACGCCGATCACCGTTTTTGACGCGAAAGGCACGCCTCTTGCAACACGGCCAAGTCTTTTTGGCACGTTAGGTCCAGGCGCCACCGCTGCAACCTTCTTTATGGCAGCAACCATTCCCTCGTGGGCTCAGCCGGGAAACGCCACGTTAAGCGCCAGCATTTTTTCGGGCTATCCCAAGGATGGGGGAACACCTTACTGTGAAGAGAAAAGGGTAGACTTCGAGATCAAGAGAAATCCGGAGATCAGCTATTCGACGCCGCCCGATGGAAATCCGCAGGCACCGAATGGATCTTTTGCGAGTTCATTCAAGCTCTCACCCGATTCAAAACCTGGAAACTACCGAGTAGACGTCAGTGCACGGTCAACACTCATGAACGGCACTCGTCAAAGCCTTTTGACTGTTCAGAACACCACATTCTTCTCAGTGATGAGCACGCCAACTCCGCCACAAGCATCGTTCACATACTACCCCGTTGACTCTCACGTTAACGTGGCCATAACATTTGACGCCTCCTCCTCTACAGCAGAGGGATATAACGTCACTCTTGTGAAATATAACTGGGATTTTGGCGATGGAAGTCTAAAAGCTGACACGACGAACCCTGTTAGAACTCATACGTTTACGCAACTCGGCAACTATCTAGTCACTCTGAACGTGACGGACAGCCAACGTCTGTGGAGCGCTACGTCCAAGGTCATAACGATTTTGAATTCTACTGGCCCAAAGGCTGACCTCTCATGGGACCACGTTGACTGTTACGTTAACATGAACATAACGTTTGACGCTTCTAATTCCACAACCCAGTCGTACTTCGTTCAGATTCTCCATTATCAATGGACTTTTGGCGATGGAACTCCAAATATCGACACGCCAGATTATTTGACGTTTCATACATTTTCGACGGCTAACAACTATCTGGTCACTCTGAAAGTGACGGACAGCCAAGGTCTATGGTACGCCACGTCCAAAGTCATCACGATTCTGCCTGTAGGGGGCCCATTGGCCAACTTCATATGGATTCCCTCAAGGCCTATGCCGAATCAAACTGTGACTTTTGATGCCACCGTAACGAAACTCGGCTGGAACGGCACTGCCCAGCCATCGATTGTAAACTATGTTTGGCAATTTGGGGACACCAATGTCACCAGCGGATACTACCCCACAATAATCCACACGTACACGGCGTTAGGGAACTACGCAGTGACGTTAAACGTCACAGACGCCAGCGGATTCAATGACAGTGTTACGTATAACGTCGTTGTGGGATATACCGCACTAATAGGCGACATAAATGGGGACGGGATCGTGAACATTTTGGACGCCATAATGATGGGTTTCTCGTTCCTCTCCACGCCCAGTAGCTCGAACTGGAATCCTAACGCTGACCTCAACGGCGACAACGTTGTGAACATCCTAGACGCAATAATACTGTCAAATCACTTCGGACAAACAGGATAAGAACACGTCAATCATTGACCGCCTGTGCCCATCGTTTTCTTTCTAAAAGGCAGTAGACAGCGTAGAGCTTGTAGGCGTTAGTGGCGAAACTTCAAATCGTCGATACTCTTCTTGAGTAGAATAAGTTTCCATAATGCTTATAATTCACTCCGTGGGTTTTAAGCTATCGATCGCTCAGTAGGGAAATTTATGTCGACCATCAAGTCATTGGCGCTGTTCTTGATGTTGCTAGTGTCTGCAACTTCGTTACTAATGCCTGCCCGTGCAAAGATCACTGCGCTCTTCTCGGTGATGAGCACGCCAACTCCGCCACAAGCCGCGTTCACGTACTATCCTGTTGACTCTTACGTTAACATGAGCATAACGTTTGACGCTTCTGCGTCCACGGCCGAGGGATACTACGTTACGATTGTCAATTATGAATGGGATTTTGGTGATGGAAGTCCGAAAGTCGATATGAACAACTCTGTGACGACTCACACATTTGCACTAGTCTCAAACTGTACGGTCACTCTTAACGTAACGGACAGCCAAGGTTTGTGGAGCACTGCGTCCAAAATCATCACAGTTTTACCTCCAAGTGGGCCTAAGGCTGACTTCACGTGGTCTCCCGCAACGCCCAAACCGAATGGAGCAGCGACCTTTGACGCCACTTCAACGAAACTCGGCTGGAACGGCACTGCCCAGCCATCGATTGTAAACTATGTTTGGCAATTTGGGGACACCAATGTCACCAGCGGATACTACCCCACAATAGTCCACACGTACACGGCGGTGGGCAACTACACGGTGAGACTCAACGTCACGGACACTAGCGGACTCACAGATAGTGCCACGCATCTTGTTAAGGTGCAACAAAGCACACTTATAGGCGACCTTAACGGTGACGGTGTCGTAAACATTTTGGACGCCATAATGATGGGTTTCTCGTTCCTCTCCACGCCCAGTAGCTCGAACTGGAATCCTAACGCTGACCTCAACGGCGACAACGTTGTGAACATCCTAGACGCAATAATACTGTCAAATCACTTCGGACAAACAGGATAAGAACACGTCAATCATTGACCGCTATTGGCCGTGCGAGGCTTGTGCAGTGTTAGAAGCTTGAATCCTTTGCTCTTTTCCGAGCTTGGAAAGACTTCGCATGTCTCCAAGATGGCCCCGCAATGTTTGCACTGGAGGAAGCTCTTCTCACGGTTCGCAGTCAACCAAAAACCCTCACTTAAACCGCATTTTAGACAGCTCTTCAAGGAACTGGAGAAGGCTTCAACGTCCTCAAGGCTCAAATCCAATCCCAAGCTTTTGTAGGGTGAGGTTCCATGTATCTGTTATGTAATAGTTCTTCAGCAGCCGATCGTCAGCATATTGTTTCTCACGACATATTACACGAGTGAAGCACGCCTTTTCTACCAAAATGACCTAAGACAGAACGACTAAAATGCGTCAATCTGTGCAACATAGAGGAATCTTCCATAAGAAACTGAATAGGTCGCCCGCTGAAGTCTATCATGAGAACAAGGAGAGGTTCTGCTAAACCATCCAAGATTATGCAGCAGGCTAGAGCTGGTATTACGCTGCCAAGAAGGAAGAAGCATGTGGGGGAGAATGGAAAAGGCACATAAGACGTTTGCGTTAGCTCTGGCACTGTCAATCATCTTGATTTCTTCGCTGTTTCCAAGCTTAGCGCATGGTTCTGCCGATACGCAAACTGGCGCAGCTATTGATCTCTACACTGAAAAGACGCCCTTCGACGGCATGGGCGCAAACAAGTCTAGTGACGCTTTTGAGCCTCAAGAACTGGTAGTTCTCCATGCACTTGTAACATACAACGGTTATCCTGTGCAACAGAAAGACGTAGCCTTCCAGGTCAATGGTCCACCAAACCCTTTCCAAAACATCACAGTTGTAGGCTCAGGACGAACTGACGAAATTGGAACAACAACATTCTCATTCAGAATACCTTGGCCCTCTGAAAATCCCGAGGATTTAGTCTTTGGCGAATGGACTGCCATAGCGACTGTCAGCATCGCAGGTCAAGTGGCGGTAGATACTTTGACCTTTCGGGTCGGCTGGATAATCAGAATAACCGAGATTGCAACCCTGAACTCTCTGCTACAGCCTCAATCAGTGTTCGCGAGAGAGAACCCGATAGTGTTTAACCTGACGGTAGAAAACATCGCACTGACGGCAAAATCTGCAACGATAACGGTCGATGTCCAAGACTCGAAAGAACATCCGATAATTCACATACAAATGGAAGACATGCTTTTCCAACCAGGAAGAAATAACGTACAAGCACGCTCGCAGATTCCGATTTCTGCAGACAGTGGTTTCGCAAATGTTGCAGCCGCTCCGTTTACGGCGCCCCCAGAAAGCGGAGGACGACTTTACAGTCCAGCCATATACACCACATTTGAAATCACCGAAAAAGACATCGCTATAACAAACATCAAGTTGTCTAGCACTGCGCTTTTCATCGGCGATACGCTTGGAATAGATGTCACGGTGGTCAACGAGGGCAACGAGTCGGCATCATTTGACCTCAGCACCTATTACAATTCATCCGTGATTGAAACACAGCATGGTGTTGAGCTAGCACCTTTCGCACAAAACACATTCGCTTTCACTTGGAACACGAGCTTCGTGAACCCAGGTTTCTACCAGATAAGCGCCTCTGCACCTCTTCCCGGAGACCCCACACCTTTGGACAATTCTTACATCGATGGAATAGTGGAAGTCAAGTCTGAAGTAACTCCGCCATATTTCCCGAATCTTGGCTGGCTGGTTTTCTGGATTATAGTCGTGCTGGCAGTTATTGCAGGCCTGATTGCGCTGTTTCTCATCTTCTGTCTGGACCGGATACGTAGAAGAAGGAAACGTCCGCGTCCGACCTATACGGTGATAGTTCATCCTCACATCTAGAGAGCTTTGCCCAAAGGGGAAACAAGCAAAGAGGCACTTATAGTCTCGATTAGACGAATCACCAATCAAAAGTGTTCATCTGGGAAACTGAGAAATCAAAAAGTATGTGACGGGTCTTCGGTCAGTTTGTGTTGAAATCTGAGAGAGAGAACCCCCTTACGTGCGACATGTTCGACGCATCGCTTGCACACTGGCAGTTACCAGCGACTTACGTAGTGTCCCACTTGGAAACTATGTGCCAAAGGGCTATGAGCAAGTAGACTGGAACAGTTATTACCAAGAAGAGGCCGAAAAAGCGCGCGCAAGGCTAGTCTTGATTTTCTTGGCCAAACCTCTGTTGGCATACAACAACTGGGATGCTGACAGTTGCAACTAATAGAACAGAGTATCATTTATTAGATCCTGCGAACATTGGTGGCAGCTTAACATTGGTTCCCAACAGAAGTGAAGTTGAGGACCCAATGGTAGGAATCGAGGTGGCAGACCCAGCAGGCCAACCATTCACTTTCAGAACTCGGCCTACGGGCATGATTACGACACGGAACTGGGCCGTCAACTTCACTCAGTTGTACACATGCAACTCGAACGGAGTTCCGAAATACAGCTTCCAACCGGGAGAAGCTGCCTGGGTCTACGTTAAATGGGAAAACTTTGACCAAGGAGTCGCTCACCCTGTGGAGGCATGCATCGCCTTCTACGACGCAAACTCTGTACCTGTCGGCATCTGGGATTTCTCGTCGGGTGTTCCCCAAACTCTGTTGTGAACTTGCAGTTTCAAACCACTATGTTGACAAGCTTGGGTGTGCATGGAAACGTCACTTCGTACGGCAGTCTATTCTCTCATTTTCCGATAAACGATGGCACCCGCACTGTCCAGAACGAGCAGTAACATTCAAGATCACAGCGTCGCAATTCACGTCCTTATCGCAAGTACAGAAACGCGAATCTGCGTTTCTACTTAGTTCGAACGGAACCTTCGACTTCGTGTTTGAGCTACCTTCAAGTGGTTTGAGCCTTGGCAACTGCACGGTTTACGCCACCACCCACTACTATAACGCGCTTCTTATGACCAATGTCACACTCAGACTGTCTCGCTTGGTGGGGGACCTGAACGGTGACGGCGCAGTGAACTTACTGAATGCAATCATACTCGGAAAAGCGTTCCTATCGATGCCAGGAGATCCAGACTGGAATCCTAACGCTGATCTCAACAGCGACAACGTTGTAAACGTTCTTGACGCAATAATGATGGCCAACCATTTCGGAGCAGGCAGTTGAGAATATGCTGCCTGTTAAGACTGTTTGGCTGTGCGAGACCTGTGCAGGGTCAGAAGCTTGAAGCCTTTTTTTTCCGAGCTTGAGAAGATCTCAGCTATCTCCAAGATAGCCCCGCAATGTTTGCACTGGAGGAAGCTCTTCTCACGGTTCGCAGTCAACCAAAAACCCTCAGTTGAACTGCATTTTGGACAGCTCTTCAATGATTGACGAAAAGTTTCGATGTCATCCAAGCCCAAGGTCTCATCCGAGTTTTGAAGAATGTAGAGCGTCATTTATGTGTTGTGTATTACTATTTCACTCAAGTTTCGTGATTTGACGCTTCTCACCTCTCCGCAATAGAGGATTCTTCCATAAATGACTAAATAGCACGCTGAGTCAGCTTCTCCTCATAGAAAGGGGAAACATGGTCTAGAGATTGAGAACAACTAGTAGAAGAGGTGAGAACCTCAGTTTAGCCTCGCGACAAGAATGTGGGGCATGGAAAGACTGTCTTTCCTCGTAATATTCATGATGGCTGAACATCTGTTAAAGAATTATCCTCGATCTATTTCGTGACGATCATGACAGGTAAGCTTCGAAAAGCGGCTTTCGCACTTGCGATGCTGACAGTTTTCTTCAACTTGACAGTTGTGAACATGTGCATTGGGTTGCCGGCGAGCTCTGTGCAAGTCGATGTGTTCACACAGAAGCAGCCCTACAGTGGAAGAGGCCACAACATGCCTAGCGACGCCTTCGGCCCACAAGAAGTTGTCATTCTATACGCGGAGGTGTTGACAGACAATAACCCACTCGATAGCATACTCGTGGCCTTCAACGTTGAAACACCTAATGGTGCCAACTTCAGCCTTTCAAGTCCTACCAACATGTCGGGTATCGCGACAGTCAACTTCACCATAGCAACGCCCCCCATCAACATAAGCGAAACCGATGTGTTCGGGTATTGGACCGTGATAGCCACAGTTTTGTACGCAGGCCAAGTTTTCAGCGACACTTTGACTTTCAGGGTGGACTGGGTCGTGAAGCTGTTGACGGTGCGGACTATTGATGAAAACCTGAGTTACGAAAGTTCGTTTGGAATTGAGGGCGATGTCGGACTGGAGATAACTCTCAGAAGCATAGCTAAGACCTTGAGAAACGCCACAATCTCAATCGTCGTTGAGGACGAGTTAGGTTTCACGGTGAACTTCTCACTCATCAAAGATTTTGCTGTACAACCAAACGAGAAGTTGCTCTACATTTACAATAAGGCGACGCTACCGAAAGCGGCGCACATAGGCTTTGCAAAAGTCATCGTGTCTGCCTTCACTGCGCCAGTGACCGAGGGTGGAGTCGCATTTTGCCCGTCCATACAAACAAACTTCTACATTTCGCCAGTGAACCCGCTTGTGATCGATCTACACGACGTAGCAATTGTGGCTGTTCTGCCCTCGGCCAATCCTCTTGAAGTTGGCCAAGGCCTAACCCTTACGACGCTTGTAAGGAACGAAGGAACTGTGAACGAAAGCTTCAACGTGAGCACGTGCTTTGATGGCGTGCTCCTTGGAACCGCCGAAGTCATAGACCTTCCACCTTATGCCACGATGTCATTCTACTACACGGTTAACCCTTCAATGCTTACGGTAGGAAGTCATACGATAAGCGGAAGCATCCCGCCTGTGCGGAAAGAAGCAGATCTGACCGACAACTATTTCGTTGACACAGTTGAAGTAGTACCCAAACTGCATGCCCCTATTCACGACATTGCCATAACAAGCATCAAATTGTCAAGTAACAGTGTCTTCATCGGCGAAACACTCGGAATAAGTGTCATCGTAACCAACAACGGCAACGAATCAGAAACATTTGACCTGAGCGTTTACGACAATTCTTCCCTGATCGAGACCCGCCAACTTATTGAGCTCGCACCTTCAGCACAAGAAACGCTGGCTTTCACTTGGAACACAAGCTCTGTCAGTCCTGGCTTCTACCAGATAAGTGCTGACGCACCTCTTCCCGGAGACCCAACGCCCTGGGACAACAGTCTCGTCGATGGAATAGTGGAAATCAAGAGCAGTATTCCTCCTCCGCCATACTTCCCGACCTTCAACATGCTGGTTTTCTTGATTATAATAGTACTGGCAGTGGTTGCAGGCCTAATTTTCCTGTTCCTCATCTTCTGTCTAGACAGGGTTCGAAGAAGAAGGAAACGTCCGCGTCCGACCTATACGGTGATAGTTCATCCTCACATCTAGAGAGCTTTGCCCAAAGGGGAAACAAGCAAAGAGGCACTTATAGTCTCGATTAGACGAATCACCAATCAAAAGTGTTCATCTGGGAAACTGAGAAATCAAAAAGTATGTGACGGGTCTTCGGTCAGTTTGTGTTGAAATCTGAGAGAGAGAACCCCCTTACGTGCGACATGTTCGACGCATCGCTTGCACACTGGCAGTTACCAGCGACTTACGTAGTGTCCCACTTGGAAACTATGTGCCAAAGGGCTATGAGCAAGTAGACTGGAACAGTTATTACCAAGAAGAGGCCGAAGAACAATGCCACCAAGTACTGCCATGGGCCGCCGAAGACGCCGTACATACCAGACGTGGGATAGCCCAGTGCGAGCACTATTATTAGCGATATCACGAAAGCGATTATTGTCCAGACCACAGCGATTATCTGCTTTGCGTTTATCGAAATCTCCACGCGTTCACCTCCTTGTTCTGAGCCTACTTCTACTTCTCCCTCTCCACATCCTTATGAGTTCTCTCTATAAATAAATCCTTATGGAGAAATCTTCTATACCAGGATTCCATTTCGGCGACCATGTGACACGAACAGGCCTTATTGCTCCTTGTTCACGCTTTTCTCGCCTGACATTCGACCGCCATTCTCCAGGCATTCCGTAAGATGCCTTCAGCGTTGATGATTCACGATGAACTAACTCACATGACAGACTCATGATTCGCAATACGGCTGTGAATTTGCACTAGGAATGGCGGGCCCGCCGGGAATTGAACCCGGGACCCCCGGGTTTCCACGCAAAGCTTTTTGCTTAAAAGCCCGGTGCTCTGTCCTTACTGAGCTACGGGCCCATTCTGGGCTGATCTTTCGCTTTTAGAGAGGCGGGGAAGGTGTTCTTTAGTGTTTCTATTAGGTTCATTCCTTTCAAAGGGAAGGTGACCAAGGCCTCGTTCAGCGCCTGTACATATTGCTCTTTTCAAAGCTAGATAACACCATTCAGACATCGCGTTTAGACCTCAATCTTTCTAGTAAATGGCGAAAGAAGCCATTCTTAACAGTCTGCGATATATCTGCATATTAACAAAGGTTATTTGTCACTTCAAATCGAGAAAGTTGCACGGTGCAAAAATTGATCTCGTGGAAGCATTCTTTTAAGAGATTAAGCGAAGAATACGAAGTGGCGAGGAAAAAGAAACAAGCTTTGGACAATTTGCTGAGAAAGGGCAGAATTTCGCAGTCTACTTTCGATGTGTTCAATCGAGAGATAGAAGATGCAATCGCAGAAGTCGAGAAGGAAGAAAAGGCCTTGTTGGAAAAGATGGCTGCTAAAGTAGTTGAACTCGAAGGGCAGGTGAAAACTCTGGAGGTTCTTCTTGCAAACTTTGAGATTGGACACGTGACAGGCGAGATAGACGACCAGGTCTATCAGCGTGAGAACGACCTTCTTTCTGTGGGACTTGAAACAACGAAACAAGAACTAGACGAAGTCAAGGAAGCGGCAGACGAGCTTGCCGGTGGCGAATTGACGATGGACCGAGAGGCTGAACAGCTTTCCCAGGAAAGCGAAGCTACTCAGCAAGAAGTCAAATTCTTGGAGGAGTCGCCTCCTACGGAGGAAAAAGACCCTGCTGAGCATAACAAGGAGACCGTGGTTCAAGCAGTAGTGTGTACAGCACAGGCCGAGTCGCCAGAAGTCAAGGCTAAGGCTGAAGAAAAACCAGAAGCTTAACAAGGCCACTATTCTCCTCTTTTTTTCTGTGCAAACGTGCCCAGACGAGCCATGCAGGATTTTATACTGGTTTGCATTATTCCGGGTTGAGGATGTTCTGCAATTGGCTGAGAGGATCATCATCGGTTTCCATGAAAAAATGAAACAGTACGATCTGGGTGAAGGGCATCCGTTCAGAGGCGACCGCTTTGTTAACGCAATGGAATTCTTTCGTGCACAAGGCTTGTTCAGCCATCCTAGAATCGTTCTTGTTCAACCTGAGCCAGCCTCTCGAAAAGACTTGTTGAGGGTTCACGATAAGGAATACGTCGACTTGATCTTTGGCCTCGCAAAAGAAGACAAAGCATACGATATTGAAACACCTGTCTCTCCAGAGATTCTTGAAGCAGCACTCATTGTCTGTGGCAACGCAATTGAATGCGGCAAAGCAGTTGTTGAGAATAGAGCAAAAAGAGCAGTTTCTATAGGTGGGGGCTATCATCACGCTGGAAAAAACTACGGAGGAGGATTCTGCTTATTCAATGATGTCGCAGTTCTGACTGAGTACTTGAGAGCTGAACACGGTGTCCGACGGTTTTTGATCCTAGACCATGATGTTCACTTTGGAAACGGTACAAGCAGCATCTACTACCATAACCCCACAGTGCTCTACATATCTTTGCATCAAGACCCGAGAACGATCTATCCTGGAACAGGCTTCACCTGGCAGATCGGAGAAGGAAGAGGAGAAGGCTACAACGTCAACGTACCGTTGCCACCAGGAACGGGCGACAGCACGTATCTCTACGCGTTGAATGAGGTTTTTGTCCCGTTGGCCGAGGAGTTCAAGCCCGAGATCATCATCACCAACGGAGGAAGCGACCCACATTTTGCAGACACGCTCGGAGGCTTAGCGTTGACTGTCAACGGCTTTTTCGAACTGTCCAACGTGATCAGAGAGACTGCAGATAGAGTCTGCGGTGGAAAGCTTGTGTTGATGCCTGGAAGTGGATACAACCCGAAAGTTCTGCCGCTCTGCTGGTACGCGCTCGTTGCAGGTGTAGTAGGCATAGAGAAGATGACTGTCACGGAGCCCTATGCTCCGCCGAAAGAGCCTCCTGACTGTCGGGGCATCGTCGCAAACACCATCGACGAGCTGAAGAGACTCCTGAGAAAAAACTGGGAGTGTTTCGAAGGCTTCTCGGTTTCAGGCCTACAATAGGCGCCAAAAACACTGACAATGGCCCCGCGTAAACCTTGAGGCTTTAATACTCAGAAGCTAATAGTCTAGGCTTACCAAAATAGCAGTGGATGTAAGCTCGTATGGATAATGCCCAGAAAATCCGTGAACAGTTTCCAATCACCGAGAGCAAAGTCTTCTTGAATCATGCCGCGCAGTCTCCACTCCCCAAACCAGTCGCTGATGCGATTCACAGGTACACAGATGAATTCTCCAAGTTTGGAACAAGCTTGATCGAATGTGACAGGTGGGGGAAACCCCACTTCGCCAAACTCATCGGCGCTAGGTCTGAGGAAATAGCGCTGATCGAAAACACCTCGGTAGGCCTGAACATAGCCGCAAGCGTCCTCCACTACCCACCAGGTTCGAAGATGGTCACGACAGACTTGGAGTATCCTTCTGTGGTTTATCCTTGGCTCCGCAAGAACCTCGGCGCAAAAGTCCACTACGTTAAGAGCGTCGATGGAAAAGTATCGTTGGACGACATGGAAAAGGCTGTTGACGACAAGACAGTCGCCGTTGCCATAAGCCACGTTGAATACGTCAACGGCTTCCGCCACAACCTACGAGTTCTAAGCGAAGTGGCCCATGAACACGGAGCCTACCTAATCGTTGACGCAATACAATCTGTTGGAACCATGCCGATCAACGTCAAAACTGATGATGTTGACTTCCTCATGGCCGCCTGCTACAAGTGGCTGCTGAGCCCGCCAGGAGCAGCCTACTTGTACGTGAAGGACGAACTCATTGAAAAGTTTGAACCACCTTACGTCGGTTGGGCAAGTGTGAAGCCAGAGGTATTTAAGACGACAGATTTTTGGGACATCTGGAACCTGAAACTCTCAAAGACGGCAAGTCGTTTCGAAGTGGGCTCGCCATCAACGATAAGCCTTGTAGGCGCGGCGGAAGCGATGAAGATGCTGCTGAACTACGGAACTGAAAATATCAAACGAATAATCATCAAGCTTACAGATCGTCTGATAGATTCAGTCAAGGATCTAGGGCTTGAACTTCAAACGCCGGAACAGAGGCAATGCCGCTCGGGAATAGTGAACTTCAAGATTCGAAAACCGCAGAAGGTAACGGATAGGCTGAATAAGAAGGGCATAGTCGTGTCTGCTAGAGCCAATGGAATAAGGGTCTCACCACATTTTTACAACACAGAGGAAGAAATTGACAAACTCATAGAAGAAATCAAGAAACTGAAGGACTAGTGCATGATAATCAACATTGTTGTACCGTGAGTTTGATGTTCAAAGTTGAGAAGATTGATGAGGGAAACAAACAGCGCCTCGTTGAATGTATTAAGTCAGACGTCATCAAACATGTTTTCGCCTTCTACGATGTTCAATACGACCCTGAACACACAACAACCTACGCAGCCTTCAAAAAAAACCGTGCGATGGGATACATCCTCATCTACACCGCCACCGACGTTCCAAGCGTAATCCTCGAATGCGAAGAAGATGCTGCTGAAACGCTGATTGCCCATGCACCCGAGAACCACTTCATAATGCATGCGATACCAAACCTTCTGCCAGTCATAAAGAGAAATTTTCCTAACGCAAAAGACTACATCGAAGACTGGATGCTAATAAGAAAGCCCGAAGCAAGCTTTTACAATTCAAGACTTGTGAAGCGATTACTCACCGAAGAGGACGCGGCTATGCTAGCTAAACTTCTTCTCCAAAGGACAGATCGTCCCAAGAGAATGATGAAGAAGTACATTGAATGGGTAACGAAGATGCCGATCTACGGCGTCTTCAAGAAAGACATGCTGGTCTCGTATGCCGGTTCCTTCATTCAACTGCCCCAGGTCTGGATGATAGGAGGAGTATACACTGACCCCAAGCACAGGAACAAAGGGTACGCACTCCTAGCCACGTCTGCAGTTACCGAAGAAGCGTTAAGGCAGGCAGAAGCGGCGGCTTTGTTTGTGAGGTCAGACAATTATCCTGCAATCAGGGTTTATGAAAAGATCGGTTATAGAAAAATCGGCGAAAAACTCTGGATAGACATGGGCACGGGGTTAAGGCCGTGAGGCTAAAGAGTTTTTTCCAGCACTTCGTTCAGTAGCTTTATCGCGGACCATGCTGCAAGTGCACTTGTCCTAGGGTTGTCTGGATGCGGGTCGTTTTCAAACCTCAAAAGCATATCGCCATGTTTCCAAGCGACTTTGACCTCATGGATGTTCCTGTTCACTTTGGGATCTGATATCACTTTGACCATCACTTTTTTAGGCCTGACAGCTAAAGCTAGGATTGCAGCGACGTTCATCTCTCTTGGAAAAAGCCTGACAGCCTCCTCAGCATACCCATCGTAAGCAATCTTTTCTCCGTGATTGTTTAAGTCAAGAGTCTGAGCGTTCTTTCTCGTAGTCAGGGTGACCTCGTCAACCCCAGCGAGCACTGCACTGGAAACTGCGTCTAAGCCGCCTATAGCTCCTGAGGGCACGTGAATTTTACAGCTTCTGACGTCCATTTCAAGAAGGGCACCTACGCTCATGACTATGAGTTCAACGTTCTCCGTTAGAATCCTCGGTAGGTATTCTTTGACCGCTTGCTGTGACGCTGCCTCCACAATCACTGCAGGTTTGGCTCTAAGCATTTCTTCAAGGCTTCTGACGACTTCGATCTCGACGCGCAGAGACTTTCGAAGGTTCTCTGCCTTCTCGTGATTGTAGTCGTAGAGAATGAGCTCGTCACACTTAACAATCCCTTCATCAACCGCTTTTGCGATTACAGTGCCGATTACGCCGCACCCTATTATCCCAACTCTCTTCACTGTCCACCGCTTCCGGAGGTCACTGATAATCTGTGATGAAGCTGATGTCGAACGGTTTGGCCTCTCTGCCCTCACCCTTGTTTGGCAGAATCTTCATGTCTGCGACCTTGCAAGCACCAGATATGTCCTCCTTGCCTTCAGCAATTGTTTCTCCAAAGCTTTTTTCTCCAGCGTAGATCGTCAGCTTCTTGATTGGCGCATTCAATGGCAGATGCTTTTCAGCTTTCTCCCTTCGAACCTCTGTGATGATTGCCATGATTAGGTCTCCACGCGTTTCCGCTTCTTCATCAAAACGCGTTTTGTCAACTCGTGGCCAGGAAGAACGATGGATGCTTCCTTGCTTTTCCTCTTCCGCGTACAGAGTGTGATAGATCTCTTCTGTAACGTGAGGTGTTATCGGTGCCAGAAGATGCAGGATTCTGTTCAAGACAACGTATAACGCGTACTGCGCCGCCCTCTTCTTGTCTTCTCCGTAGATTTCTGGCCTGTAAAGGCGGTCTTTCACAGCCTCTAAATAGCAGTCGCAGAAGATGTGCCAGGTGAAATTGCGCGTTTCTTCCAAAGCCGTGTTGAACTGACATTTCTCCAGAGCCTCAGTCACCTTTTCAGTAACCTTTTCAGCCTTGCTCAGTATCCACTTATCCAAGGGCTGAAGATTGTCTCTGGACTTCTCACTCGGCGCATAGTCCTTCAACAAGTTGCTCACGAAGCTCGATGCGTTCCAAAGTTTGATCAAGAAGCGCCAGCCATATTCTACATCCGGCCATCGGAACGGAATGTCTGAACCCGTGGCGCCGCCGCCTGCGGCCCACTGCCTAGTCGCGTCTGCTCCGTACTTCTCCTGAACTTCTTCAGACGACACATAATTGCCCAAAGACTTGTGCATCTCGCGGCCGTCTGTTCCCAGCACCATGCCGTTGATCAAGCAGCTCCTGTACGGTTTTTCGTCAAACAGGGCCAAGTGCCTGACCATCAAATAGTAGGCCCACGTACGGATGATGTCTACGCCTGAAGGGTGCATGTCCGCTGGGAATAGTCTTCTCCAGTCTTTCCTGTCAGGCCACCCAGCGTGCACCGCACACGTTATCGACGAGTCAAACCAAGTGTCCAACACATCTGTCTCTGGCCTAAACTCCCCGTGGCCGCATTTCGGACACTTCGTAGTTCTTGGTCTTTCTAGCCGCGGGTCTATCGGCACCCACTCAGGTTCGGCAAGGACTATTTCACCGCATTTTTTGCAGTACCAGATGGGTATCGGCGTTGCGAACACTCTCTGCCGCGATATCACCCAGTCCCACTCAAGCGACTTCGCCCAGTCGATCAGGCGATGCTTCATGTAGTCAGGATACCACTTGATCTCTAAAGCGTTCTTTTCGACTTTGTCGGTGAGGACACGTGTCTTCATGAACCACTGTTCCCTCTCAAGGATTTCTATCGGAGTCTTGCATCTCCAACAGATGCTCACCTCTTGCTTCAGAGTTTCAGCGTTTCCAAGCAGCCCATCATTCCGCAGGTCTTTGAGAATGGCCTCTTTGGCCTCTTCAGTGTGCATGCCAGCGTATTTTCCGGCGTTTTCGGTCATCATGCCCTTTTCGTCTATGCACGTTATGACAGGCAGATGATGCACTGCGACGCTCTTGACATCAGCCTTGTCGCCGTACGTGCAGATCATCACTACGCCAGTGCCGAACTTCGGGTCGACCATTTCATCAGTTACAACTTCAACCGTTCTGTTCGTCGTGGGCACCTTAACCCTCTTCCCAACGTACTGTTTGTGGCGTTCGTCGCCAGGGTTCACAGCCACGGTTACACAGGCCGGAATGAGCTCTGGCCGTGTTGTGGCTATCTCGAGGAAGCCGCTGTTTTCAAGCTCGAACTTGATGTAATGCAACTCGGCGTTTCTTGTTTCGTGTTGAACTTCGGCGTCAGCGATTGCGGTTTCACATCTTGGACACCAGTTCACAGGATGCGTTCCACGGTAGATGAAGCCCTTGTTGTAGAGGAGAATGAACGAGAGCTGGGTGCGTCTCCAGTAGTCCGGGTCCATCGTCTTGTACTCCGTCGTCCAATCCATCGAGTATCCGAGACGGGCCATGTCAGCCTTCATGGAACCAATGTATTCGTTCACGAGCTTTTCACATAGCTTCCTGAAACGATCGGGAGGAATGTCCGTTTTCTTGATCCCGTGCTCCTTTTCAACCTCCACCTCAACGGGCAAACCGTGACAGTCCCATCCTTGTGGAAAGTGAACGTTGTAGCCGTTCATGCGCTTGTAACGGGCCACGATGTCAAAGTATGTCCAGTTGAGAACCGTTCCCATGTGGAACTCTCCAGACGCATACGGCGGAGGCGTGTCAATGCTGAACCTAGGGCTTCCACTATCCTTCCAGTCGAAACGGTAGGTGCCCATCTTTTCCCATTCGCTCTGCCACTTCTTCTCAATCGCCGAAATATTGAGCACTTTTGGCAGTTTCTTCATTGCACTCAACAGCATCCTGACGCAAATCGTGGACTATGGCTAGGAAAAGTAAATATCTTCCTAATTAAGGCGATGTCTCCCGCAAATCCCCTTTTTTCTTTTGGAGCAAGGTGGAAACCGAATTAGTGCATGCTAGCGGTTGAGCGGTGGTTTTTGTGGGTGAGGTTCGTAGAAGTAAAAATTTTCGCAGTCGGATGTCAAAAGTCAAATTTGACTTTAGTACTGCGCGCGCTTTTGTACGGCATGGCTTAAACTAGAAAAAGATTAGGGCTTAGTAGTAGTATGTTATCGCTACGGTTTCAGTTACGGTTACGAGAATTGGAACCCCACTAGCATTATAGATAACTATGCTCGGGCTATTTCCGACTCTGATTTCTATGCTTGATGGCATAATTGGAAAAGCTACCCCTTCGATTGTCCCTACTTTTGTTTGTTGGTCATAATTGATATCATGGTAGCTGTAAACCACATCAGCTAAAGGATTGAGAATCGTCGAATTATGCACTTGAACCGAAACATAACCTGCATAATCTGCTCTGAAAGTCCAATTGCTCCAAGAGTTTTGTGGTTGACTTATGGTTTGGTTATTAACCCAAACTGTAGATTTTGCTAGGTTTAGAGTATTATTGAGGTCGTTCACTTGATTTTGCAGATTTGTGATTGTGTTATCTTTATCGTTAATTTGCGATTGGTATAAGGAGGTTGCTCCGACTAGACAAGCTAGAAGGATTATGCATGCTATTTCAAGTGCAATGAATACCCTTCTGCTAACGACTTTCTTTTCACTCATTTTTGAACACCTAGTTTGTCTTTTCTTGCTGTGCAGATTTAAGGTTTCTTGAGAGGTAAAATAATATAAGTTGGTTGAACTCAAGTAACTATGGGTTGAATCTATGAAGGATTCACATCAGGTTCTTGTCGTAGCGGGTGTTCTTATCCTGATTGGTATCGTCTTGATTGGCTTGTCAAGAAGCATCAATATTCCTTCTGCATATAACCCATTCCTTAGCGCGCGCGCTTTGTTTACCATGGGGTTCTTCTTTTTGGGTTTCGGTATAGGAGTGGTGGGAACAATCGGTTATGTAGTTAAGCTAGAAAGGAAAATATCTCAAACTCCACCACCACCCTTTAGCAATACCTCTTCATTTTGTCGTTATTGCGGAACGCAAAACACACCTAATTCGGTCTTCTGCTCGAAATGCGGAAAGAAATTAACCTAGTTGGTTTTTGCCCTTTCCTCTCTTTCACTTTTTTCGGTTCTGAATGATTAAAATGCAAATATTCTAAGGACGAAAAGTGGTGTAAAACCATTTTTGACCATTTTCGGAACAAGCATGCGCGCGTAATATAAAGTGTCATCCAGAACGCTTTTATACGCATAGATAACGATCACCCTTCATAGGTTTCAGGGGAGCTGGGATTCTGACCCGGCTGAGAGGACGGTTGAACACCGTCGACCCTTAGAACCTGATCCAGGTAATGCTGGCGGAGGGAAAATGGAGGAAGCAGAGGACTCTCAAAGAAAGCTGGCGGTTAGACTGCCTCCCGAATGGGGGACAGATCCGGTACCGCAGGAGAAGAGAATCCTGAGGTCATTCGATTACTTTATTCTCTGGTCGAGTCTCGCGGTTGGTTTACTCGTTCTTCAGGCCGGCGGATATCTCACTCAGGGCCTGTCCTTGGTCGAAATAGTCCCTATTGCTGTTTTGGGTTCGATAATAGGTTCTCTCATGTTAGCGTTGGCCGGCGGCCTTGGAAGCAAATATGGCATACCTACGATGGTGAGTCTGAGAGCAACCCTGGGATTGAAGGGATCTTACGCACCGGCAATACTTAATGCTGTTCAGCTGGTCGGGTGGACCGCGTTCGAGATAGTGATAATGGCCAATTCTGCTCTGATCGTCAGTGGCCCCTTTGTGGGTTCATACACCGTTTACTTCTGGATAGGCGTGTTCGCTGTTTTCTGCTTTCTGCTTTGCATAGGGGGGCCCCTAGTGGTTGTAAGACAGTGGCTGGAGAAGTTCGCAATATGGATCACCTTCGGAACAGCAGCCTTCTTAACCTACACAGTCCTCACAAGGTTTCCTCAGCTTTTCACACTTCGCGGAGCGGGATCTTTGCCAATGACAATAGCCCTCGACCTAGTTATAGCGATGCCGATATCGTGGTGGCCCCTCATATCAGACTATAACAGATTCTCAAAAAACGAAAGAGGAGCCTTTCTGGGAACCTTGACAGGCTACACTTTCGCTAATTCATGGTTCTACGTCTTGGGCGCTTTCCTCGTCTTGGCCTACGCAGGAGAACAAATAATCTCCTCAATAGTCTCCATCACATTCGGAGGCTTAGCCCTCATCCTGTTAGTGGTTGATGAAACAGACAACTGCTTCGCAGACATATACTCCGGCGCCGTGTCGATACAGAACATATCACCCAAGGCCAAGCAGTGGAAACTTTTCATCGGAATAACGCTGATCAGTGTTTTCCTAGCAGCTTTGATGCCTCAAAACTGGCAAGGAGCTTACGAGAACTTCCTAATCTACATAGGAGCTATCTTCGTACCTCTACTGGGCGTGCTCGCAATGGACTTCTACGTCATCAAGAAAAGGCACTACGAACAGAAGGACTTCTATTCAGGGGAGAACGGCTTCAAAATAAAGTCGATTGTCTCGTGGCTCGTAGGAGTCGTTGTCTATTTCACATTGTATCTCTACACGACGCTGGGTTCAAGTATACCATCGTTCATAGCCTCAGCGAGCATCCTTTATGTTCTTGAGAAGGTGACCTGACACGCCTCAACAAGAAAAGGTGAAAGGCAAGATTCCTGTGGCCATAACGATAGCTGGAAGCGATTCTGGAGGAGGAGCCGGAATTCAAGCTGACCTCAAAACCTTTGCCGCCCTGCGGGTTCACGGGGCCACGGCGATAACCTCTGTCACTGCTCAAAACACGGTGAAAGTAGCCTCAGTTGAAGACTTGGAACCCAAGATGATTCGAGACCAGATCAGAGTAGTTGCTGAAGACTTCGGAATTGATGCTGGAAAAACAGGCATGCTTCACACAGAAGAGATAATCAAGGCTGTGAGTTCTGAGGTCTCAAAGTACGGGTTTCCTTTGGTTGTCGACCCAGTCATGATATCGAAGAGTGGGTCGCCTCTGCTTAAGCCTGAGGCAATGGACGCCCTGAAGAAATGCATGTTGCCAATCGCCGCAGTCGTGACACCGAACAAGTTCGAAGCTGAAAAGCTTGCGAGCATGGAAATCAAGAGTCTACAGGATGCAGAGACTGCCGCAAAGAGAATCTCTATGCTTGGACCCAAAGCCGTGGTGATAAAAGGTGGACACCTAGGAACGCAAGACGCAATTGACCTTCTTTATTGGAGGAGCTCTTTCAAGCAGTTTAAGAGCCCAAGATTAGCCGTGAAGACCACACATGGAACCGGCTGCAGTTTTTCCGCTGCCATAGCCGCTGAACTTGCCAAGAGAACAGAGATAGAAGCAGCCGTGAAAAAGGCAAAAGAAATCGTTGCGCTTGGCATAAAGTTCGGCTTAGCCATCGGAAAGGGGTACGGTCCAGTTAACCCAATGGCGTCGCTTTATAGAGATTCCGCGAGATTCGCCGTGCTCGCGGATCTCGAAGAGGCACTATCCTTGATTGAGAGGTACCAGAAGATGGTCTCGCTCGTACCAGAAGTCGGAATGAACATCGCCATGGCGGTACCGTACGCCGAAAACGTTGGTGATGTGGCTGCCATAGAGGGCAGAATTGTGAAGACTAGTGGAGGCCCAAAAGCGGTTGGCAAAGCAAAATTCGGAGCCTCTTCACACCTAGCTAAGTATATACTTGAAATCACAAAGCGCGACGAGAGAAAGAAAGCCGCAATCAACATAAAATTCGATGAGAAAACACTTGGAATCTTGAAAAACTACAGGATGACAGTCTCGTTCTATGACAGGACAAAGGAACCTGAAGAAATCAAAAAGGTTGAAGGAATGACGATTCCATGGGGCGTAAGAGAGGCAATCAAGAGAACCAGGAAGACTCCTGATGCCCTCTACCACAGGGGTGACATAGGCAAAGAGCCGATGATAGTAATCTTCGGCGAGCGAGCCTCTGAGCTGGCGAAGCTTGCTGTGAGAATCAATGCACAAAGGGAAAAGAGTTGAAAACAGAAACCATACAGGTCAGAAAGCTAGCAATGTTCATAGTTTTCACTGCACTGGCAACAGCCATATCGCCATTCACAGCATTTGCGGTTTACGGCACTAAGGCCAATCCGACGCAGCACATGACAAACGCAATCTTGGGGGTGCTTCTAGGCCCATTTTGGGCAGTCCTAGCAGCGGTTTTCGTTGGTGCAATAAGGAATGCACTTGGAGTGGGGACTCTATTCGCATTCCCAGGCGGAATGCCCGGCGGACTTGTCGTGGGATCTGCTTACTGGATGCTCAGACGTTTCAAGAGAAGCGAAAAAACGCGGTTGATGTCAGCCCTGACTGAGCCTATAGGTACTTTGCTGATAGGAGTACCCATTTCCATTTTCATATTTGCTCCATGGCTGGGACAACCTGTTGCTAATTTCTTGATCTTCGGAGCAGGATGGGCATTAAGCTGCATTCCAGGATCCGTCATCGGATTTACAGTGCTCATGATTCTGGACAGACTCGGAGTTAACAGGAAGACCTTGTTTGGAGAAGGTTAAGAACCGACAACTAAAAGCGACCGAAATCGTCGGGAAGAAAGTGCTAATACTGGGTGAAGTTGGCTCTGGAAAAACGAAACTGGCCGCGAGGTTGCTCCATGAATTGATCGGTCAGAAAGTAGCGGAAACAATAACAGTCATTGATTTGGCTCCGCCAAGAACTGGCGAAATCGGCGGGAAGTTGACGGAATATCTTACCATGCCTCGTAGCGTCAGGTATCTTTCGCCGGAACTGGTGTACACTCCTAGACTTGCAGGAACATCTCCAGAACAGATCCTGCATTATGCAGAACTGAACAGGAGCAATATGGAACCACTTTTTATCGAGTTCCTTCACAATGTTTCAGAAGTTCTTGTCATAAATGATGTTACGCTCTATTTCCATGCAGGTAAACTAGAAACAGTTCTGAACTGTGCGAGGTCAGCAAAGACTTTTCTTGCCACGGCATATTACGGATCAAAGCTTGCACGTGATTTTGGCACGGGGATAAGCCGAAGAGAAAGGGACATTACTGATAGACTGGCCAAATTCATGGACTTGGTTGTCAAAATCGGTCAACTTTCTGGCGAGAACATGCATGTTCCTAGGAAGACCTACGAATGCTCAAAGCAAAACTCTTTCAGGAAAACTGTACACGTTCATGCGTCTTCCTCGCACAAAACCGATCAGCGTCAGATTGACCCTTTTTGCAATGGCGATACCTGAGTCTATCGCTGCGGCTATGGAAGCCACTACCGGTATGTTCACCCTCGCTGTCTTCATGACTATGTCGCCAGTCAGCCTTCCAGTCAAGGCGAGAAAACAATTTCCAAGATCAGTTTTGCGTATGACCGCGATGCCTATTGCCTTGTCGACTGCGTTGTGGCGACCAACGTCTTCAGCGAAGGCTACAGGAACTCCGTCGCCTTTGAAAACTGCAGCAGCATGCACTCCACCGGTTTTTCTAAAAATCTCCGCCGCATGGTTCAGGTAGTTGGCGCACTCTAGCAAGGTTTCGGCTCTTACCGTCAAGTTCGATTTGATTCTGGATAGTCTTTGCGAAGGTGTGTAAGTTCCCTTGCTTCCGCAGGCTGAAAGAATCACTCGTTGAAAATGTTTCGACAAGCTTAGCCTTTTGTCCAAGTCAACGCTGGGTGTCAGCTTAACCCTGCAAACATCCTTTTTCAGGTTTACTTCTTCAATCTCCTCAATCGATTTTACGATTCCCTCAGAGACTAAATGCCCAACTGCCAATTCCTTCAGTTTTGAAGGGGTGCAGAAAATGGTGGCGTACAATGTTCGGTTTAGGAAAAGGTGTAGTGGTTTTTCCTGCGCTACGCAGTCTCTCATCTGATTTGCTAGTCTGCTAGAAACATCGATTCTCAGAATTTCAACTTCTCGCACGGTTCTCACTTCTTCAATTCTGAAAGGACAAAGTCCACAATTTCATCCGCAATGTTGACGGGTGCAACTGACTGCAGTCCACGCCATCCTGGCTGACTGTTCACTTCGACCACAACAGGCCCGGAAGGGCTTTCAAGAATGTCCACTCCAGCTATCCTGCAATTGATTGATTTGGCCGACTTGACGGCGAGGTCTTCATGGACTTTTTCAAGCTCTATTCTCAAAGGCCTAGCGCCTCGACTGTAGTTTGTCTTCCAGCTGCGTGCAACACGCTTCATTGCTGCGACCACTCGGTTGCCAACTACGAAGGCCCGAATATCAGAAAAACCGTGGTCAACAAACTCCTGTAGATAAATGACCCCATGATAGAATGTTACAGCCCTGAAAACCGTTGCAGCCACTTCCGAATCGTTTACCCTAGTGGCCCCTATCCCTCTGGAACCGAATATCGGTTTCACGATAACGTCGCCTCCCAACTCCTTGAAAGCTCTCACAGCCTCGCCAATGCTTTCGGTTACAGCTGTGCGGGGTACAGGTACGCCGTTTTCTTCCAAGATGGCCAAGATGTCGTACTTGTCAACACAATGTTCAATCGCCTCAGGCGGATTTATAATGTACAGGCCTGCACGCTGAAGTCTATAGAGGACATCCATCCTGAAAACCAGCTCCTCAAGTGACCCTCGCCCGATTGGTCGAACTATCAACGCGTCCAACTCTTTTTTTACGTCAAGGTTGGCGACTCTTGTCAGCGGAGTATGTCCTACATTTGCAACCAACCTGGGAAAGCTGAAGCACACGTACGGAATTGTACGCCTTTCCAGGGCTTCCCGCACTTGGAATGAACTGTAAGAGTTTCTGTTCCGCGTTATAATTCCAAATCTCAAAAAGGGAACTCTCCAGTATTCAACCTGTGAAAAATGCTGTAGGCTGTGTTTCTTAAAGTTTCTGTGCTACGGTGCGCTCAGAATTTGTGAACGTACGGAACCAGTTGTGTTGCCTTTTGGAACTTCTTAAATAGGTTCACGTCCAAATAGGCACCATACCTGTTGAAGTAGGGAGGACCTTTTCTTGAAAAAAGCGTCAAGATCTTGCCGTCGTGGTCGATTTTGAACCCCTCGCTGCATGGTTCGTGTCCACGTATCAATATTTTCACTTTCAGTGCTTTCAGAACGGCGGTCGTTATATCTTTACCGAACAGATGCCCCGCACCTCTAGTGGAAGGATATGTTCCTTCAAGAGACTCCTGTGGATCGCTCCAAAGCATGTCCTCAAGGAAAGTCACCTTCGGATGCTTCATGTGAGCATACGCGAAATCCTCGATCGTACGCGCCTGCTGGGGTAAGCCTGCGTGAACAATCAAGTAACGCTCTTCAACCAACACTGAATTGCGGAGAAGCGGAAACAGTTCGAGAATACCGTGGTAGGCTTCGGTCCATTCTTTTCCAAACCTGTTTTGAAACTGCATGGGCAAGTCGTGAGGAGACGCTATGAGGTCTCTTGGTCCCTCATGGTTTCCCCGCATCAAAACCACCTGCGTCGGATGTTGAAGTTTCAGGCTTAGAACCGTGTAGTAGACTTCTGCGGAGAACTCACCGCGATCACCGTAATCTCCAAGAAAGATCAGGAAGACAAGTTGAGACTTTTCCATTCTTTGCAGAATCTCACTTTGCTGCAGTATCTTAATCAGACTCTCAAGGTCGCCGTGCAAATCACCGACCACGAGTGCTTCGCCTGAAGGCTTCATCTTGACGAGTCCTCCGAGGATTTGAAGGTTGCCGACTCTCCCGTTTTCCTTTTCAAGAAGCCGCGTTGCTTCCGCGACCAGTTTGGTGAAACCATCAACGGGGATTTCCATCGCTTCCTTCACCGTCCGCGCAAGGCCTGTCTGCAAAAAGCTCGCCTCGAAACTATGTGATCGTTACCCTCTTGCTAGTGAAATTGAAAATGTTCTTCCCTATTTGGCTCTTGTGATTTTGGATTTTCTCAGCCGTTTCGACGTAGGTTCTGTTAATCGAGTGTTCTTCTCCCTCAAGAACTCCCCTGCTTCTCGTAAGGTTTGCAACGTGTTCGTGAAGTTTTGTGAGGTCTTTCTGCGTGGCAGCGACTTCTTCTGATGTGGACAGTTGTGTTCTTCGGCTCATTGCGTCCCTGCATCGTTGATGCAGACTTGCTAATGAGCTGTTCCGAAGGATGTTGTTCATGTCTTGTTCGGCTTTGCGAGCTTTCTCGGGTTTTAGCTTCAGCTTGTCTTCAGAAATCGACCTATGCAGCTTCTCAAGTACCTGCTTCAACAGCGGGTATCCTTCGTCTTCTGTTGAAAGAGCTTCAAAAGGGTTTTCCAGATATTGGGCAAGTTTCTTGAGTTCTTCAGGCGTCAGACCGCTTCCTGAACCGTGACTTGCTAGGGATTGAAGCTTAATGAAAGGTTTCTGAAGATGTTGCAGGCTGTGCTTTATTTCCAAGCTTAAGGCTTCTATCTCAGTTCCCGTCTGACTCAGCTGGCCCACGCTGCCCATCGTTTTCAAGTCAGCTATTCTTTGTTTTGCTTCAGCGATTTCCCTCTCCAGCGAGGCTTTCGCGCTTTCAACCTTCGCTTTTCGTTCACTTAGAACTCTCAGTTGGCCTTCAAGACCGGTCAGCTTGTCGATCAGCTGGAACGTGTCCTCCAAAGTCTTGGTTTTCACGTACTCTTTGGTGACGAAACCATCGAGCTCTTTCAACAAGGCTTTTGCCTTCTCGAAAACAGATAAGAATCTTCTTCTGTCAAGAATGAAAAAAGGCGAGATCCGTGGAAACCAGTTTCTAATGTCAATCTCTGTTGCTACAAACGCCTTTTGCGTCTCCCGGACAAAGTCGCTGGCACTCTCATACGTCACCTTTTCAGGAACTTTCATTTGGCGGGTTCTGTCGACGAACAGCCGGGCCAGCTTGTTCATCGCTCTTGCCCTTCCGTAGGTCTTCATGTTTCTTCTCTCGATTTCTTTTGCGCTATTGTCCAAAAGAGTCTTCGAAGTTTCTGAAAGGTTATCAAGCGTTCTGCCCACGTCATTCAGCAACTTTTGCGCCCTTGCATGAACTGGAGTGAAGATTGACCCTGTTTCGCGTTCAAGCCACGCTTTGACGTCTGTTGAGGAGAATTTCAGCGCTTCAGACAACAGTTTTTTCCCATCTAGCAAATATGCAACAGGAATATTTATGTTTCAGTTTCACTGGGGTTCTGTGAAGTTGTCGTCGGACGGTTTTCTCTGTGAAAATTCGTCGGATAGCTCTCTAAGACGAGCCCTAGCGAGCCCTACAGAATCCGATGGCATTAGTAACTTGTTCCACAAACCCTTCGCCGAGCTTGTCTCTTCTTGTATTTCGTGTATCTCCTTTGATAAGGCAACTTTGCATCACCAAAGGAAAAATCGGAATTATGCATAGGGCCCGTTTTTGGCAGAAGGGCCCGTTTCAGAACTTGGAAAAACTCGCATGAGCCCGTTTTAAGTTGCCAAACGAAAGTTTACAATGAGGCAAACCAAATGAAGAGTTTACAGAACCAGAGGAAGGAGACTTCTTTAGAGTCGATTCCGGAGATCCTCAAAACTGTTGAAGAGCAAAGAAGGAACAACAAGTGATAGACAGATAACGTGAGTGAAAGAGAGCTAAATAAAGTGAACAGCGTATAAAGGATCAGCACATTGCAGACCAATCAGCCTCAATACTTCTTCAGCGTAGGCGATCACGGTTCTGAAATCAATGGATACAAAGACAGTTTTCTCTCCACTTTTATTCTTGTGCGCCCATGCTGAAGATATGTTCTCAGCGTCTTCTTGATGGAAGGGGTTCCTCATAGTGGAACTGCGTATATTTGCCATGAGCTTAGCGGTAATGGTAGGATCAGGCAATATGTTGTTCGTCTTGAAAAAACCTAGTTGATTTACAAAATACTTGACTCTTTCTATTCTCAAATGAGCGGAAAGAATTAATGCTTGGCCTACGAATCCTTGGAGAAACGAGTTGAGATCAGTCCTTACTTTTTGTCTTAGCATTTGTTCTACGCTTAGTATCATCTTCTTTTTCAGTTCTCGTAGCGGTTTCTGGAGAACTGGGCTCATTGTCTTTCGCAGGTTGTCAAACAAATTGGCGAATATTCTGAAATCATCTTCTGAAATAGGATCATTTGGGTTTTTTCCTTGCTGCTGTCTGCAATGGTCGAAATACCCTTGCGCAAAGGTTCTAAATACCCGATCGAAAAAATTCTCGGAGAACGCTAGCTTTTTGGTGCATTCGTTTGTTGCAGACACAGAGATGTAGCAGGGCGTTTGTCTTCTTTGAATGTCTAGTTTTAGCTTACCGATTACCTCTGGGTCTTCTTGAAGTATTTCAGCGAAAGCCACGCAAGAGTCTAGGAAGATGCAACCTTTGGAGAGGCTTGTCAACCCAATTCACTGTACAAGCATTTCCGAAAATGCTCTGTTCAAGTCTGTTGAAGGTGTTTGTGAAAAGGCGTTTGGCTCCATTGATAGAACCGTAGAGGCACAACGATCCAAACTGCTTCTGAGTTCACTTGACAATTGCTTGAACTGCTCAGAGTCTACTCTGCCAACATCTACGAACTCCAGAGAGGGCAAGGACTCAACGCTATCACAATTGGAGGCAACAACCAGAACGGTCAAACATTTCTGCAAGAATGAACTTTGCTGTGCTACGTCAAACAAGGGTGCCAGACTATCTTTCATTTCTTGAAACTTCATACCAAAAAGCCTAGAATTATCAGCATACTTACGTAACCACACTGTTTCGTAGAGACCTGTTTTTCTCTGCATTGCATCAAGGAATCCACCGTATATTTCCTCTCCCATAACAAGATCTGCGAAGAAAGAAAATGGAAGATTTGAATGTGCAAACAAGTCCGTTTTTCCCGAGATTGATTCAGCTTTTTGGTCGTCATAGCGTTTCCGCAAAAACTTTATCACTTTCAAGAATGGTCTTGCAGAAGTCGTCTCCGCCTCAGCTTCTTTTAGAGTAGATTTCAATGCGAGATCCTTATCAAATGCTTCCTGTGCCTCTCTTGTAAGCAAATCTGACAATGCGATTGGGTTGATTCTTTGGGGTAGTGTTACCTTTTGCATCACAGAATCATTCAGGAATTTTACGTACGTTGGGTAGCTCTTAATGAGATCCGAATTCCCTTCTTCTCTTTGAAATCGCCATTCAATGGTCTTCATTCTTAGTCCGAACAACCGCACAGTCTTCGTTATAGAAATAGGCTTCAAGCTGGCAAAACCACAGCGAAGAGCATTCATAGGGTCGACTTGGCCTAGAAAATTAGTTGGAACGCGCATTTACGACCTCCATGGTTCAATCTCACATTAATTCCTACGATCCAACTGCTGACTAATGCCACATGTATTGTTGAATGAAAACTAAGATATAAGTTTTGAACTCTCAATATTGAGTTTGGATACAGCATTGTTAGACTTTGTCGCTAGATGGATAAACCCAAGAAAAGTGTGATACACACATAGCAAATGAATGGAAAACACTAATACAAAATGCAACCAAAGCTTAAAGACGAACTACTCCCACTCTCAGCAAGAGACCATAGACTATGAGTACAATCCACGGTGAAAAAAAACAGAAAATGGTAATCCAGTCTCGAAAACGAATTTGCTTCATAAGGCGAAATATGACTGCGTGTGAAAGAGGAATCATCACAATAAAACTCAATACTAATGTTGATAGGTACGCGATCGGAAACGGATTTAGCTGTAAATGGAGCACTAAGGCATAACGAAGAACTAGGTAGAGCATAATTCCGTTAAAAACTTGAAGGAATGTAATGAACACTATAACAACAAATCTAAACCCAATATCGGCTGTTGTTATTATGGCTTTTCCAACAAGGATGTTTACTCTGGATGAAGGGTCAATGATAAACCAAATAATTCTCACCGTAAAGAAAAGCCCGAGCAGAAAGAAACCTATGGAAAAGAAAAGCAAGTATCCAATAATTGGATTGTTTCCAACTCCAAGAAAGTTTACACGGAGACGAATCCGACGACAAGTTGACAGAACCTGAATCCAGCAAGTTAATATACTCCGCTTTCCATCTTGCCAGAAGCAAAAGTTTTTGCCCAGTAAGACCGAGAAAATCGGGTTCTCCGCTTTTACTTTTTGGCAAAGCAGCTTAGAAACAGTAAGGAAGTGAAAAACATGCGATATATGCGAAACAAGAAAGAAATGCAAGAACGAGAGAGAAAAAACGAAATGAATTGCAATATCACGCGGAAAACGCGAAGTAACTAAAATTCCCATCTTTTTTCTGTCTATTCATCTCATCCAACGACAGTTAACAAGGAAACAAAACCCTTACCAAACGAATTTTCACAACAAAACCTGCCAAACGGAGACTTCACAGAACCTTCACTGGATCTGTACTCTTTTGTGAGTAGTTACTCTTAAGTAGTTATCTCAAACTATCATGACGCGTCGTTTCGGGATGGAAAGGCCATGGATTCAAAGACGGTTGCATTCATCGGAATGCTGAGTGCCCTAGGGATAGCCCTTTCTGCGATTTCGCTTAACATTGCGCCCATTCTTAGCACCGTGGGGCAAGGCGGCGCCGCCCTGGACCTTTCTCACATTGCCACGTTCATAGCGGCGATCTTCGGGGGGCCGATCGTAGGAGCGATTGTGGGGCTTCTGGGCGGTCTCTATTCCGGCTATTATTTTGGGTTTTTTTATGGCCAGGGACTGATTGCTGTAGTGGGGGTCCCCCTGGGAAAGGCAATGACTGGACTCATGGCGGGGATACTTTACAAGAAACTGAAGATAGGAAGCGGTTCGCGGCACTCATATCTGGCTGTGCCAGCAACACTTCTGTCGTATGTTCCAGAATCAATCTACACTGTTCTGTACTTTCTATACATCATGACTGCGGTCGTTGGCCCGGGTATGGCGGCCCTTGCTCCAGTCGTCACTGCGAAAGCATGGGTGGAAATAACCGTAATGAGCATTCTAATGGGTGCACTTGCCGGAAACACGGGCTTCAGAGAATTCGTTAACAGGTTCCTTTATACTCAAAAAGCGGACAAATCAACTAGGAATTAGCAGCAAAAATTCATTTGTCTTGCCCGTTTTTCTCAAGATCAAATGACTCTGCTAATGCGGCGGCGTTTATTTTGCCATTCTGAAACGTGCGGCCAGTCCTTGTGTTGTTGATGATTATTACTGCCGGGGCAAAGAGGTCTGGATCTATCTTGTAGAAATCATGATTAGCTTCCTTAAATATTTCTTTGAAAAGCTTGCCGTAAGCCTTGGACGCCCTCGACGGAGCCTTCTCTATTATCTCGCTGAGCTTTTCTTCATCATCACACTCAAGAACATAGCAGGATGTGCCGCCGTAGAGAATTGCATCATTTGTTCGGGCCATCGCGTCAGCGAACTTGGGATGCAATGGCGGGATTGGTGCACATCCCCAGGCGTAGAGAATTGTGTTGGGGTCCAGCCCTAGCCTTCTCAGTTTGTGTATTCCCGTTTCAACGATTCTTCCTGAAACTTGAGTTGCTCCAGCGGGGCTGGTTGTTGGGGTGAGAATTACTGCCACATTCTCTGGCGATACTCTGCAGTCTCTTGCAAGACGGTCTATAAATTTCGGCGGTGGAAGCTTCTGGGTTTCCAAGATGACAACGGCCGTGTCGCACTCGTCTTTGTACTGGATCTCTTCGTAGACTTCTTTCGGTTTCAAAGCTAATGCTCTTGCTGGTCCAGAGCCTATTGCGAAGTATCCCTCCTCGCTTATCTGCCAACCAGCGTACTGCGAGCCTAGGGTCGCGATTGCCGGGTGGTCAGTGTAAATGAATATTGACTGCAGTTCCAAGTCGCCGTATTTTTTGGAGCATACTTGCGCTTTTCCAAGGCCACCCATGCAGATCTCCGTGATGAGTCTGCCAGCTTCAAAGCCGCCTCTTGCCTGTACGCCCGCATCTACGATTGTGGTCCCGTTACTCGTCCTTTCCACTTTGACGCCGTAGAAGTCTGGACTCTTGACCAGTTCTTCCAGAAGCCTCCAAGCCAAGCGGTTTACACTTAAAGCGTTTTTCAAAGGATACTTCTCCTCAGAGTAACTTCTCATAACAGGTCAGATGTGGGTTCTTGTCCTTGAAGACGTAGAGTTTGCCTTTTCCACCTTCGGCAAGGTCTCCCAAAAAAAGATAGAAGGGCCCTTCAACCGTTTCGTTTTCTTCAATCTTGACTCTTGGTTTAACGCTGTCTATCGTGAAGCTGGGCAAAACGGACCGTAGACAGCCACCTGCAACAATCTTCCCATCCGTCATGCATGCGCCAGCCCTTGCTTCGCAGTCGTTTTGAACATAGATCGTACCATCACGCATGCGAAAGCCGACGAATTGGCCTGCACTTCCGTACACTTTGATCGTGCCCTTTTTCATCCACGCTCCAACTTCGTTTCCCACGTTTCCATAAATGATCATCTTACCCCCGTGCATACCCTTGGTGCTTCCACGGTACGGTGCGCCGACATAGTCGCTCGCGTTTCCATGAACCTCGATAGCGCCACCAGTCATCATTGAGCCAAGCCAAGCCCCGACGTTTCCATGAACAGTTATTTTGCCTCCCTTCATTTCTTCACCCAAGTGCATGCCAGCATCTCCGTTAATCACGATTTCTCCGCTTTTCATGCATGACCCAATTCTTCGAACTTTGCTAACGTCCCCATGGATTGCTATGGCAACACTTTCCGGCGCACTTTCATCTCTGACCTCGTCAATTCTGAAAATTTCACACAGTTTCTTCTGTCTGTTCCCTTCCCAGATCTTCAACTCTCCAATTTCGCCAGCGCTCTTGCCTTCAAGAACGCCTGGGTTTATACACTCGGCAATTATTGGAAACCTAAATTCTCTCGCAGGTTCGAGCCTTATCATCTAAACACTAGCCTTCACAGCGATCGGGCTTGAAGCCTTAAGGTACTCTTCACCGACAGAATAATTCTCATACTCAACCGTCCAGTATTCCTTGAACCTTTTCTTCATGTCCTCGGTCAACCTGACGGGTTCAGAGACGCGAACATCAAGCCACATCGTAGCGCCATCAGCGTGTCTCACTATCTCTCCATTTTTAACGACTATTTTTCCGCCCTTGATTGTATATGC
>Ga0315282_10002448_pt1 | contig 34167 bp, 38 predicted proteins | sample YL17G07_20_MG_FD_203693 | JGI IMG/M metagenome (GOLD analysis project Ga0315282, IMG submission 203693) | Sediment microbial communities from Yellowstone Lake, YNP, Wyoming, USA - YL17G07_20 | ecosystem: Environmental > Aquatic > Freshwater > Lake > Sediment | place: USA: Wyoming | collected...
GTTGGCTGATGACAAGGGGGTTTGCCGGCGGGGGTACTAGACCACCCGTTACCCAAGGTTGGAAATCGGCGATTGACGCTATCGTCAGGAAAATATCATCGCGCCAACGGGCCACGACTGGATACCGATCGATAATTGTGTGTTTATGACCTTCAAAAAATTTTAGGAATGACTTCTCCATTTTTGGTAGAGTGTAGCGCTTGCGTATTGGAGAATTTCCTATGAAGGTGTACTCATCGCATGGCGTGTCACCACAGGTCTTTCGCTTTGGATTGGTGGTCCAGAAGGTGCGGCCGCACGAGATGCATTGTTTACGCTCAAAGCCCTCATCCTTGAAAAGGGCGACGCTATAGATGTCCTTCACGCACCGTCCCCAAGTTCACAGATATTTTGTGCGCTGAATTAAACCTTAGCCTATCCAAACAGCGCGCTGAGACCTGCGAGGGCTTCCTCTTCCTTTTTCTCCTCGACCTTCTTCTCTTCCTTCTTCTCTTCAGCTTTTGGTGCCGCCGGTGCCCCAGCTGGAGCCGCTACGGGTAAAGCTGCTATCTTCGTAGCCTCGTCTATGTTCACTCCCTCTAGAGCCGCTACCAGGGCTTTTACCCTTGCATCGTCTACTTCAGCACCTGCTGCCTTCAGCACACTAGATAATCCAGTCCCATCGACCTTCTTACCTGCAGAGTGCAGCACCATCGCGGCATACACGTATTCCATTCTTACCCCCCCTTAGCAAAATAACAAACTTACCTTTTATGCTTTGGGCTCCTCCCCTTTTGACTTTTCCTCCGGCTTCTTTTCCTCCGCCTTTGGCTCAACTTTTGGTTTGAACCCAAGCATTAGCTTAAGATCTTCGTCCAAGGAATTCTCATCCTTGGCCATCAAGGCAGTTGCAAGGCTGAACATTTCAGCCTTAGCCCTTGCCAACAATGTCGGTACTACCTCAGGAATTGGCATGCAAGCGTTTATTGCCAAGTTGCGCGTTGTTGTGAACGCCTTTGCTAAGAAAATTCCTATTGTGGCATGAGTTGGGTAGTTTGTGTTTATTGATAGGCTGATCGCGTGTAAGTAAGCATCCCGCAGCTGTCCCATTACCTTTTCCTCATCTATCGTTAAAATCTCCGCGGAAACCACTATACCCGCCTCGTAAGCTGCACGGAGCTTGAGGCCGAGATCCAGCGGCAAGATGCCGAACCTCGATAAAGCGTCCGCAACTTCCTTCTTTACGATATCCCCCTGCCTGAGAACGGGGGAATCCTCTAGTATCACTACCTTGCCCCCCTGAATCCTCGCTTTCACGCCTATGCGCTGCAGTTCTCCGACTATAGGTCCAGGAGCGAAGTCGGTATCACCCGCAGGGATCGTTATATCCCTGGGAGATTTCATGCCCGCTTTAGCCGGCGCACTCATCTTGCTCGCCTGTAAGATTTTATTGAGCTTGAATGGGTCCACTTGGGAGAATACTAACGCAGACTGGCGCTGAAGGTAATTGAGTAGCTCGCGTAACTTAGGATCCTTCTTCTCCCCTGCCTGCTCAATGGAAATTCTTAGTAGGGAATTCTTGGAAACTATGATTTCAGCCTGCCCTCGAAGTTGCCGCCTTATCTGCTGAAACTGCGATGCCGGAAGATCCGCGATGTCCAAAACACCTACCACAGGATAGCGGTCGAACATCCCCACCAGCCCCCCCACGACTTCTCGTTTCCAAGCCGCAATTTCTATCTTAGCACTAGCTGTCATGGTTGCACCTCAATTTTTACCGACTTGCCCATCGTCGTCTTAACGTGAACTGAACCTACTTGATTAAAGCCCCTTTCTAGCTTACGTTCTATGACATCGAGTACGGCTTGAATGTTGTCGGTGAGCTGTTCATCGGTCATGCTCTCCACGCCCACGGGCACGTGAAGCGTTGGTTGTTCTCGCGTCCGGATGCGAACAGTCTTTCGACCCCGCTCGATCATCGGCTTTGGATCAGCAGTGGGCGGTAGTGGTCTAGGTATTTTTGCTCGGGGGCCAAGCACGGGTCCGAGCTGCTTGCCGATCGAGGGCATCATGTCAGACTGAGCTAGGAATGAGTCGTATTCGTCAGCTAGCTGCTTCGCACGCTTGCGGTCCTTTTGAAGCCCATCGATGTCCTCACGCCCGAGCAGGAGGTCGACTCCCGCATCTCGTGCTTTACGCGCCAATTCTCCTTCCGCAAATATCAGCACTTTCCGGGGCTTTCCCAAACCGTTTGGCAAAACAACTTCTTCCGATATACGGCTTTCAGTTTTCTTTAGATCCACATCCTTGAGGCTTATCATTAGATCAATGCTCTGGATAAATTTCTTTTTCTCGCTGACTTCCTTCATCTGCTTGATCGCCTTGAGCGTATTCTCGCGTGAGACAGGCATTAAATCACCTCAACTCCTCATCGTGCTTTTCATCATCTATCTCCCGCTGCACCTCTCGAGCGTCCTTACCATCCACGGTTACACCCATGCTCACGCAAGTGCCCATGACCTCCTTGACGGCTGTTTTCAACCCTTTAGCCAACGTTCCACTGAGCTTTAGCTTTGCGAGCTCAATTGCCTGCGCAAATGTTAAATCCCCCACCACCTCTTTCCCCGCGGTCTTGGCCCCCTTCTCCAGCCCGAGTTGCTTTCGAATTAAAGCGGAGACGGGAGGAATACCGACCTCGACATCGAACTGCTTAGTCTTCTTATCGACGATTATTCTGACCGGGACCTTCATCCCCTCAAAAGCTGTAGTTTTCTCATTTATCTTCGCGACAATCTGACCGACGTTGACGCCTAGCGGCCCCAATGCTGGTCCCAAAGGTGGCCCTGGGGTGGCTTTTCCTCCATCGACTAATGCTTTAACCGTTGACTTCATCTAGATCGCCTCAAAACTCTAGTTAGCGTAAGCGAGCGAACGTTAAAAAAGCTACGGTTGTCTATTTAAGGCCATCTCAATTATTCTACCACTTCAAGTTTACCGTACATCCCAGCGCTCACATAGACTTCGTCGCGGAACACTCTTGAGTATCCATTTCGTATCCTAACAGTACTTCCGACCTTTACTGAATCGACATCCTTGTCCCAGAGTGAGATTTTTATCCGCCCCGAATCGTCTTCCCCTATTGCGGTGGTCACTTTTCCTTCGTGTCCAGTTCTACCTACGTAGGACCGGGGCTGCTCCATCTCGACTACTTTTAGCTCTAGATCCACATTTCGCATAGCTGGCTTCACGTCTCGTGCCTTCATTTCGTCACCTCTTTCTCCTTTTTCTGAATCACCTTCACGTGATCGCCACGGACGGTTACTGGGATGGGTACGGTAGCCTCAAAGAGTTCTACTGTGATCTCCTCCTTTGACCCATCTATCCTCATTATCCTAGCCCTCTCACCCCTGAATGGCCCAGATATAAGCTCTACGACATCACCTACCTCCATACCGACCACGACTGGTTTTGGTATGAGGAAGTGCTCTATTTCCTTGAATGACACTTCTCCCTCGACCACGCCCTTTACGTGTTTGATGCGCCCGCGCGCTTGCTCTACGGCAGTTTGTCCCAGCGCCTCGACAAAAACGTAGCCCCTTATTCCCGGGGGGGCGAGGACTGCCTTAATCGGCAAGTTGAAGTTTTTAGCACGAGTTGATATCATGGCCGCCGCACTTTTCTCTTGGCCAATCGTCGCCCTAACTGCGTAAATGGCAGGCTTAATTGCCTCTTTTTCCTCCAACTTCATCCCCCAATGATCAGTATGGCAACCATTGAAATCAGGAATCCAAGCAGACCTATAAGCAGGATGCCCAAACCAGTAACTTTACTTATATCAACGTACTCGTCCCTATCTGGCTTGCGCGCAACCTGTAATGTGCGCTTGCACTCGTACAAGAATTTTCTCAACATCTACTTCAAGAACTCCAGCTCTAGATCGACAGCTTCCACGCCCTTCCTAGGCCTCTCTCCAGGTCCAAGTACGTACGGTGAATGTACACCCGATAAGATTACCATAACCCGCACGGCATTCTTTAGTTCATCTGAAATCTGTGCACCCCATATTATCTGAGCCTCAGAATCCAGCGCCTCGGACACTCGCCCGACAATGCGCTCTGCCTCCTCCAATGTCATATCTGAGCTGCCAACGACATTCACCAGGGCTCCCTTAGCGCCTGTTATATCGACATCAAGCAGAGGACTGCTCAGCGCTTCATCGACCGCCTCAGTCGCACGGTTTTCGGTGTCTGACTCTCCTATCCCTATCATCGCCACTCCACCGTTTTGTAAAACAGCCCGAACATCCGCGAAGTCCAGGTTTATGAGGCCAGGCTTGGTGATCATCTCAGTTATGCTCTTGATTGCATCCATCAACAACTGGTCAGCTACTTTAAATGCGGCGGCTATCGGCAAATCGGGCGCTATCTCGAGCAGCTTATCGTTAGGTATTACTATCACGGTATCCGCAATTTCGCGCAACCGCACCAACCCCTGTTCTGCGTTCTGTCTTCGACGCTTACCCTCAACAGTGAACGGAAGGGTCACGACAGCGACAGTTAGCGCGCCGAGTTTCTTAGCCACCTCTGCTACGACGGGTGATGCACCAGTTCCAGTTCCCCCTCCAAGGCCACAAGTCACAAAAACCATGTCAGCACCGTGAACATACTCTTTAATTAAATTCTCATCTTCTCGACAGGCCGCCTCACCCCTATCTGGATTATTTCCCGCCCCAAGGCCACCCGTTATGTCCCGGCCGACCAAGATTTTTCGATCGGCAGTGGTGTAAAGTAAATCTTGAGCATCTGTGTTGACTGCAACGGTTTCGGCACCCTGAATGCCGATGGTCATCATTCGCGAGATTGTATTGCAACCTGCACCGCCGCACCCTACGGCGACGATCTTAGCGCGGGCTTGCTGCAATATTTTCTCAAGATCTTCATTGCTCATCTTCGCCGTCGGGGAGATGCTTATCTTCGACGGCTCTGAAATGCCTGGCTTTACTGGATTTACTAGCTCAAATCCAGTTTCCGGCTTAAATCCGCCCAACCCATTTTGTTTCAATTAATTCCACCTTGGTAATTACGGTTCGACATTTCGGCTGTGAGGAATTTAAACCTTTGCTTGATGTAACAGCTCGCTCTCCCTAACTGCCCGTACTCCTAGTTTATTTGCGATTTGCTGGAGATGCTGACGTTGGCTGCTGTCCAAGCCCTTCCAATCGAGCGCCAAAAGTTCAACTCCCCCGCGCGTCCTAGCAATAGCATGTTTTACTAGCTCCTCGTCGATGGTGACATACTTTGGCAGAACATGCCCGATGCAGACATCTGTTTTTAGGACCACCTGAGTATGCCTTGGAGCGTAGTGGGGGCCTCCTAAACCTATCGCCTGTCGTCCATTGATCGGCGAAGTTGCTGCCGCCATTATAGCCCGGGCTGCTGCCTCGGCCGCTGCTTTATCGCGCCACTCGGTTGGCGAACTTCCTATCTCCACAAAAGTCACTGGGACTTTAAGCCCGGTCGGACCGTGATGGGTTGCTTCAAGTGTAACCTCATATTGCAAGCCGAGTTCGTCCCTTGCTGCAATAAGCTCTCTAATAGCGGATTTTAAAGTCGGAGGGGATGCTATGGCAAGCTTCCGGTCGGAGATCTCACCTGGGACATGGGCTGTAAGGGTTGGCTTGCCTGACTCGCTTGCGTGTCTTGATGCAAAGATCACCTCATCAGCTGCCAGTGGAGGGAATGAAGTCCGAACTGCCTCGTCAGCTATCATTGTCAACATTACACCTTCACATACCCACATATTTGGTTGGTTGGTCATTGGTTCGAAATCATATAGTTCCAAGAGGCGTCCGGCGATGTTTTTGGCGGCTGGATCCTCGACTGATGCGGATATGAGCTTCATCATCTCACTTTTGTGATCCACTACGGCATTTTTCCTAAAATATTCATTTGGCGCTAGAGCTGGATACTCTCTCTTGAAACTAACCCCAACTGAGCGCCAAATCTATCTGCGCTTAGCGGTATCAGCTTTCGTCGCTATGGGGTGTAGATCGCGATCCAGTAGATGTTCTCGCCTGGTGCACTTACCACAGCGCCATTTATGCGAAGCCAAACCGTGAAGTTGTTTACGCTTACGTTAGTTATGCCTAAGGCTACATTTTCATTGTCTATCAACTTGTCAGCCAGAGTTGCGACTACAGTCGGCGTTCCAGGGAAAGTTGTTGGAAATGTTACGATAGTATTATCTCCAGAAACATTGTCCATCCTGTCTTGGATTTTTATCGCCATTTTATCGTAGGTTACTGCGCCGGATGCGATATCGACTCCTGACACTGCACCATCGAGGATCTTGGCACCTGTGACTGCGTTATCAGCAAGCTTGGCGCTGTCAATCGCACCTGAGGCTATTTTAGACCCTGTAACTGCACCATCTGCTAGCTTAGTGTTGTCAACCGCACCTGAGGCTATTTTAGACCCTGTAACTGCACCATCAGCTATCTTCGACCCCGCGGCAGCGTTGTCAGCGAGCTTGGCATTGCTAACAGCATTGTTGCCAATTTTGGCCGATGTTACTGCGCCATTTGCAAGCTTGTTTTCCGTCACCGCGCCGCTTTTGAGCTGATCGGTGTTGACTGCACTCGTGCCAATTGACACTGGCTTTACGAAGACGACGACGAGGGAGATCACTGCAAGGATCACTGCTACAATTGCGATCGGTTTTCCTAACTCCATTTTTTTACACCTCTTTTTTTTTTCTTTTAGCCCAAGTTAATTCTGGGCAATGTTACTCCTTCGCCTATAGGAAATTAAGGCGATAAAAACTTTGTCTCCGACCAAACGACACGTTGTTTATTTCGATTTTTAGAGATAATCTCGTGTTAGATTTTGCTCCGCAAAAAAGCGGTGGTGGGCCCGTGTAGCTTCAAATCTTCGTTCGCACTAATGTGCTTGATTTAGGCATAAATTGAGCAGATTATGCGCCATTTTGAGGCAAAAATATTGCAGGCTTGATAGACAAAAAATATGCAAGAATCGAGCAGTTTAAGAGCAATTTTAGGCATGAGCCAGCCTGTTAATTGACGAGTGACAAAAAGCCCTTGCGCGCCGCACGGGAGTAGAACGTGAGAACCCGCTATACCAGTAATGCCCTTGTTTAACGCGTTTCTCATATCCTCTAGAACTGTGTCTCCCTTTGCGAGGCGTTCTTCCTCTCTTTTTATTTTTTACCAACAGACTCACCGCCTTTGGCCTCCCTCCACTTCCCCCGCGCCAATCCTGTTTTGGAGGTTATTCTTTTGGTTTAACTATTATTTGTACTCTTCTACCTCCGAATAAATTTCCTTTTGAATACTTACTTAACGAATTTCTTAAATATTCTAGTTGTTCTATATCGGTCTTTCCACATAGTACAATAATTACGCCCTCGGGGTACTCTCGTAAGAAACCCTCGACTTGTTCAATAAGCTCATCAGCCTCCACCTTTCCTTCAAGGTTACGTTTAACTTCTACGCCGACTTTTTTAGCAATGTTTACACCAGCTGAGTGTCTCCTAGATTCTTTTTTAATAAAATGTTGAGGTTGAATTAAATGTTGAATTTCCCTTCTTGGGATCAAATCGGGTTTGGGTTTATTAAGTACATTCCTTAGGAATCCAATAAGGTCATCGCTATAACCATCTTCATCGAGGTATTCCTTTTGTGGTTGCCACCTTTGTATATTCAAAGAAACTTCATTAAAAATTTCTTCACGCCCCTCTACGTCAGAATATTCTTCTTCCTCTTCTTCCTGCTTCATTATACCTACCTCGGCTATTCTGGCAAATACTATTTTCTCGCTTTTCCCATTTTAGTGTTACACTAGCAGGTAATTACCTATCGCGTAATCCCTTTGGGCAAAACCCAAAAGCAAAAGTGGCGAGACTTGACCATTCCGCTACTATTCCGGCGAACTTCGGAATTTCGACCAGTTCCGTCTTCCGTCGTTTTTTCACGTTGGGATCTTTGCTTCGACTTTCGCCATTTTTACCTAAACGGACTACGCTCGCGCCTTGCTTGTCGCTTGCGCCTACGTCGCTCTTTATCGCTAACCATTTTACCACCCTCACCTGGCTTTGCACAATAATTCGTTTTTGCACAATATTTAACTTGTTTGCACAATAATTGATTTTGGTAATTTTCAGGCCCCGGCCGGGAAATGCGCGCTTAATAGGTTAAAAGGTCTGTATGTATTTAGCTCGTGTGCTGGCCATGTCACAGGTGTGACGTGTGCCTGGGTCGTGGGGGCACAAGTTCCAATTTTGCGTTCCTCTGTCACAGCTGTGACAAGTGGACGACGCGTTTCTTCAGCACCAACGCCTTCCCGCCAGCCATGCCGATTGAATCGGCTAGGCTCTTCAGCTCAGCCAGCTTGCCGGATTCCCAGACTGATTGTTGAAGTTTCACCGCCCGCAGCTTTCGGAGGTGTCGGCTCACCCTTTGTCTCGTTCCACAATCGAGTTCCTTGATATCGTACACGATCAAATACTGGGGCATGTCCCGCCGAGGCTTTGAGCGGAGGCGGTTTATAAGCGGATGAATTATGGCATGCGATGTCACAGGTGTGACATTCGCGGTGCCGATCCTAACGTCACAGCTGTGACGCTGAACGGTGTTTCCCAGCAGGAAGCCGCACGCGCACACCCAGACAACTTTCACGCTTTAAGACAGCTAAATACGTACAAAGGTCGTGAAGCGGGCGAACTTTTTAAAAGGAAAACACGAAAAACTTTTTGTTCAGAAAGCTAAAATGAAAATGGAAGTTGGGGAGATAAGTCCGAGAAAAAGGAAAAAGGGGGGCGAAGTAGTGGCCCATGGATTGCTAAAGTGCCCTCGTTGCAAATGGCGAGGAAACTTGAACACAGATACTTGCCCCAAGTGTGGCCATCTGTTAAAACATTCGATTAAAAGTGGCAAGAAAGACAGGAGTGCGGGCATTAGAAGTTAGATGAATGCAAAAGAGGAACAAAAAATAATTGCCTAAAATAACTATCGATTAAATAGCGGTAAAAAGCCCTTGCACACCGACCGGAGTAGAACGTGGGGACCGCTAATCAGTAATGCCCTTGTCTAACGCGTTTCTCATATCCCCTCGAGCTGCGTCTCCTCGCGTGTTTGCGACGGGCATCTTTTCCAATCTCCTTCAACAATTCTTGCGCCTTCTTGATCGCTTCCCTCTTGGTCTTCGCCCACGTGACTGACTTATGAGGTGTACCGACCCGCACGAACTCGTCGTTATAAAGAAAATCCTGGTACTGTTTGAGATCTGACACTTTGTAAATGTCCCATCCCCCTGTAGTGAACCTATTACACAAAAACATCAGCGGAAATTCCTGACCGCGCACCCTAACGGCTACATCTCCGTCCCTTATTTTCTCTATCTCGAACGATCTCCGCATTTAAGGCTCCCCTTTACAGGGCAATCTGCTTTATGCTCTTTCTCGGTGAATATAAAACTCGCCCATTTAATCGCTGGAAATCGAATAGAGAAAAACCTTCGAGGAGGCATAAAGCCCTTTGCGCGCCGCCCTAGAAATAGTGTAACCGAAATGGGCAAATACCACGCGCCAATAATCTATGAGGTAAGGAAATGAGGAGATGACCGGGGTAAAAACTAAAATCCAAAATATCGTGCTCTCGGTCACGTACGAGGGCACAGAGTTTAACCTCAATAAGTTGGTCAGGTCGTTGGACGGCGCACGCTATGATCCGGAACTCTTTGCCGCCATAATTTATAAATCAGAGGATCCTCGAGCATCATTTCTCATCTTCGCCTCGGGTAAGATGAACTGCGTGGGCGCAAGGAGTATGAACGATGCCAAACTGGCGATAAAGAAGCTGACCCGAAAGATCAGGAAAGCGCACATAAAGGTGAAATCCGCGCCTAAGGTAGAGATCCAAAACATCGTCGCCTCAATCGACTTCGGAAGGAAATTCGATCTTGAGCGTATAGCTAGCAGATTCGAGAACACCGAATACAACCCGGAGGTTTTTCCAGGCCTCGTGTTCAGGCTCGACGATCCCAAGGTGGTGTTGTTGCTCTTCGTTTCAGGGAAGGGAGTCTGCGCGGGCGCGAAGAGCGTGAGAAGTGTAAAAAGAGCAACACAAAAGATAAACAAAATCCTCTCCCGACATTAGCGGCGTTGCAAAGCTTTGCGCTTATCGAAGGCGGCACTTTATCTCTCCTTGAATTTTTGTTTTAATAGAGTGGTTATATAACCTGCTATCTTGTTCTTAAGTGGTTTGCTTTCTATGCTAGCAAGGCTCTCAAGCACGTGACGATTTTGTCCGTAATCGCCCGAGAATTTGTCTGGGTACCGCTCAAGCAGCAGCCTCGCAGATCTCTTTATATATTTTTGACGTATCCTGCCCATGTATTGTCTCCGCCCTCTGGGCTTTAGCAAGTCAGTCTATAAGGTTATTGCAGATCGGTTGTTTGAAACGCTGGAAATCGCGTCGCGAAAACCTGCGCGTCGGTGCCTAAGAAGAGGAGGTGGGCGATCGTGAGGGGGCTGTAGCGCCCTAGACCGCTAACCAACCAGCATTTAAAACCTTGAAAACTTGAATGACAACAACATTTTTCTTTAACAAATGACAAATTTTTCGGAATGATGCGATGATCCGCTCTGGCGAACAGATCCGCGAGTACATAAGGCAGGGCAGGATTTTGATCGAGCCCGCAGGTAGCATGGCGTTTGAAGACAAATAAGTCCGAGGGTAGTTAGGATGGAGCACTTTCGACTGCCAAAGGAAAGGGTCGGCGTAGCGATCGGCCCAGAAGGGGAAATCAAGCGGGAGATAGAGCGCAGGACTGGGACGAGGCTTACCTTCGATGGCGAAACTGGGGAGGTAATTATCGAGCCGGGTGACGATCCGCTCGGCCTCCTTTCTGCTAAAAATGTCTTGAACGCGATAGCACGCGGATTTAGTTCCGAGCGAGCTTTCCTCCTCTTCGACGAGGACAAATATCTAGAGGTAATCGACATGGAGGACTTCGTGGGGCGGTCGGACAAGGCACTGGTGAGGTTCAAGGGCAGGGTGATAGGCGAAGGTGGCAAGACTCGGCGCATAATAGAGGAGACAACCGGAGTTTGTGTGTCAGTTTATGGGAAAACGATCGCGCTTATCGGTTTACCCGAACTGCTTGCCGTGGCCCGTGAGGCGATTCAAATGTTATTAGGCGGTACCCCCCATTCAGCGGTTTACGGATTCCTGGAGCGCAAGCGAAGGGAAGCCAAGAGAAGGGCAGGGCAAATATGGCGGAAGTGACCACTTCCGTGTATGTATAATTGATTAATTTTGGTACCCTCTCCCCTTCAAAGATATTTAAATGCAGAAAGATTTCCCAATGGACGGAAAACATGCCAGAATGCTCTGTCTGCGAAGAGGAGTTCCTGGAGGAAGAATTGCTCCAATATAGGCAGTGTAGGAAAGCATACTCGGAATTATTTTGTCCCTTTTTAGTTCTATCTCGAACTCGCGGGCCGGCGCCCAACAGGCGGTAGTGGGCGATCACCGAGGCTGAACGGACGCGGAATTGCCATCCAAAGATGAGATAATAAATCTTGTAAAATAAACGTGTAGCCAGTAAAATTGAACTTGCAAATAAAGCACGATTTTACCTATTTATTATTCGGCAAATCACCTGCCGTGTTGCTCGCCGAATGCTTCATAGTTCTTTTCTATATAGTCGGTTATCGAGGGTTTGACCTTTTGCTTAGCATCTATGAAGTACTTCATCTGCACCTCCTTGCTCTTCTTGTCCTTGCGCAGCACGAGCATCGCAGCCTCCCGACAGAGCGCGGCGATATCCGATCCGGTATAGCTCTCGGTCTCAGCGGCAAGTGCTTCGAGATCGACATCCTTCGCTAGTGGCATCCCCTTAGTATGGATCTTGAATATCTCTAGTCTCGCCTTTTTATCGGGCGCTGGAACTAGCACGAGCCTATCGAACCGCCCAGGCCTCAGGAGCGCGGAATCTATGAGGTCGGGCCTATTTGTGGCTGCTATTACCACGACGTTCTCGAGCTTCTCAAGCCCATCGAGCTCGGTCAGGAGTTGGCTTATCACTCGCTCGGTGACATGGGAGTCACCTATGCCAGAGCCTCGCATTGGTACGACTGCATCTATCTCATCGAAGAAGATGATCGCCGGGGCCGCCATTCGGGCTTTCCTGAACGTTTCGCGCACAGCCCGCTCGCTCTCCCCCACCCACTTTGACAACATCTCGGGTCCCTTGACTGCGATGAAGTTCGCCTCGCTCTCCGTCGCCACCGCTCGAGCCAGTAGCGTCTTACCAGTGCCTGGCGGGCCGTATAAGAGGATGCCTCGGGGCGGCTCTATCCCCATGCGCTTAAACAAGTCGGGTTGCTTTATGGGCCACTCGACCGCCTCTTGTAGTTCCTGCTTGACGTCCTCCAAACCACCTATGTCACTCCAACGCACATTGGGCACCTCGACCAGCACCTCCCTCATGGCGGATGGCTCGACCATCTTAAGGGCATTATCGAAATCCTCCTTAGTGACCTGAAGCTTCTCGAGCACCTCGGAAGGGATGACTTTTTCCTCGAGCTTGATCTCGGGCAGAATTCTTCGGAGCGTGCTCATGGCGGCCTCCTTGCATATCGCCTCCAAGTCAGCTCCCACGAATCCATGCGTGACATTCGCGAGCGCGTCCAGATCGACTTCCTTCGCCAAAGGCATGCCCCGCGTGTGGATCTGAAGAACCTCCTTGCGGCCATCCCGATCTGGTACACCTATGACTATCTCGCGGTCAAATCGGCCGGGGCGGCGGAGGGCGGGGTCGAGCGCCTGGGGCCTATTGGTGGCACCAATGACGACCACCTTGCCCCTGGCCTTGAGTCCGTCCATCAACGAGAGCAGCTGCGCCACTACCCGGCGCTCCACTTCGCCTGTGACCTCTTCCCGCTTGGGCGCGATCGAATCCAACTCATCGATGAACACTATTGCGGGGGCATTCTTCTCAGCATCCTCGAATACTTCTCGGAGGCGGGCCTCGCTTTCACCGTAGAACTTCGACATGATTTCTGGCCCCGCGATTGGTATGAAATAAGCATCCGCCTCATTTGCAACTGCTTTGGCGATCAACGTCTTCCCTGTGCCAGGAGGTCCATGGAGCAATACCCCCTTGGGCGGCTCTATACCCAAGCGGTCGAAGATCTCAGGATGCTTAAGCGGGAGCTCTATCATCTCCCGAACGCGCTGGAGTTCGCCCTTCAATCCGCCGATGTCCTCATATGTCACGGCTGGAACCTTGACTTCCTTGATCTCAACTGCCTCGGGCAGCACTTCAACGTCGGTCAGCTCGGTCACAAGCACTATCCCTGAGGGGGAGGTGTTGGTCACGATGAACTTCATCTCGCCTAACCCAACAAAACCTCCGAAAAATTCCTCGAAGATATCAGTACTCAATGGAGCGGAGGTGGTTATCAGGTCACCCTTGAGCAAAGGTCTGCCAAGAAGGTTACGCTTGATGACCCCCCCAGATGCGATGAATCTAACCCCCGACTCGGCGGGTGCGATAACAACCTTCTTCGCCTCCTTGACTTCGACTTTTCTGATGGTGACCTTTTCACCTATCGATGTGCCTGCGTTTCGGCGCATGAATCCGTCGATGCGAGCGATGTGAAGCCCTCGATCTTCGGGATAACCCTCGAGTGCTATCGCTCCAGTAGGCTTTGAGCCGATCACTTCGACCACATCACCCTCCTCGATGACGAGCTTTTTCATCACATCATCGTCCAGCCGCACGAGGCCCCGGCCAACATCAACCTGCCTCTTGGCCTCGGCGACCGCGAGCTTCAACTCCTTCTCCGCCATCCAAACCATCTCCTAGATCTCCACCTCAAACATGCGCCAGACCAAGTGTTTGTTGAACTCTTTGAATATTTCTTTGACCATCTTTGCGTACTCCTCTTCAATCAGCAGGGTGCTACGAGTTATGAACTTCTAAACATCGCCGAAGTTATTAACCGCCGTTAAGAATTTAAAGATATCTATAATTTTTCAAGAGGAAATTGTTGAAAATACTTCTTCAGCGCAAACATTGAGCAGAATTTAAACAGATTTTTTGCCTAAAAGGAGTCTAAATATTGCTCATTTTATGAAAGTTGAGTGGTGAGCCCGCCGAGCTTCAAATTTTCGTTCGCACTGATGTGCTTGATTTGGGCATAAATTGAGCAGATTATGCGCCATTTTGAGGCAAAAATATTGCAGGCTTGATAGACAAAAATTTGGCAAGAATCGAGCAGTTCAAGAGCCGTTTTTAGACAAGGAGCAAGCCTGTTAATTGACGAGCGAAAAGCCCTTTGCGCGCCGCCTGGGAGGCTGGACTACGGCCAGCCGCGGATTGCCGTGGAGATTTAAGCGTTAAAGGTTAAATCATTTCTTGGACTAGCGAGGTAAAAAAACGAATGTGAGGGGGTGAGTTGAATGGCTCAAAAAATGGCGGAGCTGAGAGTGGACGTTCCAAGCACGCTGGAACCTACCTTCGCAAACAGCATCATCATAAACCACAAGGACGATGAGTTCTGCCTTACATTTATGCAGACAATACCCCATGCGAATGTAGCCAAGGCAAAAGCAATTATTGCCGTCACGCCTCAGCACGCGAAGAGACTATTAAATGCTCTTCAGGATAACATCAAGAAGTACGAGGGTAAGTTTGGGGAGATTAAGCTACCAGAGGTGCCAAAAGAAGGAGCACCAACCACTTATATAGGATAGAGAATTATCGAACGCAAAGATCGTATATCGTGAGAGAATGGAAGTCGTCCTTGGAGAAATTATTTTGATAGGGTGCTCTGTCAGATTTTTATCATGATCTTGATTGTTGATCCCCCAAGACAAAGACCTTTGCGCGCCGCCACCTGTCTACACCTGATTGATAGCCCACGCAGTTGCACGTATGATGACTGCTGCAGTAACCCCATACGCCACGATCTCGCGTTCGACCCAGTTGGAGCGCCTCAATGCAAATCCTCCTCGTACATGTAGTGCCTTCTCCGCCTCAAGTGCTTTGACAGCAACCGCTTGAGCTTGTTCATTATCGAGATTTTCAGGGCATCACCTCTTTAGTCATCAGCTTCCTTGGCGAGTTCGGTTCTTCATTTTTGCTCACCGGCCTTCGTCTTCTCACCTAAAATCAAGAGCAATCCTCTTTGTTGCTGGCAAAACTTTATTGCAACATCGATTAGAGAATCAACTGTTGCGGAGTTTACCTTTGGGTTCTTTTTTATTTTCTGCTTAAGCTTTAAACAGTGTCTTTCAATCCCCGCAAGGTTTGATCTTATCTGATTGATTGCGTCCTCCTGTGCTCTCGACCGCATCAAACCGCCTTCTCCTTCACCTTGCTCACGATTGGACTCTTTACGATGTATCTGCGGCACATGGGGTCTGTACAAATCCACACCGGATCGATCCTCGTTTTCATCCTCCACTCCTGCTTGATTAGTTCCCCGCCGCATTCAGGGCATTTATTCTTTGCCATTCAAACCCGTCCTTTATCCCCAAGAGTCTCTCGTCGATAGGCTGTTTTGCTCTTCTTTTTAGCCGCCTCTTCTTCCGGTTTTGGCTTCTCACCTTCAGGCTTGGTGTAGGTCGTGTGCCCTAGCTTCTCGACAGCATAGGGTTCCCGTGTCGGTAGCCCCTCCGAAACAAAATGTCGAGAGGAACAGGCCGATCGTGGCAAATGGGCTCATCTTCCCCTGATCCCCCTCATGCGCGCCTCTAGCTTACGCAGCCGCCCAAGTGTTTCCTTTCTTACCGACTTAACTAGGTCGCTTGCTCGAAGTACGAAATATCGATAAGCGAGCCTACCTTCTCTTGTAATCATCATATCTTTTCTGATGAGCTTCAGTTCGGTGAGGGCCTTCAAGTGTGTCCTTATGGACCTCTCCGATCTCTTGGTGCGCGCGATTATCTCCGGCACAGAGAGCCCCTTCTTAGTTCTCACCAAAAGGTTCAAGATCTTTCTACCCGTAGTACTTATATCCAAAATGTCAGAAATCTCGGCAATCAAGCTGAGTTCTCTCCCCTTCATTCTCATTGCATTCACTTTTTCCATGTAGATGAAAGACTTACGCAACTTAATATGCATACGTATGTTTATAAATGCATACGTATGCAAAATAATTTGCATCCCAGACCTGGAGGTGGCAACGTGCAGGGATACAAAGTGGTACTTACCGCGGATAGGACGTTAATGAGCGAATATGGTGGCCATATATTCCTAGGGTTCAGCGCTTGCGTGCCTAGGGGTTTGATACCTGATTGGCTCTACTTCTCGATATTTTGCCCCTCCATAGAGGTGAATGGAGATGGCTCAGTTGTGCGCGCGCCAAACGGGACGAGAAAGATTGAAGCGGCTTTGCTAGATTACGGCTTTCAAAGAGAGGATGTGATCGTCGCCCACCCCGAACACTTAGATAAAGTGGTTGGTTCAGAGACGAAAGTTATTGGGGTCACCGAAAATGATCCTTTGGGGATCGGACCAGCCACCTCCACTTTCACGCAACTATTCGGCGGGGAAGCGTACATGGCACTGAAACTCAAAGAGCTGTTGAACCATCCTTCGATCAAGAGATTTAGACCAAAAATCATCGCCGGAGGGGCTGGGGCATGGCAGCTTGAGGGTAAAAAGGTTCGGGAAGAGTTGGGGATAGACTGCGTGGTTATCGGAGAGGGCGAGAAAGTTGTTGGTCCTCTTTTTGAAAATACCACGAACGGTGGAAAATTGCCGGGAGTCGTATACGGAGAGGTGGTTCCCGATGATGAAATACCTGTGATTAGAGGGCCGACCGTGGACGGGATCGTCGAGATTGCCAGAGGTTGCGGCAGGGGATGTAGATTTTGTGTCCCGACACTTTTACAATATCGGTGCCTCCCACTCGACCACATCTTGAAGGAAGTGGAAGTCAACCTGAGGGCCGGCAGACAGCCAACACTGCACGCGGAGGATGTACTGAGGTACAAGGCTAAAGGCTTCGAGGTAAACAGGGAAGCCACGATAGGTCTTTTCAAGGCAGTAAAAAATTATCCTGGCGTCCGTGGATTTGCTATGAGTCACTTTGCGCTCTCGTCGGTTGCGAGCGCGCCAGACCTTATCGAAGAAATATCCAATATAGCGAGCGCGGGTGAGGGCCCATCGGAGCTTAGCGGTCAAACCGGTATTGAAACGGGCAGTCCAAAGTTGATTAAAAACTACATGGCGGGAAAATGTAAACCTTTCAAACCAGAAGATTGGTCGCAGGTTGTCGTGAATTCCTTCGAAATACTATCTGAGAACCATTGGGTTCCTTGCTCTACCTTAATCCTAGGTTTTCCCGGCGAGACCGAGGAAGATATCGACCTTACGATTGAACTGGTTGAGAAGCTGAAGGAATTCAAAAGTCTGATCGTTCCTCTTTTCCTGGTTTCGATGGGGACACTGAAAGGCAAGGCCGATTCTTTCACGATAGATAAAATGACACCCAAACATTCGGAGCTTTTCTTCAAATGTTGGGAACATGACTTTCACTGGGGCCCAATCCTGCTTAGAGAACACGTAAATGCAAGTATAAAGAGTACAAGCGTTAAGTTCGGGCTAAAATTGGTTATGTCATACGGGGTTCGACAGGGAAAAAATCTGATTCAAAGATGTCGACGGGATTATGATTACGACATACAGAGCATGATCAGAGATATAAAAGAAGGCAAAATAAAGATAGGATCTCCACTAACCCGTTTCGCAAATCGCTTGCTGCACGTCGGAGAAAAGACTAGTTCATGATCGCCCAAAAGTGACGGATGTTTTGATAAATCGTGCGGTTGAACCATGTGATGGCGTGCTCATAGTACTGACCAGCTCGCTAAAGATCACTTTAGGGCAAACAGATTTCAAGGATTTATTATCAAAAATTTATAGTCAGAATGATGAAGAGCAAGCTGGAGCCATACCTGAAATTGATGGAACAAGGCGTGAAACCTTTAACGGGCGGGATAGGATCTTAGCCGATGCGTGGGATAAAATGCTCGAAACGAATAATTTGGGCCATTTGGGAATAATCCTAGACGGTAACAGAAGGTGGGCCAAGACAAACGGATTAAACCCTTGGCAAGGTTATTGGGCCGGGGCAAACAAGGCTGAAGAATTTTTAGATTGGTGCCTTGAGTTGGGAATTCCTGAGGTTTCCATGTATGTTCTTTCCTCGGAGAACTTTGAGAAAAGATCAAAGAAGGAACTTCAGGAAATTTTTAGGGTTCTTTTGGAAAAGACCCAGAAGCTGATAAACGATGAAAAGATCCCCAAATATGAAGTAAAGGTGAAGTTTTGCGGGAGTTTTCACGAGCTACCAAGCGGTCTCGTAAGAGCTTTTCAAAAGCTGATGAGGAGAGCACGCAACTATCAAAAGATGGTCCTCAACGTTCTCGTTAATTACGGTTCTCAGGGGGAATTGAGAAAAGCAATAGCAAAAGCGATAAGATCAGCTATTGGAAAAAAGATTCGAATAACGCCGAAAGTTATTCAGAAAAATTTGATGGTGGGGAAACCGCTGGACTTGATAATTAGAACTGGGGGAGATCACAGACTTTCTAACTTCCTCCTGTGGCAGGCGGCGTATGCGGAAATATATTTCACCGACACCTTATGGCCCGATTTCTCAAAAAGGGAATTTTTGAACATCATCGATTGGTTCAACCACAGGCAGAGGAGGTTTGGAGAGTAGCGGGTTACCTTTTGGTACCTTGATGATGATGGCGTCAAGCACCACGTCACCTTATTGGGGAGGAAAGGGCCAATTGGGTCAATATTTATTAAAACATGAATACTTGATGGAATCGAAAAGTCTAAATCGCGACTAAAAAGATCCAGTAAACTATCAAGTTGACGATAGTCAGCGGGATTCCGACTTTCGCAAACTCCAAGAACGTTAAAGTTTCGCCGGATTTCTTCTCGGCGTTTTGGATTATTATCACGTTGCTTGCAGCCCCCAAGATGAACAGGTTCCCGGCGATGGTACTTCCTGCCGCCAAGGTTACCAGTTCCTTCGTCGAGGCACCTGCATGAACCAGCATTGGAAGATACAAAGCAACCAGGGGGACGTTTGATATCAGCTGGCTGAGAAGAACGCCGACCATCAAAATCATGAGAATAGAGAGTATGTTCAAGTTTATTCCGGTAATCACCGACTGGAAAAATCCGGTTAACCAAACGCTTTCCATCAGGATGAACATCGCGGCGAAGAAAATCAGGGTCTGCCAGTCTATCCTCTTGGCCATCTTGATCCTTTTGGGGCTCAGTGCTAGTATCGGAAGTGCGGCTACTAAAGCGATGTATGTCAGTCTGAAGTCTATCTGAGGCATCAGCGACACGATCACGATTTTGGCTATCACCAATGCAATTATCAGGATTAATGATATCTTGGAAAGTACTGCCAGTTTGTGGTCCTTTATAGGCTCTTGTGAGTGCGTCAGCGGCTCCTTGTGGAAGTGCCCCTTAAAGAAGAGTTTGAGCAGGAGATAAGCCAAAAAGAGGTTCACGACCGTCGGGAGCAGGAGAAATCTGAAAAACGTGACGAACGGATTTGGAACGTTCCCGTTTATTGCGATTAAGATATTCTGTGGGTTTCCTATTGGACTCATGACGCTACCCGTGGTGACAGCAAAGGCCAAGGCGAGCAGCAAAAGCTTCGGCGGGATGCAGTGTCTTTTGGCCAGTAGCAATACGACGGGCGTCCCGATGATAGCTATCATGTCGTTCATCAAAAACGCGGATGCTATGCCCATTCCGAACAAGATTAAGAGTATTAATGAATCGGCCGACTTTGCTCGCTTGAATAGATTGTGGGAGATGTGTAAAAGATAACCGCTCTCCTCAAGCGCCTGCCCCACGACAAACATTCCAAACAAGAACAGCATAACATCGATATTTATCGACTTTAAGGCGTCCATAGGCGAAATCTGTCCCGTCAATAGGACAGCGATTGCACCCAAGAGCATTATCTGCCATATTTGCAGCCTTAAATTTCCAACTTGCCTTATTGCGATCAGCACGAAAACCGCTATCAAGACGATTATGGATATCATACAAACTAACTGATAGGCGGACGATACTAAAATCAGAAGCGAAACTCTTTTTCTCACCTTGTCAGCAGTTGAACCCTAGCCTAAATTCGGTGAAAAAATGATGGTAGCCTTTGCGCGCCGCTTGTGGTGGCTGGCAGCGAGTTGAGAGCTGAAAGGGTAAGCTAACGGCACCAGAAAAGTGCTCCGGGCGGAATTCGAACCCGCGCACTAGAAATCCTTTGCGCGCAGCCAAAAAGTAGCTAAGGGTAGGAGGGACTCACTTAATTTTTTAAGTGCATACCGGCGGGCCCACCATCATCAGAATGCGAGGCTCACTTAAACACGAAATGATTTTTACGAACTCAATACGCCCATTTGCTCCAAGATAAATAAAACAGCGGAAAGGATCGCTAGCATACTTATAGTCACAATTAAACCGAGGAATAACCTCCGCATTCCTAATCTCTCGATTGCCTGCTTCGATATCAGATAGATCGACGCTACGCATATGAAGTAGAACCACAGCACAATGGCCGAAACCGCTGCCATAGAAATTTTTAGTACAAGCATGATGAATGCCAAGAACCCGGCCGCAACAGCCGCAATTGTAAATGGATAGAAAAGTGCGAAAAAGATTGCCCTTTCACGTTCACTCAATTTCTCACCCGGGCATGAAAAGATACTGCGTGGTGGTTGGAAGCTTTCTCCTGATGATTGCCACGTCTGGGCGATAGATCAACAGCTCTCCGCCAGTGCTCTTCTTTCCTAAAATTTGGCTTATTGCTATAACCTCGGCCTCTCCTGTTATCCTGGCTGCGCCCCTGCCGAACTTGGGGTCCAATGCGATCAGGATGGGCAATTGGAGCCTACCCCGATCGATCTCTGGGACAAGTCCTGCCAAGAAATCGAGCTCTTCACGTTTGAACCTATGAACGCTGCCGTCACGGGTTGCGACTTGGGGCCTAGTCGACTCCAGGGCTTCCTTTAAAGATATCCTTCGCTTGGGCAGGTGGACGTTCAGTTTGTTCAATTCAAACTTCAGTATGCGGTCGACGTTCATTCTCTCGCCTCAAGCATTGCTTTTATCCGCTTCAGGCGCGAAAAGTTTTCCCGCTCCATCTCATCCAATCTCATCTCTATGAACTTGATAGTGGCCTTCAAGCGGGGGATCAGGATGTATTCAAGCGCGTTCACGCGCCGTTTCGTCCCCTCCAGCTCCCTAGCTATAGCGTTGGCTGATTCCTCGAGCTCCGCGAGCTTAACCAAGAGTCCGAGAGCTTTCTCAAATTCCTTCGATGCATCATCCAATACAGAAGATGTGGTGTGGAGACTATAGCCTCTGCTCAATGCATTGCGCTTAAGCTCCTCTACCTCTAAAGTTGGAACAACTATGCCCATGATGTGGCGGGTTGATATTTCGATTTCAAGTTCGCGTTTCGCCTCTCTAGATGCTTGGCGGGTCTCAATTGTGCCCATGACTGCTGAACAAACCGACAACGCTCGATAGGCTAGCGATAGCTGATTGAGTGCAGCAGATTTAGCATCACCTATTTTCTTTAGAACTTCGAAGAACTCAATGACTAGGGCATCCATCTTTTCCCTCAGCAAGTCATGACCCTTTTGGGCTAGGCTCACCCTCTGCCTGAGCTTTAAAAGCTCCATCCTAGTTGGAGTTACCGCAGATACCGCCTCTGCCAAGTTAGCCACCCTCTGCCCTAACTACTATCTCGGCTCCGACAGTACGTTTAATCAAATTGTATAGTTCATCCACCTTTGGCGTATAGCCGGTTTTGTCCGGAATCCTCAGCACGATAGGCAGTAGTCCCTTCTTTCTGATCGTCATCCTGAATTCAGCCCCGAGTTCTTCAGCTATGCGGTGGGTTATCAACACCAGCCCAATTTCCTTATCCGCGAGTAGCTCACCGAGCTTAGAAAGCGTTCCGTTCTTGTCGATGTGAACGTGCACATATTGGGCGCCAGCTAGCGCAAATCCCGTAGTCGTGTCTACATCCCCAATTACCGCAACTTTAAAGCTCAAGTTTTGGCACCCTCACAAGAATTTCCTTGATTTTTTCCGGCTCCAACTTGTCGGCCTTGAGCCGTATAATTGCGCGTAGGTTTCTCCCTTCAGTCTCTTTAAGATAAATGTAGGTGATCAGTGGAGCTATGCTGAAGAACTGTATCACCGACGTCCATCTGAGGATCCAGAGCATTCTTTCATCAATTGCCTTTTCAAACTCGAATAATGAACCAGTCCCCTCGAATTTTGGGATTCGTTCCAACAAGGCTGGCCCAAAGGCTGTGTGCGATATCGCCTGAATTGCCGTAGGGATATCATCAGCGTCGATCATGGCCCTCAACATTTCCTCGGTCAGCTCATACGATGGCAGTATCAGGTGCTTTGTTATTTCTTCTTTAGACAGACCTTCCTTTTTGAGCCTTAAGATCAGTTTTATATTGACTGCGTCTATCTCGTGTCCCAACGTCTTTTTGAGAACCGACCGCTGCGCTTTTTTGCCGAGCACGTCCACCCATAGGGATTTGTAATAGTGTTTATCCAATGCCGAGAGCACGGCGACGAGTCCAAGCCTCTCGTAATCTTCCATTGCAGCGGAAAGCACGTCGAAGTACTCAGTTCCTTTAAAGTATTCAAGCAGCTCTTTAAAATCCTTAGCAGACGTTAATAGTTCTAACCTCTCGCGTGGGAAAGTCTGTGAAGGGATTGTATCCTCAACCCGTTTTTCCTTTGGCACCTTGTTATGAATAGCGGTTATAATCACCTTGAAGTTCCATAGGTCCGACCTTTGAATGATCCGTTCGATTGTAGCCCTTCTCTCCGTTGGTACTAGACCTAGAACCTCACGATAGCGTGAACTTAAGTTTGCCTTCAAAGCTCTCTCAACAGCGATAACATCAATTTCCTCGACCTTAGGAATATCTACAAAATTTTCTCGATAGTCCCCATCTTCCAAACCACCTAGGATATTTGTGATTTTGGGAGAATCTGCAAATTCCATAAGGCGCGCTTCCGGAAGCAACTTCGCCTCCCAAGCACTGGAGACGGCATTACAATATACGTATAACATCGAGCGCCTGGTCTGGAGTAGTACAATTGCAAAAAGACCACCTAGTAACGCAAATACTGCCGCAACAAGAGGAATGTTCATCCAGACCCTTCAAAGAGAACTTTCGCAACCTTTACTCGCAAGGCCTCGAAATGCCTTTTCATCCTGCCATCGAACGTCTCATCTATCTCTATCCTGCGGTCCGGCGCTCCAACCTTTACCCCGCCGGAGGTCTGAATGGGCTCGGCAAATGAAATGTTGATGGGCTTTTTTGATTCCCCTAATTCGCGCGCTATTTGGTCCCTAGATTTCTCAAGGAGCCTGAGATCCCGTTGGTTGGCATAGATGACGATGTTTTCCGAACCAAGTTCTTTACATGTCTCGACGGCGATCGTAAGTAAGTCTGCTTCATATTTCTTAGACGATGTGTATTCACGGAGTTTTCTATCGGCCTCTTTAAACACTTCATTTATGATTTCTTCCCTACGTTGAAGTAACTCCTTTTTTGCCCTCAATCGCCCTCCGGCAAGAATTTCATCACGAATCTGTCCACCTCTGGTCCGGGCCTTTTGGGACTCTAGCTCTTCGTTCTGCCTTGCCTCAAAACGAGCGGCGTTCAGTAACGTTTTGGCTTCCTTATCTGCTGCCTTAACTACCTCTGCCGCCTTCTCATCCGCCTCTCTGATTATATCTTCCACTATCAGCCGAACGCCTTTTCCAGCGGACAAAGTAGCCCCCCTAGAGTGCGCCGATAAACGTTAGCAACAAGATCGTCGCCAGAAGTCCTAAGATGGCATAGAGTTCGACCATCACTGTGTACATGATGCATGGGGCAAACGTTTCCGGCCTCTTAGCTAAAGCCGCGACGCCTGCAGTAGCAACTTTGCCCTGGTAGTAAGACGTGATCCCTTGTAGGATGGCAGGAATCGCAGCCGCCAATACGGCTGTTCCAACGATCCCCTCTTTTACCCCTGCTCCAGCAGTTAAACCTGTGCCGACCATTATTAGGAAAGCAGCGATGAAACCATAGATTCCCTGCGTTCCTGGTATCACTGTAAAAACGAATGCCTTGTAGGCCTTCTTCGGGTCCTCGCTCGCCACACCTGCCGAGGCAACGCCGGTCATGCCCACTCCCATAGCAGCTCCTATTCCAGGGATTGCTACGGCTAGACCAGCAGCCACCACGACCCAGATTCCTTCTGCTACCAGCTTCTCACCTCCTTATACTTTAGTGAACATCCTTTTAGCTTTAAATGGAACGAACTTTTCACCGCCACCCTCGTAGAACTTCCCGAAAAATTCAACGTAGTGCAGGCGCATGGTGTGTATAAATCCCCCAAGGCTATTGATGAAGATGTTAAAACAGTGGCACACAAAGAAGACTATTCCTAATACAATCAAAAAAGGCACCACTAGGACAACAGAAATTGCCGATAGCTTGGGAGAAAATCCACTGTATAACAATCCGAGAATATAGTTTATTGCGTACGCTATGATGCTGGTGGCAATGCCTAGGGCCATCAACCTTCCGTAGGAAGCTGCATCTGCGGCCAATCCCGTTATACTGTATATGACATTAATCGGGCCCGTGAACCTCTGCCGTAATCCTTGAGCCATCAAAGCCGCTCCTGCCATACCGACGACTATTCCTGTGTAAAAAATAAGCCTGAATGCCATCACAATGGTCACGGCGGGCGCGAAGGGATTAAACGCCGAAAAGAGGCTTAACTTCGGAAAAGTGAAATTAATCCCGAACTCATGCAACCCGATGCCAAGAGCACAGAAGCTAAGCCCAAAGAACCCAACTGTTATCAGCACTCGAGGTGCGTGATTTAGGATTAAATTCTTCCAATCTTTTCTGAATAAGTCCTTTAGCGTGGCAACTGCTCCAAAACCTAAGATGATATGGAGTATTCCGATGAAGATCGCAAGCTTTAGGATTGCAATCGGATTTTTAAGAGGGTCTACCCACAATGGTTTAAATCCGAACCATCCTCCCATTAGGGCTCCAACCGGCACAGTAAATATCGCGCATATTATTATCATCACCCTCAAATCACGTGGAAACCCTTTGGCGAACCAGACACCCGACGCCATGAATAACCCCAGCAATACCCCATAAGCGGCGTCTGAAAGACAAATTGCAAAAAACAAAGCGAAAGTGGGCCAGAGGAACGGGGTTGGATCAACCTCATCGTATCTTGGTAGACCGTACGTCTGGGTGATGAATTCAAAATCCTCGACTATCCTTGGGTTTTCAAGCTTAATAGGTACATTTTCAATCTCGGACGCTTGGGGAACATAAGCGCGAAAAACATATCTGTGCTTTGTCGCTTTATCTAAGATTGACTCAAGCTCGCTGGTTTTTTTTTCCGGAGCCCATCCCTCTATGAGTACTGTGGTATCTGTGTACCCAAAAATTGCACCGCACTCAAGCCTTTCCTTTTGTATCTCTAGAAGCTCGGTTAAGCAATTGATGTCCCGCGCTTCGGCTTTCGCTAGCTTACTAACCTCCCTGTCGACAACGGCCGCCTGCTTCTTTACTTCAGACAGCTTTTTTTCGATAGATTTGTAAGCCTTTCGTGGCGCTCCGACGATGGGTGGAATCTCTAGAATTCCCACCTCGTACCTGTACAGTACTGGTGAGAGCTTATGTTGGTCTTTCGTTCTACAAGCCACAATCACTGTTTGGATTTTACCCTTCCCCACCGAGGTTACAAAAACCTTCTGCGACAAAGCATCCGATACCGAACCACAGAATTTTGCAATCCTTTCCTCTGAGATTTGACCAACGACGATATAGATCTCATCTGTGGAACGAAGGTATTGCAACGGAAGCTTGATTTCGCTAAAATTTTCTATAATTCCCCTCTGAGCAAGTAATTCCTGCCTTTTTCCGTTCAGCTCCGTTTTATTTCCCCTTAAAATGACCAACTTCTTATCAAGCTTCTTCAAAATTTTTTTTGCAGCTTCCAAGGTTTCCTTGTAGGTTAACTCCTCGACCCTTACCGACCGACCGTACTGCTGCGTCTTTAAGAATTCCTGGATCTCCTTAAACGTGGAGAGCATGGACGAAACTTCTTGAACGTCCTCCCCGAGCGCTTTCCGAGTAACCTCGACTCCTGAAACTTCCTTTAGCTGGACTACGCCTGCTTCATGCAACCTCGCCACGGTGGCATCACTTGTGCGTTGAGGAACCACCGCGCGAAACTTTTGCATCCTGGCGGACTTGAACATCCTCTCACCGCGTGACGATATCTATAATAAGTTTTACCGCATCCCTGCTTTTTGCCTCGGCTTTTCTCTCAAGTATTTGGATTTGTTTGCGATTTTTCTTAAGAAGTTCTTGAACATCCGCCTCTGCTTTCATCCTGAAATCAAGAATCACCCTCTCTTCCTTTTCTCTTGCCTTTACTTTTGCCTCGTCCTTCAGCTTTTCAGCTTCCCTTTTAGCGGATTCCAATAGCTCAGCCGCCCTCTTCTGCGCTGCCTCAATCTTTCCTCGAGCCTTTTTCTCTGCCTCGAAAATCGCCCGAAGGCTTTCTTCAACCACTAATTCACCACCTACCAATACCGATTCATTTAGCATCTATTAGCGCCAATGAACATTCTGATTTTTGCTGATTGTGTTATATGTAGGATAACTCATTAAGTTTTGGTGGCTGATTGTAATAAGGAGCCAGAGGTGTGTAATTGGGTAAGATCGTCAGAATCACAGGGCCGGTCATCATAGCGGATGGCATGCGGGGCTCGGAGATGTACGAGCTAGCTAGGGTTGGAGAGGAGGGGCTAATAGGTGAGATAATTGGACTGACTGGAGATAGGGCGATCATCCAGGTGTATGAAGAAACCTCCGGCATAAAGCCGGGTGAGAAGGTTGAGGGAACGGGGAAACCACTTTCTGTAGAACTCGGCCCAGGGTTGATAAGCAGCATTTACGACGGCACCCAGAGGCCGCTCACGATTATCAAGGCGAAAACGGGGGATTTTATAAAACGAGGTGTTTTTGCACATGCTTTACCTCGTGACAAGAAGTGGGATTTTGTTCCGAAAGTTAAGAAAGGTGCCGACGTCGTTGAAGGCGACGTGCTAGGCATCGTAAAAGAAAGTAAGCTGATTGAGCACCGGATCCTCGTACCCCCAGATACGAACGGTAAAATTTCAGAGATATTTGACGGTCCACACAAAGTGGAGGATATCATAGCACTTGTCGACACCCATCCGGTCAAAAAGGAAATAGCGATGATGCACACATGGCCGGTCAGGAGGGCGAGACCTTACAAGGAGAAGCTCGACCCCTTTGAGCCTCTTATCTCAGGTCAACGTGTTATTGACACTTTTTTCCCGATCGCTAAAGGTGGAACTGCCACTATCCCAGGAGGTTTTGGTACAGGTAAAACTGTGATGCTTCAGCAGTTCGCGAAATGGGCTGAAGCAGATGTAATCGTCTACATCGGCTGCGGTGAGCGCGGCAACGAGATGTGTGATGTTCTCGTGCATTTTCCTGAGCTAAAGGATTCTCGAACAGGGGAGTCGCTAATGGAACGTACGGTTCTTATAGCCAACACTTCAAATATGCCAGTCGCCGCTCGAGAAGCAAGCGTCTATACTGGGATAACAATTGCTGAGTACTTCAGGGACATGGGATACGATGTAGCGCTGATGGCTGATTCCACCTCCCGCTGGGCCGAAGCCATGCGCGAGATCTCAGGCAGGCTTGAGGAAATGCCTGGTGAGGAGGGTTTCCCGGCCTATCTTGCACACAGGCTTGCTGAGTTCTATGAGCGAGCCGGTCGTGTGCGCACGCTTGGGAGCGACGATAGGGTTGGCTCTGTTACCGTGCTCGGAGCTGTCTCCCCTCCAGGTGGCGATCTCTCGGAGCCTGTTACCCAAAACACTCTGCGGATCGTTAAGGTTTTCTGGGCGTTGGACACAACACTTGCCGATCGACGCCACTTCCCTGCAATTCATTGGCTGACTAGCTACTCGCTCTACGTTGATAGAGTAAAGGATTGGTGGAAGCAGAAGCTCGGGGAGGACTGGAAATCGCTGCGGGACGAAGCCATTGCGATGTTGCAGAAGGAGGCCGAACTCGAGGAGATAGTGAAGCTCGTGGGGCCTGACGCGTTACCGGAACCTGAACGTGCGGTGCTCGAGGCGGCGAGGATGATGCGGGAGGATTTTCTACAGCAATTCGCGTTTTATGATGTAGACACGTACTGTCCGGTGGAGAAGCAGCTAGCCATGTTCAAGATCGTGCTCGATTTTTACCGCAACAGCGTCGAAGCTGCAAAACGTGGTGTCGCTGTTGACGAGATCATGAAACTGCCCATAAATAATGCCATAGCGGGCATGAAGAGGCTTACGACCGAAAAATTCCTAAAGGAATACAAGTCACTGCAAAAGCAACTCAAGGATCAGTTTACCGAGCTTATGCGAAGCGGAAAAGCACCTAACGGAGGGGTTGAGGGTGGAGGAAGCCATCAAGAGTAGGGAATATTTAACCATCGCTAAGGTCTCTGGCCCACTGATGATAGTCGAAAGTGTCAGCGGCGTAGCATATGGTGAAGTCGTTGAAATAGTTACACCGGATGGTAATACCAAACGTGGTCAGGTGCTGGATGCGTACGAGGACCGTGCTATAGTTCAGGTCTACGAAGGCACAAGTGGGATCGATACATCTCGAACTCGAGTGAGGTTCACAGGAGATACCGTAAAATTTGGTGTAGGTGCTGAGCTTATCGGTAGAATATTCAATGGAAAGGGTATGCCGATCGATGGTGGCCCGATGCCAATTTTCGAGGATGAATGGGATGTCCATGGAGCTCCGATAAATCCCTCCGCACGCGAGTACCCAAGTGAATTCATCCAGACTGGCATCTCCGCTATCGACGGAATGAATACCTTAGTGAGAGGGCAAAAACTTCCTATCTTTTCAGGAGCTGGACTGCCTCACAATGAGTTGGCTGCCCAGATAGTTAGGCAGGCCAAGGTCCTAGGTGAGGAGGAAAAGTTCGCAGTAGTTTTTTGCGGCATGGGCATTACTCATGAAGACGCAGCTTTCTTCACTCACGATTTTGAGCGTACGGGAGCACTTGAACGGGCGGCGTTATTCCTCAACCTGGCAAACGACCCCGCCATAGAGCGGATACTGACTCCCCGGCTGGCCCTGACGACCGCTGAGTACCTCGCGTTTGTCCAAGGAATGCACGTGTTGGTCATCCTAACTGATATGACGAATTATTGTGAAGCACTCCGCGAGATATCGGCCGCGCGGAGTGAGGTTCCGGGAAGGCGGGGCTACCCTGGCTATCTCTACACGGACCTCGCCACCATTTACGAGCGAGCCGGGAGAATCAAGGGCAAGAAGGGATCGATAACTCAGATGCCGATCCTGACCATGCCGGGGGACGACATCACGCATCCGATACCCGACCTTACGGGCTACATAACCGAGGGGCAGCTAGTAATGGATCGGGAGCTGCACAGAAAGGGAATCTATCCACCGCTCAACGTGCTTCCCTCGCTCTCCAGGCTAATGAAAGACGGAATAGGCGCGAGTCATACCCGTGAAGACCACAGCGATTTATCAAATCAGTTATATGCTGCTTATGCAGAGGGAAAGGATCTCCGAGCCCTCGTGGCCGTGGTTGGTGAGGAAGCCTTAACCGAGAGAGATCGCCGCTACTTGGACTTCGCCGACAACTTTGAGCGCGAGTTCGTCAATCAGGGTAAGGAGGAGAACCGATCAATCAAAACCACGCTTGAGCTCGGATGGGGACTGCTGCGGGCGTTATCTGAAGCCGAGCTAAAACGAATTGATCCAAAATTGATTGCAAAATATCTGCTACCACAGAAGTAAGCCCGTGAACTTTGTATATGTTAACGACTGAGGGGACGTTCACACCTCTCAATACAAGAATAGTGAATCCCTTTGCGCGCCACTCGGAAGGGAGCCGTCACAACCCAGCGGCGGCGCGCGGCCCGTGGGACATGCCACGGTACAACTGGAGGTTGAGGCCATGGAAGGACCGCGGATTGCCGACAGCACTCTGGCTGCGAGCTGTAAAAGCCCTGTTCCAGCTATGTACAGCGAGAACAACCCCCGGATTCAATGGGTCATCCTACGACCGTTGCCACCTTTTCTTTTAACAAATATTCGACATTTGCTTGATTTTCTTCGACAGAGAAGTATACCCTCCTGCCCTCCCTTCCCTTCTTCACGTGTCCCATGCGAGCTAGCTGATTCAGATAGGCGCTCTCGATAGCCCTAGCCCTGCCCGTCTGCTTCGCTACGTCCTCGGCCATCGCCTTCCCCAGTTTCATTATTGTCATGGCGCTTTTCCTGAGATGGTCTGGTAAGGAGAGCAGGGTCACGATGTCGAGTGCCCCGCCAGGCTCCATCGCTTCCTCGCGTTTCTCGGCTTGGCGCTTCATTTTTGTCTTATCGACCAAAAGGTCTATTTTCTCTTCTATCCGCTTCAGCGTTCCCGATAACTCGCCCGACTTAGGAATATGACTTTGACTTCTCCGCATCCTCGCTCCCGTTTAACACCCATACGCCTCAGCCTAAGCCGCTTGTGAAACTATCCTCCAATACCTTTGCGCGCCGCCTCAATAGCCCGCTGGCTGGACTACTGTCATCTTGCGCTTCCATCCATAGGGGTAAGGGTGGCCTGTCCCAGTAAGGCGATTTGCACCTCGGACATACCTTCGGGCGTCCTTTGCCCCGCGAAGTCCACTTGTGATAACAACGCTTACACTCATACCTTAGAGGTTTGGCCATTTTCGCCCCGTTATGTTGTTGGGCGTCCTCCCGCATAGGGTTTTGGGGCGAAAAAAGTCGTGGAGAGGTGAAAATATTACGGGCGGGATTTATCAATTACCCCGAGAATGATTATCTAGTGATTACATAAGGATTGAAATTAAAATTCCTTTGAAGGATGAAATTCTGCAGGTTGGGGAAGCAGTCCAAGTCGCACCGAGTGGAGAATCATGGTCAGAGAAACAATTAGGAGAATATGCTGAGGATTAAGGTGTCTATGTCATCCACCACGGCGGGTCGATAAAGTACGTCGGGCAAGCTATTGGACTGAGCTTCGCGGAAAGGCTACGACGTGAATTCCATGAAAAGGCTGCTCAAGGAGTCCACAATTATCCAAAACTAGCACAACTTTCAGTTCCCCCCGAAATTAAAGTCACTTTATTTCCTTTAGATAAGGTGCGAGAACTTGTACGTGCGTATAATGGAAAGCCAGACGATGGAGGGCGAGTGGCCATCCTAGAACAGGCCCTGATTCATGTTTATCATCCACAGTTTCAAATTCAAGAGTGAAAATAGATCATACATGAAAAGTAAGAATATTATCGATGTGCGCTGGGTGGTAATGATAAAAAGTTATGATGTTACGGTTCTGTTAACTCTCTGGGTTTGATCTTTGCTGGCACGACTCGCTACGACAAGTACTTCGGCCAGCTGAGCTTAGGGTGAGCGATGTGCAACTTCCCGATCCTAAAAAAGAGGCGCGGCAGATGTTGGAAAAGATTAATGCTGAGGTGGCTAACAAATGAACAGAGGCGTTGACGTGGATGAGGAGGGTAAGCGCTCGGTTGAAAGTTTGCCCGGCGTTGGTGAGGCGACAGCTGAGAAGCTCCGCGAGGCTGGCTACACTACAGTTGAGTCGCTCGCCGTCGCCACCGTGGCAGAGTTGCGGGAGGCCGCGGAGATAGGCGAGGTTCAGGCAAAGAAGATCATTGCCGCAGCCAGGAAGGCGGCGGAAATAGGAACTTTTTTGACGGCGGATAAAGTCCTCGAGCTGAGGAAGACTGTCGGATGGATAACCACCAGCAGCAAGCAGCTCGACGCGTTGCTCGGGGGAGGCATTGAAACCCGGGCAGTTACGGAGGTCTTCGGGGAGTTCGCTTCAGGCAAAAGTCAGCTGGGCCACCAGCTGTGCGTGAACGTTCAACTTCCGCGGGAGAAAGGTGGCTTAGATGGTCGTGCCATCTACATAGATACCGAGAACACGTTCAGGCCCGAGAGGATCATAAACATGGCTGTTGGGTTAGAACTCGATCCAGAGGCGGTGCTCCGAAATATTCTCGTGGCGAGGTCCTACAACACCGACCAGCAGTTGCTCATAGCAGAAAAGGCTGAGGAGCTGATAGAGAAGGATGGGGTGCGACTCATGGTCATCGATTCCCTCACCTCCCACTTCCGAGCTGAGTTCGTCGGTAGGGGGACTTTGGCCGATAGACAACAGAAGCTTGCACGCCACCTGCTGGTCCTCCACCGCATAGCAGATCTCAAGGACATCGCGGTCTTCGTGACAAATCAGGTCCAAGCTAGGCCTGACCTATTCTTCGGGGACCCGACTCGCCCGATAGGTGGGCATATACTTGGCCACTCCGCGACGACGCGCATCTACCTGAGAAAATCCAAGGGGGGAAGTCGAGTCGCGAGGATCGTGGACAGCCCTAACCTCCCAGAGGGCGAATCGATATTCATGATAACCGAGAGCGGCATCAGGGATTGATAGGTGGAAATTTTGATAAAAGCGATGGCTATCGACATCGATGACACCATGACATATAGAGATTTTAAACACGTTAAAGGGCCCGAACTGCTCGGATTGCCGCTGGATAGACGGAAGGGCTCGAAATAAAAATTTTATATCTTTGAATCTCCCGAATTAATCTATAGAACTTAACTGATTAGTGAAAGTAGGAGGGATTGCAATGGCAAGTCAGATAGGTGGAACGCCGATTTTGATCCTGCGGGAAAATGCCAGCAGGTACATCGGTAGAGATGCCCAGCGGATGAACATCCAGGCGGCCCGTGCGATCGCGGAAGCCATACGTACGACATTGGGCCCGCGGGGCATGGATAAGATGCTCGTCGACAACTTGGGTGACGTCATCATAACAAACGATGGCGTCACGATCTTACAGGAGATGGACGTCGAACATCCCGCCGCCAAGATGATGGTGGAGATCGCCAAGGCGCAGGAGGACGAGGTCGGCGATGGCACGACTACCGCGGTCATGCTCGCCGGTGAGCTCCTGAAGAAGGCCGAGGAGATGCTCGACCAGGATATCCACCCTACGGTCATCGAGGTGGGCTACCGAAAGGCTGCGGAAAAAGCCGGAGAGATCCTGAACGAAATTGCGACTAAGGTCTCAAAGGATGAGGACAAGGTGCTGAAACGAATTGCCATGACATCCATGAGCAGCAAGGGGTCGGAGATGAAGGGGGAAAAGCTCGCCGAACTATGCGTCCAAGCCGTCAGGCAGATAACCGAGAAGGAGAACGGCAAGCTCGTGGCGGACATCGACAACATAAAGGTCGAGAAAAAGAGCGGGGGCAGCTCGGTGGACTCCCAGCTCATCAGGGGGATAATCATCGACAAGGAGATCGTCCATCCGGGCATGCCGAAGCGGGTCGAAAACGCCGAGATCGCTCTGCTGAATTGCGCGCTGGAAGTTAAGGAAACGGAAACCGATGCTGAGATACGGATAACAAATCCTGAGCAGCTTAATGCGTTCCTACAGGAAGAGGAGCGCATGTTGCGCGAGATGGTCGATCAAATCAAGAGAACTGGTGCAAATGTCGTCCTCTGCCAAAAGGGAATCGATGACGTGGCCCAGCACTTCTTAGCAAAGGCCGGTATTATGGTCGCTCGAAGAGTCAAGGAATCCGACATGGAAAAGCTGGCACGAGCAACTGGTGGCAAGGAAGTGACGAACTTGAAGGACCTGACCTCTGATGACCTCGGTTCAGCAGCACTGGTGGAGGAGCGGAAGGTAGCTGGCGATGAAATGTTATTCATCGAAGGCTGCAAGGACCCGAAAGCCGTGAGCCTGCTAGTGCGAGGTGGCACGGAGCATGTCGTCGATGAGGTCGAGCGCGCGGTACACGATGGCATAAGCGTGGTATCTGCGGCTATTGAAGACGGCAAGATCGTGGCGGGTGGAGGCGCCCCCGAAACCGAGGTGGCTAAGCAATTGCGGGAGTATGCTGAAACG
>Ga0315282_10002449_pt1 | contig 34153 bp, 38 predicted proteins | sample YL17G07_20_MG_FD_203693 | JGI IMG/M metagenome (GOLD analysis project Ga0315282, IMG submission 203693) | Sediment microbial communities from Yellowstone Lake, YNP, Wyoming, USA - YL17G07_20 | ecosystem: Environmental > Aquatic > Freshwater > Lake > Sediment | place: USA: Wyoming | collected...
ACTTCATTCGGCAATTGGTTACCGCTCACCGAATGACTTCGAGAGATTAGTGCTTATTCAGGAGAACAATGGATTATCCCGCCAGACTCTCCTAATCTCATCTGTCCAATCATAGGGGTGCAGTCCAGAATATGTTTCAGCAGTGCCCGAGGCAGTATAAGTTTCAGTATATCGATCGTCTTGGGGATATCTACAGAAAACCACGGCCTTATTTCACCATGGGTGACCATGTCCATGCCACACTCAAAGATTTCCTCTCCGTAGTCCCGGTTGATGAGCGAAATCTATCGAAACTTGAGAATTTGCTGCGAGAGAAATGGCGGCGTTATCGTAAAGGGTTCAATAACAGAGAGGATGAGAAAAGATGGGGTGGAAAAGCTCTCAACCAGCTACGCCGGTTTGCTCAGAATCAGGATATATCAGGTACCCCATTTATGGTAGAAGATTATCACAGTGTTGAACTTGCTAATAACATAATCTTAAAGGGCAGAATAGACCGAGTGGATAAGGAAGCTGACGGCAGTCTGCATATCATCGATTATAAGACCGGCAAAATGCCAACTGAAATAAACCGGATTCAGCTCCACATTTACGCCCTTATTCTTTCCAAGAAACAAGACTTGCCTCTCAGAAAAGCTTCCTATCTTTATTTAGATGCTGGCGAATTTAGAACTATCGAGCTAACCCCTGCAGATTTAGCGCAAGCCACTTCCTATGTAATTGAGCTGGTCGATAGGATATGCAAAGAGAAAGAATATCCAGCCACCCCAAACATTTACTGCTGGAACTGTGATTTCCTTGAAATTTGCCCTAAAAAAGACGAGGCCGCTAAATTTGCCCCTAGCCAAGACGATTTAGATTTCTAGATAACATTCGACTTTCTATGTTCGTGAAGGGTACAGAGAAGTGATTCCGGGCAAACTTTCACTCAAGAATTTCATGTGTTATCGAGACAATGTGCCGCCATTGTCTTTCGATGGCATACATGTAGCCTGCCTTTGCGGTGATAACGGTAATGGTAAATCAGCAATTTTTGATGCCATGACCTGGGTACTGTGGGGAAAATCACGGGCTAAGAACGATGATGACCTGATTCACTTAGGACAATCCGAAATGGAGATAGAGCTAGAGTTCATTTCTGGGGAGCAGCGATACCGTGTACTTCGGAAACATGCTAAAAAACCCAGCAAGGCACGTGCCGGGCAGACTATCTTGGAACTTCAAATAGCTAGCAATGGAGTTTTTAGGCCTATTTCCGGTAATTCGCTGCTGGAAACCCAACAAAAGGTAATTGAGCTCTTAAATCTGGATTACGAGACATTCAAGAATAGCGCCTTCCTTCGCCAAGGACATGCTGACGAGTTCAGCATCAAGCGTCCTGGAGAGCGCAAAGAAATACTGGCTAACATTCTTGGCTTGTCTCACTACGATGAGCTTGAGAGAAAAGCCAAAGAGCTAGCTGGCGATAGAAGAACCGAAGCGGATAAACTTGAGAATACTATTGCCGATGTAGGACTCCAGCTTGCTAATAAAGCTACGTATGAAGACGAGGCTAAGAAGGTGGAAAAGGAAATCAGTCAGCTTGAAGAAAGCAGGAAAACTGAAGAGGCAGTTATCTCCAGCTTGCGTATGCAGAAAGAATCATTAGAGGTTAAAAAGGAACAAGTATCATACACCGAGGCTCACCTCAACGATGCAAAGAAGGAATTGGAACGCTGGCAGGCAAAAGCCAAAGAACAGCAAGCTAGAATGGCAGAATATGAACGGGTTTTAGCAGAAAGAGCAGCAATAGAAAAAGGTTACTCTGATTTCATGGAAATAAAGAGTCTCAATGACCAGATTAACCAGAAGTTAACTCAGTTACTGGTTTTGAGAGAACGCATAGGCAAACTAGACAAAGTCATCAGGCAAGCTGCTGAAGCACTTACCATCGAGCACAAGCTAATCCAAGCTAAGCTTGCGGATAAAGAAGCCAAGTTTGCCAGAGCACACCAGCTTGAAGAAACACTGACGCAAGCGCGTAAGCGTTTGCTTGAGTTGACAGAGCAGGAAGAAACAGTAGTCAAAAAGAGAAAACAAGCTCAACGGATTGTATCTCGAATCAGTTATCTAGAGTCCACTGGCGCACGGCTGGACAAAGAGATTGCAGATTTGAATGAGAAACTCAAGTTGCTAGCCCGAGGCGATGTCCGTTGCCCTTTGTGTGAGACCGAACTTGGAGTAGATGGAAAACAACTCATAGAGGTAAAACTCACCTCTGAAGCCGAGGAGAAAATCAAAACCCTTCAGAATAACAGTAATGAGCTCAGCAAAAACAAGGCAGAACTTCAGGCTCTGGAGAACGAATTATCTGAAAGAGAACCAGCTCTGAACAAAGAGCGAACTGCTAGGCAGAGCCAGCTAAGCATTACCGAAAAAGAGCTGGCTGAAGCCAGACAAGCCGGTAATGAGCTGGCTCAAGAGAGGACCAGGCTAGAAGAATTTGAACAACGTCTGGCAAAGAGAGATTACGCTGTTTATGAGCAGCAAGCAGTTGCACAATTGGAAGATGAGGAAAGGAAGCTTAGATACAATAAAGAAAGACACGAGCAAGTACGGCAGCAACTGGCAGGGCTTCAAAGGTATGAAAGTCTAAAGCAGGAGCTAGATGAAGCCACTAAGACTATTGACAGAGAAAAGGCTGCCTTAGCTGAGGCTGAGGAAACCGTTTTTAATCTAAGGACACTAATAGAAGCGGACTTGAAGAAGCGAGACAGTCTGAGGGCTGAACTCATTTCCCTACCCCACATGGCTGACAAGCTAACTAAGGGAGAGGAAGCTTACCAGGCCTCGCTCGAAAGTGAGCGACAAGCACGCGACAAATTGGCTGCTCTTCAAGAGCGGCTGCGGCACTTAGCTGAATTAGAAGTGACTAAGCAAGAGAAAACGAGACTTTTACACCATGTTTTAAATGAGGAGAACATCTACAAAGAATTAGCCGAGGCTTTCAGCAAAAAAGGTATTCAGGCACTACTTATCGAGCAAGCGCTCCCGGAAATCGAAATAGAAGCCAATCGACTGCTCGCCAAGATGACCGACAATCGAATGTCACTTAGGCTGGAGACTCAGCGGGAAACCAAGAAAGGCGACACTATTGAGACCCTAGATATTAAAATCGCCGATGAGCTGGGTACTCGTAATTATGAGATGTACAGCGGCGGAGAAGCTTTCCGTATCGACCTCGCCTTGCGTATAGCTCTTTCACGGTTATTGGTCAGGCGAGCTGGAGCCTCCTTGCCCATACTGATTATCGACGAAGGCTTCGGCGCACAGGACAGCTCAGGAAGAGAAAGGCTCGTTGACGCTATAAACTCCATCCAGGACGATTTCGACAAAATAATTGTTACTACCCATCTCGAAGAGCTGAAGGACAAGTTTGAAGTGCTCATTAATGTCACCAAGACAGCCAACGGCTCAATGATATCAATAAGCTGACGTCTGCCCCTTGATTTCCACCTTGCCAATAGGGGATAATATATTGATTTCAAATACTTACACAAAGACTGAAGAAGGAGGACATAATGGCAAAGCTGCTTTGGAAACCAGCCGAGGAGCGGAAAAGGGAAAGCAATATAGTCAAATTTATAAATTACGTCAGCAAACAGTATAAACGGAAAATCGGCAATTATAACGAACTGTATGACTGGTCAGTAAGCAATATACCAGATTTCTGGGCTGCAGTATGGGACTTCGTTGATATCAAAGCTTCCAAACGTTACGACATTGTGATTGACGACCTTAAAAAAATGCCCGGCGCCAAATGGTTCCCTGGGACAAAACTGAACTTCGCTGAAAATCTTCTAAGATACAGAGATAACCGCACAGCTTTTATATTTAGAGGTGAAACGCAGAAAACAGCCAAGATGAGCTATGCAGAACTTTACGACTCTGTGGCACATCTATCAAAGTCTCTCAGACAGATGGGAATTCGCCCTGGCGACAGGGTGGCAGCATATATGCCCAACATGATGGAGACGGCAATTGCTATGCTTGCTGCTACCAGCGTTGGTGCCACTTGGGCTTCTTGCGCCACTGACATCGGCCCAGAAGCAGCTAAAGACCGCCTCGGGCAGATCGAACCAAAGGTTCTATTCACTGCTGACGGATACTTTTACAAAGGAAAACCATTTAATTCCCTTGCTAACGCCGCTGAGATTGTAAATGGAATACCTTCGATTGAAAAGGTTATAGTAGTTTCATATACAGGGCAAAAATCTGATATCAGCTATGTTCCTAACTCCATACATTATGCCGACTTCCTGGCTAAAGAAAAGGGGCTTGAAATTCAGTTTGAACAATTACCTTTTGACCATCCCGTATATATTATGTTTTCTTCCGGAACAACCGGTAAGCCAAAATGTATAGTTCAGGGAGCTGGCGGGATTCTTATCAATCAGTTAAAGGAGCTAATTATCCACACCGATTTGAAACGAGAAGACATCCATTTCTTCATAACAACTTGTAGCTGGATGATGTGGAACTGGATGCTAAGTTCTTTGGCAACAGGAAACACTCTAGTTTTATACGATGGCAATCCCAATTATCCTGATGCCGGCGCTATGTGGAAGTTGATTCAGGACGAGAAAGTGACCATGTTCGGTTGCAGCGCAAGTTATATTAACTATCTCAGAAGTGAGAAGATTGAGCCCAAGAAGGATTACGATTTGTCATCATTACAGCAAATATGGCAAACCGGCTCACCTCTTTCTGCCGAAGGATTCGAGTACGTGTACCAGAATATTAAAAAAGACCTGTGGTTCAATTCCAGTTCTGGGGGCACAGACATCAATGGCTGTTTTTGTACTGGAAACCCCATCAGCCCTGTATATGCTGGTGAGCTACAGGGACCGGCTCTAGCCATGAAGGTGAACATCTACGATGAAAAGGGAAAGCCAATAGTTGACCGCGAAGGAGAACTTGTCTGCGAAGCTCCGGCTCCTCCCATGCCCCTCTATTTCTGGAACGACCCCGATGGTAAAAAATACAGGGAGGCCTATTTCGAAATTTACCCCGGCGTATGGCGTCATGGTGATTACGTCATGCGCCATAGCGATACAGGTGGGTTCACCTTCTTCGGACGTTCTGACTCCGTGCTAAAGCCTTCCGGAGTTCGCATCGGCACCGCCGAGATATATAATCAAGTTGAGAAATTGGAAGGGGTCGCTGATAGCCTGGCAATAGGGCAGAACTGGGAAGGAGACCAGCGTGTCATTCTTTTTGTTAAACTTGCCGAGGGATACAGTTTGACAGAGGATTTGAAAAACAGGATTAGAAAGACGCTGCGCGAAAACGCTTCCCCTCGGCATATACCAGCTAAAATCCTCCAGGTGCCTGATATCCCTTACACCCTGAACATGAAAAAGGTTGAAAGCGCCGTCACCAATATAATACATGGTAGACCAGTCTTAAACAGAGACGCTTTGGGCAATCCCCAATGCCTGGATTATTACGAGAACCTTCTTGAAGAGCTTAAAACATAATGCGCTAGACCCATTACAGTGGGCTCATTAGTAAACAATCCCTCCGGTCCTGTATTTGACATACCCAGCTCATGAGAGCTACCATATATGCTTGTTCACTTTAAAAAAACTAAGGCAAATAAGGAAGGCCAAAGAAATCCTCTGTGACCACAAAACTATATGAAATTAGATGGCATGGCCGGGGTGGACAGGGAGCCGTAACAGCTGCCAAGATAATAGCTCAGGCAGCCTACTTCAAAGGATATCAAGGTGTAACGGCGGCACCATCATTCGGCGCTGAAAGAAGGGGCGTCCCGGTAAGTGCATTGACCAGGCTCTCCACAGAAGTAATAGCTATAGTGTCTCAAGTAGAAAAACCGAATACTGTTGTGGTTCTAGATCAATCGCTGCTTAAATATCAAGAGGTGATCAGCGGCTTAAGCAGCGGGGGATGGCTGGTGGTTAACTCATGGCTCCATCCTAAAGAGCTTAACATCAAAGGCGATTTTAACATCGCCACTGCCGATGCCACTAAAGTCTGCCGGGAACTGGGGCTGATGGTCGGCGGACTTCCAATGGTGAACACTGCTATGTTAGGCGCTTTTGCCCGTGCTGCCCAAATAGTGGATATAAGTAGTATAGAAAAAGTAATAAGGGAAAGATTTTCCAATAACGCTATAGACATTAACCTCGCCGTCATTGAGAAGACTTACGAGATAACCAAACTAGAGAGAATAAGATAACACAAGACCATGGGAACCAGGGATTGCCAGCATATCTGCGGTGAGTCATCACCAGCTATCGGCGAAGCTGGCAAGACAGGTGAGTGGCGCAGCCTGATGCCGGTGATACATCATAACAAGTGTATCCCAGCCAAACAAAAGAAGCCCTCATGTTTTCTCTGCTGGCTGTATTGCCCTGATGCCGTCATCAGGAAAACTATACCCATCAAGATAAACCTGGAATACTGTAAAGGATGCGGAATATGCATGCAGGTATGCCCGGCAAAAGCTATAACCATGGTGTAATGAAGAAAGGGCTCTGTCCAAAACAAGAAGAGTCAGTGGTTCTTTGACAAAGAAAGCTAACAAAGCCAATATCCGATTGCTGGATGGTAATCAAGCTGCGGCCGAGGGAGCCAAACTCAGCCGTGTCCAAGTCATTGCTGCCTACCCGATCACTCCACAGACACCAGTTACCGAAGCGCTTTCTGAATTTGTGGAGAGAGGCGACCTCAAGGCTGAATACGTCGCCGTCGAGAGTGAACACAGCGCCATGGCCGTATGTACTTCAGCCTCTATGGTGGGAGCCAGAACCTTCACCGCGACAAGCTCCCATGGTTTAGCCTACATGCATGAGATGCTGCATTGGGCGGCTGGGGCACGCCTCCCGGTAGTGCTCGCCTGTGTTAACCGCGCCATCGGAGCACCCTGGAATATACTCAACGACCAACAGGACTCCATATCCCAGCGTGATACCGGTTGGATACAGATATATGCTCGAAACAACCAAGAAATTCTGGATTCGGTTATCCAAGCCTATAAGATCGCAGAAACAGTGTACGTGCCCATTATGGTTTGTTTCGATGGTTATGTCCTATCGCACACTGAAATGCCTGTTGAAGTGCCGTCACAAGAGGATGTGGATAGATTTTTGCCTCCATATAAACCGCATACCATACTGGACCCAGCTAATCCCAAGAATTACAACCTTGTAACCCTTGCTGACCCCAGAGTCAACACCGAGGGCATGCTCTGCCATGGATACATGGAACTGAGATATCTCCTCCAAGAGGCTCTGCAAAACTCCGCAAAAACAATAATGAAGGTGGGACAGGAATTTGGCGAATTGTTTGGCAGGAACTACGCCAACATGTTTTGGGAAGATGACCTGGGCAATACTGACATAGTCATTGTTGCCATGGGTAGTCTAGCCATGGAAGCAAGGGTAGCTGCGGACATGCTTCGGGAAGAAGACTATAAAATTGGTGTCATTGGCTTGAGAGTGTTCAGACCGTTCCCAAAATCTAGCCTGAAGAAGGCACTAGAGAAAGCTCGCCTAATTGTGGTTTTTGATAAGAACATCAGCTATGGCTCTGAAGGAGCCACCTGCTCAGAAGTCAAGTCAGCCCTCTGCGGAACTAAGGCAAATGCAGTAATACGAAACTTTATCGTCGGACTGGGCGGACGAGATGTCAAAGCCAGAGAACTAGCAGATGCAGTAAGAAAATCGCTACCTTCAATGGAAACGGGCCCCTTGAACATCGAATATCCTGAATGGATATGTTACATTTGAAGGAGATTGTCTACAAATGTAGCGGCGAGGCTTTAGCCTCGCTGACTCGACCTTAAAGGGTCGAGGCTACATGTAAATTTATGACAGGCGACTCTGAAGAGCCGCAACTATATGGAGAAAAATTGTTACTAAACGGCCTCATTTGAAAAGGGCTCTATTTTGAAAGTTAATGCAGTCAACCTAACTGAAACAGAATATGCACTGCCAGGCAATAGGACATGCCCAGGTTGTGCCTTATCTCTTGCCTATCGTCACATTCTAAAGGCATTAGATGGACAGGTCATTGTAACGGTTCCAGCCAGTTGTCTCACCGTATTGCACGGCATGTATCCAATAACATCGGTTAATGTCCCTTGCGTGAATACGCCATTTGCCTCCACCGGGGCATCAGCAACTGGGCTGGTTGTCGGACTCAGAGCTACGGGCAGAAAGGGATTAACCGTATTGGCAATGGCCGGCGATGGAGGCACACACGATATAGGAATTCAGTCGCTGAGCGGAGCTGCGGAAAGGCAAGAGAATTTCATCTACGTCTGCTATGACAACGAAGGCTATATGAACACCGGCAATCAACGCTCAGGCTCCACGCCTCTGGGTGCTGTCACAGGCACCACACCTATCCTGGGCAAACGCCAGAACCCAAAGGACATAGCTGCCATAATGGAAGCCCACTGCTTGCCGTATATCGCCACTGCCAATGCCTCTTACCCACTGGACCTGTATGAAAAAGTCAGAAAGGCAAAGGAGATAAAGGGCACCAGATTCATTCATGTATTCACACCCTGCGCTCCCGGATGGCAATTCCCCTACAGCGAAACCATCAAAATCGGCCGGCTGGCAGTAGAAACCGGGCTGGTTGTGCTCTACGAGGTTCAAGATGGAATTTTTCGCCTCACTTCTGCCAGCGAGTCCCTTGCCCGAAAGGGCAATCTAAAGCCAGTAAGAGAATACTTAACTGAACAAGGAAGGTTTAAAAACGTCACCGAAGAGCAGGTCAATCAATTGCAGGACTGGTTAAATGCCCGATGGAAGTGCTACCTCGAGCGGGCAACTAACTTACAGTCTTCGACGATGCCAGAAAAATCAGCATCCTAGAACATTTCTGAAAGCACCAAAACATACAAGATATAAAGACATACTTAAGCTTAACAGAGTTTCATGTACTCCAAAGCACTTCCTACTGTGCTACATGTTCCAGAAAATCGGGCTTAAGGTGTTATATACAGTTCACCCTTTCCGATGAAGTGGTTTTGAAGCCATCTATCCCCCGGAGCTGTAGGAGCCAACCGAGCCCATTCCACTAAACTATCACCTTGAGTGTAAGGTAGATTACGAGGGCATTTGGCCACAATTTCACCAACTTCAAATGATTGGGATATGAACCCGCTTTCTTTATGCCAGAATAACAGGCTAGCGATGAGGATAATATAAATAGTATAATAGCTCCATCTGTTGATATCTATGATATTGCTCCGATGCACCAAAGCGATTTATCGAAGCTTTCCCTGTTTCCGTTAACAAATGAGGTCGACAGTCGCGGTCACCTTTATATTGGTGGCTGTGACTGTGTTGAGCTGGCTAAAAAATTCGGCACTCCCCTCTATGTTTTCGACGAGGTTACCCTTCGTTCCAAGTGTCAAGAATTCAAGGCTGAGTTCACCAAGCGCTATTCAAACACACTTATTATATATGCATCTAAGGCTTTCCTGAACCGGGCTCTAGCTATTATTCTCAAAGAAGAAGGCCTGGGGTTAGATGTTGTTTCTGGTGGAGAGTTGAGCGCGGCTCAATCAGTGGACTTTCCGCGGGAAAAGGTGTATTTTCACGGCAATAACAAGACTGCCGATGAGCTAAAGCTGGCTTTAGATTGGGAAATCGGGCGAATTGTAGTTGATAACTTCGATGAGATGGAACTACTCAATTCATTAGCTCGTGAGATGGGAGTTAGACAGAGCATTTTACTTCGTCTTACTCCTGGAGTTGACCCGCATACCCATCGCCACACCACGACCGGCATACTCGATAGCAAATTTGGCTTTCCTCTAGCTACTGGTCAGGCTGAGACGGCAGTAGCCAGAGCTATGTCAGCTTCCAACCTTGATCTGGTGGGTCTCCATTTTCACCTTGGCTCACCGATACCCGATATTTCTTCTTATCAGATAGCCATAAGCCTCGTCCTTAATTTTGCCAAGGAAATGAAAACCAAGTATGATTTTCACCTTGCTGAACTCAGCCCTGGCGGTGGCTTTGCTGTCAAATACACAGTAGGTTCTCAGACACCAAGCATAGCTGATTATGCAGAAGCTATAACTGCCAAGGTGACAAGTCTAGCCAATGAGCTTGATTTGACATGCCCAAAGCTAATCATTGAACCCGGCAGAGCCATTGTAGCACAGGCAGGCGTGGCTTTATATACCGTTGGTTCGATAAAAGAGATTCCTGGAGTGCGGAAATATATATGTGTAGACGGCGGTATGGGGGATAATATCCGCCCGGCTCTTTACGAAGCACGGTATGAAGTTTTGGTGGCAAACAAGGTTAGCGATGACGAATCAACCAATGTTACTATTGCCGGCAAATATTGCGAGTCAGGTGACATCCTGGCCAGAGACGTGAGCTTGGCTCCCGTCTCAGTAGGAGATATTATAGCTATACCAGTCAGCGGCGCTTATTCTATCCCCATGTCAAGCAATTATAATATGGTTCCCAGACCAGCAATTGTGATGGTCAAAGACGGCAAAGCCCGCCTGATCCGAAAGCGCGAAAGCTATAAGGACTTGATAGAGCTAGACCTAATTTAGAAAAGATATGTGGCAAACAATTGGTCACCCCAAAGCTCTAGCCCTACTTGAACATAGCCTTCAAACCGGTGAATTGGCTCATGCCTACCTTCTTGTAGGAGCGCCACACATAGGTAAAATGACCTTAGCACTCGATTTGGCCCAAGCAGTGAACTGCCAAGGGAACGAGCCACCCTGTGGTGAGTGCCAGTCCTGTCGCAGAATCGCCAACGGTAAGCACGCTGATGTTGCAATCATCGGTCTGAACTCAGCCAAGGATTCGGGAGAGATAAGAACGCGTGTTGAAATTAGCATTGATGATATTAGAGAACTTCAACACAGTGCCAGCTTGCCGCCGTATGAGGGGAAGTGCAAGGTCTTCATTATCGATGGTGCTGAATATTTATCTACCGAAGCGGCCAACTGCTTGCTCAAGACTATAGAAGAGCCGCCACCTCACATAATGATACTTCTCTTGACTGCCGAAGAGCTACGGCTCTTGCCCACTGTAGTCTCTCGCTGCCAGCGGATAGAATTAAAGCCAATTTCAAGCGAGGAAACAGAAAAGATACTTGTCGAGTCCCATGGCGTTGATAGTGATAGGGCAAGACTCTTAGCCCGATTGTCTCAGGGTTGCCTCGGTTGGGCACTAAGCGTTTCAGTTGATGACAGTTACCTCGCACAGCGCACTCAAAGGTTGACCGAAATGTTTTCTTTGCTAGGTGCTGGCTGGGAAGCACGTTTCAGCTACGCTGCTAAGCTCGGGAATGAGCGTAAGTCAGCCGAAGAGGCAATAAAACTTTGGCTTGTCTGGTGGAGGGATGTGATGCTGACTAAATGCGGCTGCAAACACACCACCACCAATGTTGACTACATCTCAAAGCTTGAGAAATGGGCACAGGTACTAAGTTTATTGGAGATCAGGAATTTCATCGATAGCTTGCGACAATCGTTAAACCAGATCGCCGTAAATGCCAACCTGCGCTTGGTGTTCGAGATATTAATGCTTAACATGCCTAAGAAGGAGGGGGCACTGGGTAATACAACATACCCACGCCCGTAAGCTTATAATGCCAGAAATAGCTGGAGTTCGTCTTCATCAAGCCGGTAAGGTCTACTATTTTGACGCTGCAGGTATCCCCTTGGAAGTAAATAACGATGTGGTGGTTGAGACCAGCCGTGGCCAAGAATTGGGCAAAGTGGTTATCTCTCCAAAACAAGTCATTTTTAGTGAAATAACCGAACTACTGAAACCAATAATCCGCAAGGCACAGGCTGAAGACATAGAAAAAGCTCAGCAGCAGCAAGAAAAGGCAACAAATGCCATAGCCAAATGCCGAGAGCTAGTAGAAAAATTCAACCTGTCAATGAAACCGATCTCAGCTCAGTATAATTTAGATGGAAGCCATCTCACCATCTTCTTCAGCGCCGAAAAAAGGGTTGATTTTCGTGAGCTTGTTCGAGAGTTAAGCCGTAACCTGAAGACCCACGTTGAATTAAGGCAAGTTGGAGCTAGAGACGAGGCAAAGTTAATTGGTGGCTTAGGTAAATGTGGTTTCCCCTTATGCTGTACCACCTTCCTCAGCGAGTTTGAGCCAGTTTCCATTAGGATGGCCAAGGAGCAAGATATCGCACTCAACCCGATGAAAACATCTGGTATCTGCGGCCGACTCCTTTGTTGCTTGGGCTATGAATATGAGCAATATCGGGCTATGAAAGAAAAAATGCCACCATTGCGTCAGGAAGTGTCCACAGCTTTGGGAAATGCTAAAGTAGTCAGTTGTAATCCGCTTAAAGAGACCGTAACAGTAGAATTAGAAACAGGTGTTACTGTAGAATTACCGCTCAGTCAGATAGGCTGGCGCGAAAAACCAGCAGACGATAAGCAGCAGACAAAAACTTAGATTTATTGAGGAAGGTATTTTTGCCACTCAGTATGCACACGGAGGTACTGAAAGGGCACATAGAAGCCATCGTTGTGTGGCGGTCTGGGTTGACGAAGGAGTGGCATTCCGGCCTCAATTGGGGTCCTTCCAGCCTTCCGACGATTACAAGGTATGCAGGCACTTACCATATTTTCCCAGCTATGCTCCCCACCACGCCGCCTCGGTGTAACATGGTCTAGAGTGAGTTCCTTACTTTCTCGGCCGCAATATTGACAGACATACTGGTCACGATTGAAAACCTCAAGCTTGGTCAACTTCCGCTGCTGCCGCGGTCGCCTAATAAAATAAACAAGGCGAATCACCGATGGGATGTCAAAAACACCATCAACAGAATGAAGATTACCCCGCCCATTCTCTAAAACCTCAGCCTTGCCGCGAAACAGCAAAATTATAGCCCTGCGTACTCTGCAGATATTTAGCGGTTCGTAATTCTGATTCAGTACTAGGACTGGTGAGTTTACCACGATTCTTCCCCAGGCAATTTGGGTTATTTTAGCAGGAAAATTTCTGAGCTACAACAGCCTAAGACAAGCGACCCCGCCGCGGATACCTTTGCTGCGATTTAGCTTCACGAGCCCGCGGGGCTTTCATATCACCCCGATAATCTGGAGCATTGATATTTAAGAATAGACTGAGGCTGGGGTCAACCATCCGAGAGCTGATGCGTCTTTCGACCTCATCTAGAGAAAGGCAGGTTGTTATCACTGTAGCTAACCTGGCATTATAGCGATAATTTATTAGCTGATAGAGCTTTTCTTGAGCCCAAGGCGTGGCTGATTGCTCACCGAAATCATCAAGAATAAGCACCGGAGCCTTCTTGATTTTCTCAAAGAGCTCATCGTAGGAAACTCTGCTCTCTGGATTAAAAGTAGAGCGCAAATAATCGAGAAGGTCAGTGACCACGATGAACAAGACTGGTTTACCTTCTCGGCGCAGATGATTGGCAATGGCGGCTGCCAGATGAGTCTTGCCACATCCATTAACCCCCTGCAAAACCAGCCAGCCTTCAGGAGATTTAGCAAAATTCATGGCATTGCGGTAGGCTTGCTCCAAGCTTTGGCGCTCTTCTTGCGAGAGATTTAGCAGCCTATAATTAAAATTGTTGAAGGCCTTCTCGCGCAATGCCTCTAACTCTATGCTGCCAAGATGCTCCAAGGTTAGCGCGGATTTCCCCTGAATTACACATATATTGCATAGCTCAGAGTCAGTCAGATGGCCTCGTAAACTCTCGTCAAACTCCTCAATCGGCAAACCGGTAGTGATAACCGTAGGCAAGCGGAGATTGAAACGGTGATCAAGCAACTGCTCTAATTTCCCCTTAGCCCAGGGAGTGGTAGCCGTCATAGCTAAATCTTCCAAGATTAAGAGAGGCGCGTTTTTCACGCGCTCAAACAGCTCATCATGAGCGATTTCACTGCTGGGACTGAATGCACTCCGAAGATGGTCCAGCAGGTCAGCAGCGCCTATGTAAAGGACCGACTGACCCAAGCTCAGCCGATAATTGGCGATGGCGCAGGCCAGATGGGTTTTACCACAGCCGCTCGGGCCGACTAAGATTAACCATCCCCTCGGCTCGTTGGCAAAAGCTTTGGCAGCTTCATAGGCCCGTGTGAAATTCTGCTGTAATACGTCTTCATCGTATCTACCGGTGGGCAGAAGGTTATCGAAGGTTAGCCGAGACAAAGCACCAAGATTACTGTACTGTTGAAGCTGAGCCAGCTTCTCCTTTTTCAACCCCTGACGGCTGCATGGGCATGGCACAACTTGACTGAAATCAGGATGTCCCGAAGCCGATAAAGGATGTATGAAACCAGCTCCTTTACATATTGGGCAAGCTGAGCCAGGCGAGCTTTCTTCCACTGATTCAGCGTTTGACCATGTGCCCGTATATCTGCCTGGTGTATTTGTCCCGGTCGTCCGCTTTTTTAAAATCTCTTCCAGACTTTCCATCATCTTTGCCTTCGACAGACCATCGTTCTAATATACGCGCAATATATTTCCAGCTACGCTTATTTAAGGCGACAGCCTCCTTAAAAGCACTCTCAATCCACTCCACCGGGTAAAGTTTCTCCGCCTCCTGGAGTTCCTCGGCAATCATAGGCGTAAGCATGCCTATGTTTTGTTCATAAAGGCTGAAAATGTCCGACGGCGGCACAGTCTCCACTCCCTCACCTTTACTGGGTGCCAAAACCAGCTGTGGAAAATCGCCTTGCTGAATTTTATTAATCGCCTCCTTCGCAGTTTCGCTGTTAATGAAATAAGCATCTTCAGGCTGCCCATCTCTGTCAAGTCTCAGGTGGAGCATAGTACCATGCTGCACAGCTTGTTCCAGCGCCAGACGAAGTACTTCGTCTTTGGGCTTGGCTCCTCCCCCTATGCCGCTCATAAGGATGGGGTCAGACAAGAGTTCGTTATACGTTACAAACTGGGGATAACCACGACGACGGCTGAGCAGCCAGAAAACGTGCAGTATCATCTTAAGCTCGGCGATACCATCGATCTTCGGCATTACCGCGGTGAAGAATAAATTAGGTATTGGAGTAACCTCAACTCTTGGTGGAAATCCCGAAAACGGTTTCTTATTCATGTTTTCTCGTCAAGCTGCGCTCAACTCAGTCTCTAAATCTTCGAACTTGGCTGTTCTAGGGAGAAATCGTAACTTGACATCACCCGTGGGGCCATTGCGATGCTTGGCTATAATGATATCCGCAATACCCCTTGGATAGGGCTCAACCTCAATGTCATGATTCTTTTTCCATTCATCCTCGGTAAAGTACATATCATCCCGATAAATAAAAATAACTACATCAGCATCTTGTTCAATACTACCGCTCTCTCTAAGGTCGGAGAGCTGAGGCTTATGTGATGCCCGCCATTCTACGGCCCGGCTGAGTTGTGAAATAGCTAACACCGGTGCGTCCATCTCACGAGCAAGTGCCTTTAACGAGCGTGTTATCTCGCTGACCTCTTGCACACGGCTGTCGCTCCTGGACCCTCCCTGTATCAGCTGGAGATAATCAACAATAACTAAGTCAACAGTGCGTTCGCGATAAAGTCGCTGTGCCTTGCCTCGCATCTCCACCACTCGTAATTGAGGCGAGTCATCAATATAGATAGGCGCTTCGGAAAGGATGCCGCTGGCCTCCATAATTCTTCTCTCTTCTTTTTCTGTATAGGACCCCGAACGGACACTTCTAGAATCCACGTTGGCCTCATTAGCTAGAAGGCGTTGGACGACCGCTTGCCGGGACATCTCCAGGCTGAATAGAGCCACACAGGCTTTCTGGTTTATAGCTGCGTTCCTGACGATGTTAAGAGCCAAGCTAGTCTTGCCCACACTTGGCCGGGCAGCCAAAACAATCAAATCGGAACGCTGCAACCCGCCCAAGAAGTCATCCAAAGCAGTAAAATAGGTAAGAACGTGCGGAATCGCTTCTTCCCCGGGTGGGGTTGGCCCGGTTTCCTCGAAATACTGACCGAGAACCTGGCGAATAGGCACAAAATCCTGACGACTTTGCCGCTGCCTTACCCTAAACAGGATGTCCTCCGCCCTACTAAGCGAAACATCAACCTCGGTATCAGCTTCATAGCCAAGAGCAGTTATCTGGCTGCCAGCGCTGATGAGGCGCCGCATTACAGCCGATCTCGACACAATCTTTGCAAAATGCTCAACGTGTAGCGATGTAGGTACCATGGACACCAGATGACTTAAATAAGCAGCCCCACCAGCCTCTTCTAGCCTGCCTTTCTGGGCTAATTCGTGAGCTACAGTTATCTGATTTATCCCCTCATTACGCTGGTAAAGGCTGAAACAAGCATCATAAATCCACTGATTTTCCGGCGTAAAGAAATCCTCCGGCCTAAGGAAAGTAGCAACCTTGAATATGCCCTCACTATCAATAAGCAGAGAGCCGAGCACTGCTTTTTCAGCTTCAACGTCATGTGGGGGCAAGTTTTCGCTAATCATCTTGAGTCGTCTCTTCCTCAATGATTACTTTGATTTTAGCCTCAGTACCTGTGCCCAAGTTAATCATTACGTCATAGCTGCCGAGATGATGCAAAGGCTCATCTAGCTCAACTTTTTTCTTGTCCATCTCGAAGCCCGTGAGCCGAGAGAGTTCATCAGCTATACTGGCGGTGGTAATAGCACCATGAAGGCGACCTCTGGCGCCCGCTTTAGCCTTGAAATGTAGCTCTTTCCCCTCCAGCTCCTGAGCTATCCTGCCTAGTTCCTCACGCTGGCGAGCCTGACTCTCTGCCTTCTCATCAGACAGGACTTTAGCTGCCTTTATTGCCGAAGGCGTTGCCGGCAAAGCCAGGCCTTTAGGTAAAAGGAAGTTTCTGGCATAGCCATCAGCAACCTCTTTTATCTCCCCCCTCTTCCCCTTAGGTGCATCCTTGAGAAAAATAACCTTCATTCTTAAACTCCCATCGATACTAGTCAGCTTAACAACTGATATCCAGCCAGAATTCTACCCCTAGGGGCGTTTCCGTGGCTCTATTTTATAATTTCTGGGCTTTGATTTCTATACCCGATAAAGCTGTTTGAACACCCGACTCCAAAAAGATTTTGGCACAGGGCCAATTCTTGCCGACTACAGAGCAAAACTCTGAAAATATTTGCTCTATGACGTCTGACCAGAAAATTCATCCTTAACCCTGGCTAGAGCTTGAGGCTCACTTAGAAGGTCAACAACCGTCATAGCCAGAGCTTTAGCCGCATCTAACAGCCCCTTATGCCCTGACTCAGAGGCGGCAGCTACGGCGAAATCTGTCGAATGCAGTAGCACGTCGGGGGAAGCAATGGCGACCGAGGGATGAATGGCAGGTATAACCTGGCTAACATTACCCATGTCAGTGCTACCGAAACCGAAGCGAGGTTCAAAAGGTTCCACCCTTCGGCCCAAAGATTCCAGGTTCTGGGCAAATAGCTGCGCCAAGACTAAATTATTTTTCATTGGAGCATAAATTATCTCACTCCACCTGTAATTCAATCTGGCACCTGTAGCTAGAGCCGCCCCTTCGAAGCAATTTAGAGCCTTCTGTTTCAACTCATCGAGGTAGGCATTATCCGCAGCACGAACGAGGAATGTAGCTGCTGAATATGCTGGTACTACATTAGCCGCCTCACCACCATGGGTAATTATGCCATGAATCCTAGCCCTATCTTTGATATGCTGGCGAAGTGAATTGACAGCATTAAACGCCAAAATCATGGCTTCGAGAGCATTTACCCCCTGCTCAGGATAGGCAGCAGCATGAACTGCTTTACCAAAGAATTCAATCTCCAGTCCAACACAGGTCAGCGCTTCAGCAGTCGCTGCGTTACGCACCCCGGGGTGAATTATCATAGCTGCATCCACCCCATCAAAAACACCTTCCTTCAACATGAACACCTTGCCACCAAAAAGCTCCTCTGCAGGTGTACCGAAAACGACAACCGTCCCACCACAACTGTCGACAACACATTTACTGGCCACACCAGCTCCTACCGCTGAAGCAGCTATTATATTGTGTCCACAGGCATGCCCAATTTCAGGCAAGGCATCATATTCGCCAAGCAGAGCAATTTGTGGCTTACCACTTCCATAAACTGCTTTGAAAGCAGTAGGCAAACCACCAATGCCCTTCTCTACCTGAAAGCCGTTTCTTGCCAGGTAACCAGTAAGCCAGTCTGATGCCTTCTCCTCTTTGAAACCCAGCTCAGGATTGGCGTGAATCTTGAGGCTTAACTCAATAAGTTTCTGGCACTGTTTCTCTACCTGCCTGCTTATCTCGGCCTTCAGTTCCGCCTTTGTCAAAGTCTTATTCGCCACTCCTGGACTTGCCCCCGCAAGTAGCCATTATACTCCAAGAGCCAGGCACATTCTACCTACGTTCAATCAGATATAAGTCATTCTCTGCCGATAATTACAACATTAGCTTGACTTTAGAAATATCGCAACTTATAATGAGCCAAGTTCGTAAATGCTAATAGACAAAATGTACATTAACGTTGCTCAGTTACTTAAGGAATCAATAGGCTCAAGCCGTAGATACCAGATAGATGGGAGCCTTGGTACGGACGACATAAATTCTGTGAAGGGTGAAATAACCTTAATCCGCACTAATCGCGGCATTATGGCTAAAGCTGAAATGACAGCCGGCGTAACAGGAATTTGCAGTCGGTGCCTCAAACAGATTGATTATGAAGTAAACTATGACTTTGAAGAGGAATGCCTTCCTAGCGTAAGCACATCCGAAGGTTTATCTTTACTTGACCAGACTGATAACATTACTATTGACGAGAACCACATGCTGGACCTAAGCGAAACGATACGCCAATACACCTTATTAACCATACCTGCCAAGCCGCTTTGCCGTCCAGATTGTGCTGGAATTTGCCCATCCTGCGGACATGACCTTAATCAAGGTCCCTGCCAATGTCCGTCTCATGCCTATGACCAACGCTGGTCAAAACTAGTCCGCTTGGGGAAGGAGAGTAAAACCTAAATGGCGTTACCAAAGAGAAAATATGCCAAATCACGGCAAGGGAAAAGGCGTAGTCACCTAGCTCTGAGCATCCCTAAATTGGTTGATTGCCCTCAATGCCATACTCCCAAATTACCTCATCATGTCTGTCCCACCTGTGGTACCTATGCAGGAAGGGAAGTGGTTGAGATTAAGACCCCAAAGAAAAAACCCGGCCAGTGATGACTAGCCTTAAAGACATAACCATCGCGGAAAACCGTTGGACAAGTAAGACTAATGAAATGATCGCCCACCCAGTGAACTTGAATTACAAGGAGGAGATATGGTAGAAGCAATAAAAGTCGCTTATATTTTCCCCGGACAGGAATCTCATTCTGTAGGCATGGGGTTAGACCTTTACGTCCACTACTCTTCAGCCCGGGAAGTTTTCGATGAAGTTGACAAAACCCTGGGTTTCTCTCTGTCGCGTTTATGCTTTGAAGGCCCTCAAAACGACCTCAAGCAGACCGTCAATGTCCAACCAGCCGTATTGGCCACAAGCGTTGCCTGCCTGAGAGCAGCTCAGGAGGTTAGCAACAACGGCATACCAGAGCCCACCTTCGTCGCTGGACATGACATGGGCACCTACGCAGCTCTGGTAGCTGCCGGTGCTCTCAGCCTGTCTGATGCCGTGCGTTTGATTCGTGAGAGAGGACGATTAATGAACGAAGCCGGGCAAAGAACAGTCGGCGGCATGGTATCTATGACCGGCTTGGACATAGAAGTCTTCAAGAACATCTGCTTCTCCACAGGTGTTGAGATTGCCTATATTGACGCTCCAGACCAGGTCACCATCAGCGGCAACCAGGAAAGCCTGACCAAAGCCAAGAGGCTAGCACAGATAAAGGGGGCTCGCCGCATTGTCCCACTGAGGGTAAGCGGACCTTTCAATTCTATATTAATGGAGCCAGCCATAGAAAGGCTAAGAAATACCATCTCGGAGTTTACCTTTAATAAACCATCAGTCTCAGTTGTAGCTAATGTTACTGCCCAACCGCTTACCGACCTGGAGGCGATAAAGGAGGAGCTGGTTAGCCAGATTGTCCGCCCAGTTCAATGGCAGCAATCTGTTGAAACTATGATCGCCCGAGGAGTAACCACCTTCTTTGAGATGGGGCCTGGTGAGGCACTGACCAAGTTGATTAAGCGAATCAGCCCCGGAGCACAGACCTTTAACATCAGCAGCGCTCAAACCATCAGTGAAATAGCAAGATGGCGCAGAGGATAATCACTCACACGCCAGACCATAGACGTAGCGGCTGCGCTTAATCAGACTGGTTAAATCTCGGGTTAGAGCCAAAATGCTAAAGCGTAGCTTGCCCACCAAAACTGCTGCCATCTGTAACCACTGCGGCAAGAAATCCACCCTCATCTCCAAGTCCCTCGGCCTATGTGTTGATTGTATCCGCCATGACTTCGAAAAGGTTGAGCCCACAATCCAGGAAGCACATCAGAAATCAAGACAGTCTTTCAACCTACCGCTGCAACCGCCGAAGGCAGAGAATGGCGTTGCTTGCCATCTATGCCTTAATGAATGTCAACTTTCAGAAGGGCAAAGGAGCTACTGCGGCATTCGTCTAGCCACAGCAAGCAAGCTCACCGGTGCCACTGCAGAAAAAGGTAACTTAAGCTGGTACTACGACCCGCTACCTACAAACTGCGTTGCCGACTGGGTTTGTTCCGGCGGCACAGGTTCAGGCTATCCTGATTTTGCTTATTGCCCAGGGCCTGAGCGCGGTTATAAGAACCTCGCCGTTTTCTATCAAGCTTGCTCTTTCGATTGCCTTTTCTGCCAGAATTGGCACTACCGCATAGCAGCAACACAGCAAAACTGGGTTAGCCCTATGGAACTAGTCGAGGCTGTTGACGACCGCACTTCCTGCATTTGTTACTTCGGCGGCGACCCAACACCTCAATTACCCCACGCCTTGCGTGCCTCACGTCTCGCCTTAGATAAAAATAAAGGGCGCATCCTTCGCATTTGCTGGGAAACCAAGGGCTCGATGCACCCAGCTTCACTCAAGCAAGCGGCCAAGCTGTCGCTTGGCTCCGGCGGCTGCATCAAGTTTGACCTCAAAGCCTGGAACGAGAAGCTGCATATCGCCCTTTGCGGCATTAGCAACAAAAGAACCCTGGAGAATTTCAGCCTTCTCGCCGCCTATGCAAAGAGAAGACCTGAGCCGCCCTTTCTCATAGCCAGCACCTTGCTCATTCCCGGCTATATAGATGAGCTAGAAGTCTCCAGTATCGCCAAATTTATTGCCTCTTTAGACCCGAATATACCTTACGCTCTCCTCGCCTTCCACCCTAATTTCCTGATGACAGACCTGCCAACAACCTCGCTCCAACATGCTGAGCGATGCCTAAAAGCAGCTAAAGCGGCCGGCTTATGCCGGGTGCGGCTGGGAAACATTCACTTGTTGAGGAATGAATATTAGGATGACTGGATTTAGACGGAAGGCCAGGACTATCGCTCTAAAGACGCTTTACGAACTTGACTGTTCGGCTCACAAGCCGAAGGAGGTTCTGGCTCGCTTGCTGAAGGACAGAGCCCTGCCTGACGAAGCCGCCGATTTTGCTAGAAGCCTGGTTAACGGAGTCCTTCAGAACAAGAAAAATATAGACGATGTGATTCGAAGGTTCGCTCCAGCTTTCCCTGTCGAGCAAGTAGCCCCCATAGATAGAAACATCCTCCGCCTTGCCATTTTTGAGGTTTTATTCGATAATAGAGTCCCAGTTAAAGCAGCTATTAATGAAGCCGTTGAGTTAGCTAAGAGTTTTGGTGGTGACACTTCTCAAAAATTTGTAAACGGAGTTTTGGGTTCAGTAGTCACTGCTTGTGTAAAGGAAGGGAAACGACAGGAAGTGACTAAGGAAACTGGACAAGCCTGAATGCCCAGAGGGAAAGAATGGCACGCATTTTGGAAAAGCTTAAGAAAGTGATTGCAGAGCAACTCGGTGTTGACGAGGAATCTATAGTGCCTTCAGCATCCTTTGTTGCCGACCTCAATATTGCCCCCCCCGATTTAGCCGAGCTTATCACAGCCATCGAACAGGGATTCAGCCGGCCGGGACGAAAGCTGGAAATATCAGACGAAGATACTGGTAAAATCGTTACCGTTCAAGACCTCATCGACTGCCTTCACGACTACGGCATAGAAGATTAAGCCCACCAACACCCCCGTCTAGTATTATAAGCAAAAAGGGTATTTAGCTTTTCCTGGAAGTCCCCTCCTTGCCGAGGCTGTGTGTCAGCACTTTCTGAACTTACCCACCAAGTTTAGATGCCTTACTACAGAAATGTTCGAGTCCAACATGGTGGACTATTGTGTACAAAAGGTAAAACTCCTACTGCCTCTGACGGTGACTTATCGGGAAGCATCGGGATAGTATATACCACTTTCGCCTCTGAGTCTCCCACTTCAATTCTGTCCACAAAAGACTTCAAAAACGCCTTCTGCTCAATTATCGAGGACTCCTCAAGCAGCGTCTTGAGGTCTTCCACGTATTCGCGCACAACCTTGGGGTCAGCAAGCTCAATAGTTTGGTAGCGGAGCGCCTCTTCAGCTTCAACCTTGGCCTGCTGAAGCTCCTCTCTCTTCTGAAAGAGCGCCTTTATCCTAGGAGACAGCTCTCCGCCTCTGAACTCACCGGTTTCTATGGCGTCGTAGAGCTTCCCCAGCCTACTGTCGACATCGGACAGCTGAGCTTCCAGAAACTGTAGCCTTTCTTTCTCCCCGTCGCAAGTCTGGGCTAGCTCCTCATTGGTCAGCCTGACCAACTCTTCTAAGTTCTCCTCGGTGAGGATATATTGCTTGATGCGGTCGATGACAAACCGCTCTATCTTGTCCTTGGGGAGGAGAGGCGTCTGGCATACTTCTCGCCCCCTTCTACGGGCGTTGCCACACATGTAGTAGAAGAATTTCCCCGACTTCACGGCGTGTCCAACCATGGCTGCGCCGCATGTCTCACACCGGATCAATCCACTGAGGATGTATTCGCTGTGAACAGTCCGGGGATGAATCATTTTAGGAGCCCGAGCCGCCAGCTTTGCTCGAACCTGTTCAAAGGTCTCCCGATCAATGATAGCTTGCCAGGCCCCATCAACACGGATTGGAGGAAGGCTGCCACTACCGAGCTTTCTTTTCTTCTCACGACCCCAGATGAGGGCTCCGGTGTAGGCTTCATTGCGTAACACCTTGTGCACAGTGGTCTTAGACCAAGCTCGCCCCGTCCGTGTTTTCAGCCCATCAGCATTAAGCTCCTTGGTAATCTCCAGGAGGCCTTTCCCTGATAAGCACTCCCGAAACATCCTTTCCACTATCGATGCCGCAACTGGGTCTGGCTCCAGCTTTGACCTCTGGGTGTTGCCATACTGGATCTTGACCCTTCGATAGCCATAGGGAACAGGGCTGCCGGGGTAGAAGCCCCGAGAGGCGCTCTCTCGCATCCCCCTCACCACATCTTGAGAGAGGTTGGCGGAGTAGAACTCGTCGATGACCTCGATAATACCTTCAAGGAGCCTACCCGAGGGAGTGTCCTCCACTGGCTCGTTGATGGAGAGCACTTGGATGCCCTGCCTCCTGAGCAGGGACTTGTAGATGATGGAGTCCTCTCGGTTTCGGGCAAATCTGGACAGCTTCCACACCAGGATAGCTTCATAGGGAGCTGGCTTTTGCCTGGCGGTGGCGATCATCTGCTTAAAACCCGGCCTGTCAATGGACCGGCCGCTCTCAGCCTCGTCGATGTACTCCCTGACCACCATATGGTCATTGCGGGAGGCGTATTCTCTCAGCGCCTTCAGCTGGGCCGAGATGGAGAGATCGACATCTTGCCGTTCAGACGACACCCGTGCATAAATTGCTACCTTCATGTAAACCTCCTTCGTATTATACCTTCCTATCCACCTGGTTCAATGGGAAGGCGCCTTTTTCTTATCCTTTTCTTGTCTACCACAATGACCGAGCTTGAGAACTCCGGAGCAGGTATAGATGCCATGACCCTGCCCATGAGTTCTATGATTTGCTTTTCGCCGTAATCTCCACCGCGAAACAGGATAAGCCCCGGGCCTCCGGCGCCGGACAAGGCGAGCAGCCTGGGATAGTCCAGGTCGGCGGTTACCACTACTCTCTCCTCTTCCCTCGCCTTATGCAGCACCTCCTCATCAGAGGCATGGCTCAGGCCGATGTCATAGGCATGGACCGCATCATGGCCTTCCTGCTCGAGCCACCGTGCCACAGCCGGGGATAAAGGCATGTCCACTAGGAATTTCACGAGATAAGCTCCACTGTTTCTTCCTCAGCCAGATAGGCACCATAGCGCAGAGCTTCGTCGATATCCTCTACCTCGAGATATGGGTAAGCCTTTAGAATGGACTCTTTGGTCTCCCCGCTAGCAAGAAGCCCCAGGATCCTGGAAACCGGAAATCGCAGGTCTCTGATGCAGGGCTTGCCAGTGCAAACATTTGGGTCTATCCTGATACGTTCAAATCTCATGCTAATTCCTCCTTTTAGCTTTCGCTCACCATAATCTTATATAGTCTAACTCTCTCTGTCCCAAAAGGGAACTTTCACCGCCTTATCCTTCTTGGTCCCAGTCATCACATATAGCGCAGTCTGGAGGCGTGCTTCCCTGGGACACCAGGGCAAGCACAGCCCCTATATGTCCCTGGGGAACACAGTCAACCCAGAGCTCAACTTCTGGCTTCAGACCAAGGTTACTCCCCTCAATGCCACCCTGGGCTAGGGACCCCTCCTCGGAGCAGAGCCAGAAAAGGTTGTCATTAAGAGGAATTCGCATGCCCGGCCGAATGGAGAAGGGGAAAGAGTGACTTCCTATTTGGTAGCGCACCTTGAGAGGCGAGTTCGGCTGGCGGAACCCGTCGTCATCGTAATCAGGCTGCAGCCAGACCACGGCGCAAGGGATGTCGGCCAGCGTCACGTAGTGGATGGCAGCGCTCTCCAGGGAAGCGATGTAGCGCTGCGCCAGATATTCTACCGCCCGTATGCCAAAGGGAAGGCGAGACATATCATGCCGGAAACGCCGCGGTGGCATATTCATGGCTGCGGCAAAGCGGTGTGCCTGCCTCTCATATGGCCGTGTGACCACGGGCTGCATCACGCATCCCTTATCCAGATAGTTAAGCTTCCGGTGGCCGGGCAGCCAGAAATGGCCAATGCCATGGAAAACGCTGAAACGTAGCCGAGTCTGAGGCTGTTCTTGATTGACAAATAGGAAAGTGCGCCGCCCATCGGATACCAATGCCTCATCAATCCCCGAAGCTGTGCTCTTGATGGCAGCCGGAGCTCGCCGAGGGCTATAGTAGCGCAGCTGTAGCCGATACCCGGCAAGATATTCCAGCACCGCCCCAAGTGGCGTGGGCGGTTCCACATCCCTGATCCCTGCCTTCTCCAGAAGATCCTCAGCCAGGGCAAATTCCGGAGCAGCCATCAGGGCTGCTCCTGTTTCTTCTTTTCCTCTTCCATAAGCCAGTGGACGAAGGATTTCACTTGCTCCCTCCCTTCACTCGTCAGCACCTCATAGCCGCGAAATACAGTCTGACCTACCAGGTCGTGACGCAGTATCTCGTCGAAACAGACAGCCTCATCATCTTCTCTCAGCAGATAATCAGCAGAGACATCCAGGGCATGAGCCAGCCGCTGCAGCAAGCTAGACTTCGGGTTTTTTATCATGCCCTTCTCCAGCCGCCATATGGTAGGCTGCGGTATCCCGGAGACCACGGCCAGATGATTCTGCGTCCACCCCTTCCTTTCCCGAATTGCTCTAATCCGTTGGCTCAGTTCCATAACCAATACTCGCTCCCATGAAGTTTATTCTCATTTGCATTATACACCCACGTTGGCACTGTTGTCAATATCTGTAGCACGACAGTTACATCTTGACAGCTATGGTATGCGTGGGTGTATAATTAAAGAGCAGGGGGAAGGCACTCAGGGGGAAGGCACTCATGGGCAAATGTATATCACAGAAGCGTCTTATTCGGTCGGAGGTCCGCGCCCGCTACTATAACCGACTGCGTGAGTGCCGCCTCCGTGGGCTTATCATAAGTGAAGCGGAGCTAGCCCGGCGCACAGGGATAGAGCGCACCACTATCAGTGCCCTGGAGAACAACCGCCGTTTTCTCAGCATCGAACAGGCTCTGCTCACCAGGGAGGTTTTGGGATGCTCCTTGGATGACCTTTATGAGCCAGTGCCATCACCTAAAAGTGCTGTTCTGGCGAGTGAAATAGGGAGTGTTCGGCGGTGATAGGACCAGTGGTAAAGGGTGGTACATCTACTCGTCACCTTGGCGCAGTGGAACAAGAGCATTTGGAGAACAGATTACGTATATTGGCTCGAATGATAGCTGCATCCTATAGACGGCGTTTACGAAGTGCCCAGGGATCGGAGGGCCAGGAAAAACTCATGGAGGAAGACTATGCCGATAAAAGGTGTATCTGACGTGGTAAGGCTGCCCAGACTGGGCAAGGTAAGGTTAGGCATAAAGAAAGAGACAGCTACCGGGACAAGCTATCCGGTCCCGACAGACTACTTTGTCTGCACTGAAGAGGTGAGGAAGGTGTTTGGCGATAAGCCCAAAGAACTCAGGATAATGTTTCCCACCGAAGACGATTCCCAGTGGGCGAGCCAGTATCTTAAGTGCTACTCGGCAACAAGAGGGCTTATTTGCCGTGGGGATGGCGAAGCCGCGCTTGCCAGGGTTGACATCAGAACCGGGGAGATCGCCACCAGGGAGTCGCAGGAAACACAGCTAAGAGAAATTGCCTGTGATCCTGCCACATGCGCTTATTATCGCCGTGCTCAATGCAGGAGGGTGATGAACCTGCAGTTTCTCCTTCCGGACTGTCCCGGGCTTGGAGTTTATCAATTGGACACGAGCTCCTTTCACTCCATCGTCAATATCAACTCTGACATAAAACTAATCCGGGGCGTCTGCCAGCGGATATCCATGATACCGTTGTCTTTGAAGTTAGTAGAGCAGCAAGTCCAGCCTGAGGGCAAAAAGAAGACAGTCCATGTCCTAAGCCTGACTGCTAACTACACTCTGGCCGAAATCCAGAAGTATGCTCAGATACCGCCAGAGCAAGCCTTGCTCTTGCCTCCACCGGATACTGAGGCTCCTGATGATTTGTTCCCTCAGGATGTGCTGGGGCAAAGTGAAGCTACACTTATAGATGATATCCCGACTATAGACGAAGAACTGCTTCAGGCCTGGGAGAAGGTTAGAAAGCAGGTAAAGAAGCGTGAGCTGCAGAGCGCCCAGGTGTCCCTGTGGTTCAACCGTCTCTATGACATCGAGGTGACGCTCAAGGACTTCGAGATGGTGATCCCGCCGGAGAAGTTCACCACCACGATGCTGTCCCGCTTTCATGAGGCGCTGGTGGCCTACGAGGAGAAGCTAAGGCGGCGACGGTAGTAACTAAAGCCATTTCTTCGAGCTGAATAAATGCCCCGGTGGGCTAAACGAAGCTTGAGTTGAGACGAAAAGCAGAGGAGAATGACCTTTGGCTCAACGCACTCAAAGCGATTTAGGGCATCAAGCTCTTGACCCTCGCAAAGACATCTTATGGAGATGCTTCTTCGGTCGCATTGACGCCTTCGCTGTAGAGAACCGTCATGAGGGTGGATGGACGGCGGTACGCAAGGATGTTCCAAAATATCTTTTACATAACCATCTCAATGGCAAGACAACGGTAGCTACATATCCAGTAAGCGCCGCCGGACATGGGCAGTGGGTGTGCTTCGACGTGGACGAAAAAGGTGAGGCTGCCAAGCGCTTCCTGCTCTGGCTACACCAGTGGTTCACTGAGAGGCAGATACTGTTTCTTATTGAAGATACCGGCGGTCGAGGTTACCATGGCTGGGGGTTATTCCTGTGCTGGGTGGCGGCTGGCAAGGCAATGGCCTTGGCTAGTTCAGCCTTGAGTGATTACAACAGTAATATGGTAGGAGCTCTTCCCTGCTCTGTCGAGGTATTTCCCAAGCAGGCCAAGCCAGCGAATTTAGGCAATCCGGTAAGACTGCCCTGGGGAAGGCATCAGTCCGGCAATTGGAGCCACTTCCTCAGCTTGGACTTTGACCCAGATGACGAAGGCGCCATGAAGCTCATCCACCAGGGCAAAAGGACGACGGAACTTGACTTGGATGCCATGCTTCCCCAGTTAGCGCCAAGCAAGCTTAAAAAGCTGCTGTTAGTTCAGCCGGATGAGCGTTGGGCCGAGGTGATTCCCGAAGGTAGGAGGCATAATACGTTACTCAGCCTTGCTGGCGAGCTAAAGGCTAAGAAGTTCTCTTCAGAGCAGATACTGGCTGAGATGAGAATCCACAATGCCCAACGTTGCTCACCTCCACTCCCTGACAAAGAAGTCGAGGAAATAGCCAAGGCAATAGCCATGAAAGGTAATGGTAAGCAGCCGGATGTGGTGAAGAAACATCTATTAGCCAGGTTCCCCGGGCTGGTCGACATTGTCGATAACGACGGCAGTGTTAAGTACTTGATGCTAAACGAAGATGATCGAACTGCTGTCATAGCCGAGATCAGCCGTGATACAGTGGCTTTCATGCCGCCTTCTAAGGAGCACCTGCCTTTCTCGTTGCCCCGAGCTCAAGATGTTTTGAAGTATATTGATAGCGATGACGAGCATAAATTATTCAACGACCTGGTGACCTATTTTCATAAGGCAGCACAGTTGCCCGCGGAAATGCATTACAAGATGATTTCCTGGTGGGTACTACATACTTACCTTTACGACAAATTCACTTATTCCCCCATGTTGGCCCTGGTGGGAATGCCGGAGAGAGGCAAAACGCGTCTGGGCAGGGCTGCAATCTCAGTAGCCTATCGCGGCTTGGAGACTGAAACGCTGCGTGAGGCCAATCTCTTCCGCTGGAGCCAGGATCTTGGAGCCGCCATTTTCCTGGATGTCAAAGACATCTGGCGGAAGGCAGAAAGGGAGAAGTCGGAAGATATCCTGCTCAAGCGTTACGAGAAGGGTGGCAAAGTCGGCCGTGTCTTGTATCCAGAGAAAGGACCGTTTCGGGATACGGTGTATTTCGACACCTACGGACCCACAATCATTGCCACTAACGAGTCCATTCATCACATTCTGGATACGCGGTGTTTGCCCATTATCCTGCCTGACGCCGGGCAGAAGGTCTGGCCTGATTTAGACTTCAGAGAATCTCTGGCCTTGAAAGAGCGGTTGGTAGCTTTTAGGGCGAGACGCATGACCAGGGTCCTGCCGGAATATCCCAAGCCGCCGCTTGGCAGGCTTGGCGACATTCTGCAACCGCTGGGAGTGATTATGCGGCTGGTATCGCCTGAGGAGGAACAAATCTTCCAAGAGCTAACCAAATTATTGTGGCTGGAGAGACTTGAGGATAAGGCACAGTCGAAAGAAGCGCGGTTAATCTCGGCATTGGATCAAAGCTCTGGCGAGAGTGACAGGGTAACCGTCAGCGAGGTGGCTAAAGCCTATAACGAAGGGTTGGAGCTGAAGCAACAGCTAAGCCCCGAAAGCATTGGCCGACGCCTACGAACCCTAGGCTTTAAGGGGGTGAAGCAACCGGGTGGCACCAGGGTTATTATTGTGGAACAACAATTGCTGGCTACGCTCAAATTGCGCTGGGGACTTGAGCTACCGGAAGATGCCCCAGAGCACCCCCAAAAAACCGCCCAAACTGCCCAACTGCCAACCCAGCTTCAGCCGCAGATTCAAAAACCCACGGGCGGTTCTCGAGCAGAACCGCCCTCCAAACCGCCCGTAGAACCGCCCAATTCAAGCCAGATTCAGGCGGGCAGTTTGGGCAGTTCTGTGGGGGGTGGTGGTGATGCTGAGGTCGACTATTTCCTGCCTGATAGCACACCGATTTCTTGCCGAGAGCTGATACGGCAGTGGACGAAGCTCGGTAAGCCACAGCTTGAAGTCAAGCCCGGAGACATAGTAGCTGACCTGGAGAGCTTCCTCTCAGACGATGTTGACCTGGAGTATTTAGCGCTCGTGGTGCAGGTACTAACTCAGGAGGCTGGAGCACAAATGGAACAGGACAATGTTTCCCAAACCCTGGGGATGACCATTGAGCAGGCATTAGATATCTGGACGAGAAGGGGTAAGCCGGTGATCCACCTTGGCCCAGGGGAGAACTGCTTTGGCCTGGACAAGCTGCTCAGCCACAGCGACATCAACCCACGGCATCTTTCGGCAGTGAGGGATTGGCTACAGATGCACAAAATCCAAAGCGAGGGACTTCCTCCGTGCCAGGGGGCTGAATCAGGAAAATAATGAGCCAGGTAAAAGGGCTACCCCAAGGAATTGAGGTACTGAGGAGGTTTCAGGAGAACGACGGCGCCCCGGTGCGACCGTATCGCTTTGAGCGGCTGAATGACAGACTCAATCAGTGTGCCGGCAACCACAACAAGGCGATCAGGTGCGACCGCTGTCCCTGCCTTGACGAGTGTTTGGAGAGGTTTGACTCCATATGTGGCCGTGTGGCCATGGCCAGAGGGCAGGAGGAGACCAGTAGCAAGAGATGATCATGAGACGCAAACTAACCCCGAGTCAAAGGCTATGGACTGAGGTCTTTGGCCTCTACGGCCTACCTAAATTGGACGGTACTAGAGTTCTAGCCATTGCCGACAGGCTGCTCTCAGGTGAGGCCAGGGCAATGCGGCTCAGTTTCGGCTTTGAAGGAGATCCTCTCAGCTATGAGGAGCTAAGCAAGAAGCTGCTCCGCTGCGATGGCAGACAGGGTGTCGCCAGAGAGACAACCCGGTTGGAGGTGAAGAGAGCCATTCGACACCTCAGGCGGCCTTCATGGCGAAAGGACTGGGACGGGGCAAGGAAATGAGAGCTGAAGACTTCTTCGATCTGCTTCAGCAAATAGGCGGCGACCGCGGTCATACGCTTGAGCGCATGATCAAGGAGCTTATGAGCCAGTATGGCCGAGGGCTTCACCAGATGGTCGATAAGCTCTGCGGCACAAAACATTATGCCGAAGGTGCTCAAAGTGATAACGCCTACGCGATTCTCGGCTTGGAGAGAACAGCCAGCGATGAAGAGGTTAAGCATCGCTATAGGGAGATCCTTATGAGGATCCATCCTGATACTGCCGGAGTGAAAGGGACTGGATTTTTAACTCAAATGGTGGTCGAAGCCTATCACCAGATAGGTAGGGAAAGAGGGTGGAAATAGCCAAGGAAATGTGGAAACCACAACGAGATGTGAGCCACCATGCAACAAATGTTGAGAAAGTTTGAATCTGTATGCTACAATTGTTGCAAGTGAAGAAACCGGTAGGGACAGAGGTTCTACTTTCTATTCCTGAAGCTGCCAAAATTCTGGGGGTTGACAGGTCAACGGTATGGCGGTGGGTAAGGCAAGGAAAGATAGAGTGTATGGCTTTTGGGGGTTTAAGCCTAATTCCGCGACAAGTAGTGGAAAAGAGGTTGAAAGATGAAACCAGGGGATCTGGAGATACTAAACCAAATAGCTGAATTTGAGAACAACCTTGACATGTCCAAGGCAGGGGCTGAGCTTGGCTGGTCGTGGAGAGATGTCAGAGTTTGGCCGGCTATCCTTAACCGCCTCTTTCTCGAGGGGTTTTTGAATTGCCCCTTTAAGTCTAACTCCTATACCGGATATCTTCTGAGTGAAAAGGGCTGGGCGGTAGTTAAAGGGGAACTCACCGAGTCTGATGTTGTGCTCGAGGGGCAGGCGTTAGTTATTCCTGATGACCTATTGGACACTATTGAAGGCCACGACGATGTAAAGTCCCTGGTTAGGCAGGCATTAACTACTGAGAGACCTGTCCATCTTCTGTTTACAGGTGTTCCCTCGAGCGCCAAGACGATGTTCCTGATGGAGCTTTCCCGGCTTGGAGCGCCGTATATCCTCGGCAGCCAAGCGACCAAAGCCGGCATCGCTGACCTTCTGTTTGATATCCAGCCTGAGGTAGTCCTGGTGGATGAGATAGACAGGCTCGGTACCAAGGATATCGCCATCCTCCTGTCTCTCATGGAGACTGGGATTGTTAGTGAGACGAAGTATGGTAAGAGACGAGAAATTAACCTGAATACCAAGGTCTTTGCTGCCTCGAACACAACCAATATGCCCAGGGAGCTTTTGTCCCGGTTCTTGGTCCTTTACTTCAAACCTTACACGGAAGCGGAATTCCTTAAGGTAGCTTCCAATGTCTTAAGGAATAGAGAAAACCTGGATGGAGGTCTGGCTGATTATGTTGCCGAAAAGGTCTGGCGCTTTTCCCGGAGAGAATTTGCTGACCCCAGGGAAGCGGTCAGATTAGCTCGTCTGGTCAAGACAAGAGAGGATGTAGACAGGATTCTTGAAGTGATGAGCCGGTATTCAAAGTAGACTTGACTGGAGGGAGGGTGACCCAGTGTACGGAGTATATATTGGAGTACTCAGTGCTGAGTGCTCGGCTAGATACTAAATCAATCCAGTACTGGAGATACAAAACTCTCAGTACTCGATAAGTACTGGAAAGGGGAAGACAAAATGACTGTCAAATGTGAGCATTGTGAAGAGGAATTTGAAAATACTCAAGGTCTGTCAGGGCATATGCGCCTGAAACATCCAGAGATGCCGCCAAGGGATAGGCCTGCTATCGTTACCAAGTCGATGCCCACTGAACAGTTGGTAAAAGAAATGCTTTTGCCCACGCTGGCTGATGGCCAGCGGGAGGTTTTTGATGCCGGCGTTCAGTACGGGATAAAGTCTATTCTGGTGGGGGTTAGAGTTGCCCAAGAGCTGTCAAAAATGGGGATTGACCAAGCGACGCCTATCATCAAGATGGCCCAGGAAATGAGGCAAGCAGAGAGCCAGGTTGCTCAGCAGGCTGCTGAGGAGGCGGCTATCCGCGCGGCTTCTGAAACTGCCAAGCAAGTGGCTGAATACTTTGAGCAGAAAAAACCGGATATCGCTACTATTCCCAAACCTTTTGAAGGGCTTATGGCCAAAATGATGGAAACGGCAATGACTAATTTAATGGGTGCCTTTTTCCCTCAGGGGTCAACACCCGCTGGTTTTACAGTAAGAAAAGTTAAGGAGGAGTGAGATGGTTTATAGCGTTAGTCCAGAATTTTTACAACAAGCTCAGGAAGTAGGTAAACATGTTAAGCTTGAGGTAACCAAGAGCATAAAGAAGGGTGAGGTTAAGATTAGGTTCATCGCTAAGGATGCGGTTGGTGAAGAGCCAATTGCTAACCTTGTTAACAATGTGGTTACCCAGTTATGTTCACAGTTTTATACTTATTTTGGTATTCAAGGGGAGATAATTGAACTGGGATGATTTTACTGAACTGATGAAGGTTCTAGTCCTTGCTGCCGGGGCGAGAGGGCTATATGAAGCAGGACAATCTCATAATCCTGAACCAGAGCCTCTGGAATTAAACCCGACAGTCACCAGTCTGAAACCCTCTGAATCCAAGGCAGACCTTTTTTCGCCACAAGAGTACCGGGAATGGGCTAAAAAGGCGGTAAGGAAATACGCCCAGGCTCAGGAAAAGAAGTGGCGCAATTGGGAAGAGTCTATGAGGAAGTAATGCCGATAAAGACAGAGAGAATTCTATTCCGGGTGGGTGCAGACAGCTTTGCGGTGACTCTGCCCAAGGGGTGGGTAACATATAACGGCCTCAAGCACGGCGATGAGGTCGAGGTCATTGCTAATGAAGACGTCATCATCCGCGTTAAGGCAGCGACAGCTAAAGAGATAGCTGAAGCTGAAAGTTAGCACTTTTGTATATACGTTTGTAATACCTTGACAAATTCAAAAGAATAATATAACCTGAAAGTGTAGCCCGAAGAGCTAAGCCGGTAGAAACGGCTCTTCGGGTTTATTATTTTCTACCGGCAGTAGCTCTGGGCAAGCAAAAGGGGGTCGCAACCCGACTTTGGAAAGGGTCGGGGCGACCCCCTTTCCTTTTTCAGGGCCGAGGTTGCACCTCCGAGTGGCTAAAGCCCACCCGCTTTAGCCGAAAGTAAATACTGAGAAGGAGGTATAACGAATGGCCTACTCAATCGAGGAAATGACGGCAAAAGGAGTGGCTAAACTCCGCGCCAAAGCAGCATCCATAACCGCTTCCTGG
>Ga0315282_10002450_pt1 | contig 34142 bp, 25 predicted proteins | sample YL17G07_20_MG_FD_203693 | JGI IMG/M metagenome (GOLD analysis project Ga0315282, IMG submission 203693) | Sediment microbial communities from Yellowstone Lake, YNP, Wyoming, USA - YL17G07_20 | ecosystem: Environmental > Aquatic > Freshwater > Lake > Sediment | place: USA: Wyoming | collected...
GGCCATCATGCTGGACCCGGACGGCTACATAGCCGAGTGTACGGCGGACAACTTTTTCATGGTATACAACGGAGAGGTCTACACGCCAACGGCCCGCTGCTGCCTCAAGGGCATCACGCGGGGCGTCATCAAGGAGATCTGCATCCGGGACAAGATGCCCTTCCACGAGACGGACATCTACCCGAGGGAGCTGGCCCGCAAGGCCAACGAGTGCTTCCTGACAGGCACGGGCGCCGAGATCGTGCCCGTGGTCAAGATCAAGAACGCGCCGGCTGATGGCAGCACCAAGCACCTCGTCCTGGGCGACGGCAAGCCCGGGCCCTGCACGAAGGAATTGATCAGGAAGTTCCGGGAATACACCAAGGACCCGAAGAACAGCCACCCGATATTCAAGAAGAAATAGGGTCTTCGGCATTGTCGAAATTGCTCAATATGATGAGCAAATTCGATGGCTCTTTGGGTGGACCGATACTTTCACCCCCCGGTCTGATACCCTTAATTCAGTAAACTATTCTAATGTGCACAACACCTTCTTTTAGCAGTATCCGGACCCGTATCATGGGGCGCTTTCGGTCCTCTTCAATAGATCGTTCATCTCCTCGACGAATTTACCGGCTGTCCTGAGGGCCTCCGCCGCCTCTTCCTTCGTTGTCGAGAAGGTCGCGTCGTATTGGTCCTCATGCCTGAGCTCCCGAGCATGGTCCAATAGATCAACCCAATCCTGTGCCAGCATCTCGTTTTTGACATATTTCTCCTCGAGATAGCGCGCTATGCAGAAGTGGCTCCTTTCCCGGACACCGTCCCTGAAAAGAAGGGCCCGTGCGGCATGGAACATGGCCAGATATGATGCGATGACCGAGGAATTGAAGGCCTCGTTGCTTTGGTTCATGCCTGCTTCCTTCAACCAGCGCCCGGATGCGCGAAGGCTCGCTTCTGACTGGGACTTTGAGGGAGGGATCGGCCTAAGAAGCCCTCCGTCCTTGCATTTCTCATACGCTGACCGCTTCAATTCCATCACCATAGACCGTTATCGACCCGAAGGCCAACGAATAATAGAACACCTCATTGTCCCTTTTCAATTGCCGGACCTTTTCCTTCGTAAGGTATAGCGGCTTGACGTTGCCGTATCTTTGTCGAAGGTCCCTTGAGAGCCGTGATTGCTCCAGATCATCGGACCGGTCAACGATGATGTACAAGTCGAGGTCGGACCCCTCCACATCGCTACCTTTCACTTTGCTCCCATAGGCCCCAACGCTTTGAACGGTTCGGTACTTCTTGAACATCTGGGGGTCTATTTTTTTTATGTTGAACATTATCCTCAGGGCCTTCACGTTCGGTCCGGGTCGGATCTGATATCGCAGCCTTGCTCGGACCAGGACCTTTTGCCCGACAAGGATCGAAAGGAACTTGGAGACCAGCCCCTTGCTCAGACCCAGTTCGGAGGCGATCTTTGTGACATTGAACGGATCGGTCTTGAACAGTATATGCTCCAATATCCTGATCCGTTCTGCGGTTGATAGTATATATTCCAGGTCCATGGTCCACGAATATAGAGTTCACAGTTTATAAACTTTTTGTTCACAGTTCATGAACAATTTGTTCACGATTCGTGAACTTTAGGCTTTTTCATCAAAGGGGCGGAAGAGGAACAGGTCCCCTTCCGCCCTTGTTCTTCTTCAAGCGATCTTGTAGATCCTCGTGTTGGTATCCGAATATACGAGCTTCAGTCCCGGCAGGTCGTTGCCGAGCCAGATCTTGTACAGCGTCGTCTGCCGCCCCTTGGCGGTGGGCTCGGCGGGCAGCGGGTCGGCGTAAGGGTTGCTGGGCCAAACGTTCTTGAGGTACAGGTCCGGGTCCTGCCCGGCGGCCTTGAAGAACGCATAGGCTATGCCCTGCGCGTCCCTCGAGTCCGTGAACAGGTACTTGGCCCCCGTGTCGTTCATCATGGTCAAGGTCATGGAAACGTTCTCGGCCGCGAAGGCCTTGCCGACCTTCTCGACCTTCGTCTGGTCGTCCCATTCCTTGATGGAGTCTGGGTCCGCGATGGTGTTCGCCATGTTCTTGGACGGGTTGGCAATGACCGTGTCCCTTCCCGTCAGGCCCCGGATGGCGTGGCCGTAGTCCCACCAGCACAGGATGACGGCGTTGGATTCGGTATTGTTGTTGATGTAGTCCAGCGCGTTCATTATCTCCAGGTTGACATAGCCCTCGTGCCTGGTCCCGTTGACGGTGTAGACCACCTTGTCGTCGCCAACGAAGCGGCCCAGATCTTTATTGTACGTTTTCCAGTGCTCAATGCTGGCGTCGTACTTGCCACCGACATGGTCCGTGCTGACCAGCGTGGTCTCGCCGAAGGTCTGGACATTGTACGCGAACATGGCCGCGCCGGCCGCCGATACCAGGAACATGGCAACCACGGCCAGGGCCACCATGGCGTTCAGGCTCGTGGCCCTCTTCTGCTCGAACAGCTTGTTGTCGATCTCCTCGAGGGCGATCCTCCGCTGGAACTCCTCGCTGGACCTCAGGCCCAGCATGTAGGCCAGGTTCAGGGCCAGGAAGACCGGCATGGCGATGCCCATCGATTGCTCGTAGTTGAAGTTCTTGTCAAGATAGCGCCAGACCAGGTAGTTGAGCATCACGAACAGGATGCCCGCGGCGAGTGTCAGGGAGAGCATGACCGAGCCGGACTGGTAGTGCACGATGTAGGTGGGCCTCTTGAACTGGAGGTACACTAGGACCATGGTCGCGGCGCCGATGATGCAGAACACGAGGCCCGCGATGACCTGGACCTGCGGGTAATTGTCGACGTTGCCGTTCCTGGAGACGAAGTCGAATGCCAAGGCGAACAGGTCGAGGCCTACCAGGAACGCTATGAGGCCCAAAGCGAACTGGACCCCCATGAATGCCTTGAGGACCGTGCCCGGCTTCTTCGGGAGTATCCTCAGGTAGTCTATGGCCACCTCCTCGGGGGGCCCGAGCTCCTCGAGGACCTGCTCGTATATGGCCCCGTCCGGCCTCTTGAGGCCCTTCTCCTGGGCCCTGTCCTGGGCCTTCTCGTTGATGTGGCCTTCGAGCTCCTCCACTATGGAATCTATGGAGTCCCGGTCTATGCCGTGCAGGTTCCTTCGGATCCACTTCAGATAGGTTTCCACGTTCTTGTCGGTCTTCATCACGCATCACCCCTCTTGGCCTTCCTGTCGATGCCTTTCTCGAGCTTGCCGATTATCACAGTGACGGTCCTGGACGCCCCGTTCCATTCCTCGAGGCACATCGCCAGGGCCGCCTTGCCCTCCTTCGTGATCTTGTAGTACTTGCGCCTGGGGCCCTCGGTGGGGGCGCCCCAGTCGGCCTTGAGATAGCCCATCTCGGTCAGCGAGGATAAGATTGGGTACACGGTCCCCTCAGGGAAGGTGAACCCGCCCCCGCTGGCCATCTCAAGGTCCTTGATGATCCGGTAGCCGTATGACGGCTCCGGGTCGCTGTCGACGGCAAGGAGCGATAGCATGGAGAGCAGGCCCGTCTTGAGCTCCTTGTTGAACTTCCTCTGGAATTCGCCGAGTTCTTGCGCCATGGTCATACCTCGAACCTCAATGCCTCGAACTTCGAGGTATGTGTATGTCCGAGGTAGTATATAATGGTTTTGCGGGGGAGCCCCGGGACTCGGCCCTCGGGATCGCTACGACCTCAGAATGACGGTCGGGCCTTCTTGCCCCTAGGCATGGCCGCCCCGTCGGAAATCGCGTTGAAACGCGAGACCAGCCGGTCCGGGATCTCCTCGAGCTCCTGCCTCAGCCATCGCGCTAGCAGGCCTCTGGCATCCTTCTTCAGATGTGATGCGTCCCCCAGCCTGCGATAGATGCCCTTCAGCATCCTGCCCATGAGCAATACCGTGTCGATGTCCTCGGGGACCGGCCTCCGGCCCGGCCCTTTGAGGACCTCCAGCAGATCGACGTCCAGGAACGGGAGCAGGATGACATCGAACGCCAGCACGGGGCGCATCCCCCTGCCGTTCCTTACCCGGGAGACGATCCCGCTGTGCTCGAGGACCGAGATGTCCCTGTTCACGGCGGACGGGTCCCGGCCAAGCTCTTCCGCGAGCTGCGAGAGGGACCTAACCTTGCCCCGGCGAAGGAGACGGATGATCCTGATGCGCTCCTTGGTGAGGATGCTCGGGACCTGCTCATCGTCGAGAATCAGGATCCTGGCGCCGTCCTTGAACCGGTCCAGCTCCTCGGGATGGTCGAAGTACCTGCCGAACTGGTCCATCACCTCGTCCCACTTGTAGTCGGGGACCGTTCTCTGGTTCAGGAAGTCGCTGTTCTTGTCCTTGACAATATTCTTCATATCAGGAATCACCATCCTTGGGCTTCTTCTTACAAAACGACCTATTAATTGTATATTTATCGAGCGGAGCCTTGGCTTTTTTCTCGGTCATCGATTGCACATAGAGACCCCTGAACCTGTGAAAGTCCGTCTTCAGGAGGGAGATCGTTTTAAGGAACATGTCCTTGAGGGTCTGCCCATTCCTCAGTTCCATCGGGATTGGCTTGTGAGATATCCAGAACCGCTGCTCATGCAGGTATCCGTGGCATGTGTCGACCCGATAAACCTCGAACCATTGATCGCCGAGCTCCTTGAACCTTGCCCTGTAGTTTATCACGAAATGTGTCACTTCCTTTCCCTTCGTCTCGAGCATTATGTCCAGCACATCCGTGGTGGAGAGGTCCTTCCGGAATTGTCTTCTGGATATGGCATCACAACCATTGGTAGTTATACTATTTAAATATTGCCTTCAGATTGACTTTTAAAATCAATCAAACACCTGTAAGAGCAGTTCGAAAAGGTGGAATTCGGTCAGAGATCGTACTCGGTCCATTTGCATCTCACTTACACTATTGGTGAATATTTCAATTGACGACCCAGGGTGTTATAATTTGGTACGAACGGTTCTAGAAAAATACGGACTTTGACGACCAAGGGGCCTGCGGGGATTTTAATGGCATTCCAACGGTCGTCCGAAAATCGATTGTGAGATGTACCGGCCTGGATAGGAATTTCCGTTTTTTTCCTTCGGGGGGAAAAAGAGATTAATGGGATAAAAAATACGTATCCAATCCAATCGGCCTGAACGGTTCAAATGGGGCCTGGGCAGCTTAGGCTTATCGATCCATTTGGTTGAACATCGATGGGTATTTTATTAGCTGATCCATGAATTCATATAATCTATTGTTTAAAGAAAAACAATTTATTTCTCATTCCGGTATTTACTATATTTTTTATATAGTAATAAGTCATTTATCTTAATTGACGTGGGCTCTTATGAAGAAAAAGGACATTCTGATATTCGAGGCATTATTCATTATTGTTACGTTAATCCTTATCATCCCATTTTCTTCAGACGAAATAATGGGATTGAGATATTCAAAAGGTGTAGATCTTGGGTCGGTCGACGGTAGTTTCTGGGGCGAGAAGGACAATGATAGTGCTGGTGCCTCTGTCGCCATCGTCGGGGATGTCAATGGTGACGGGCTCGACGATTTCCTCGTCTCGGCTCCTGGTAAATATGCGACATTCGCACCTGGTACGGCCTATCTATTCTTTGGTAAAACAGGGGATTGGGGAAAGGACATTAATCTCTCGTACGCAGATGCTTCCTTCGTTGGAGAGAACAAGGATGATTTTGCTGGCTTGTCGATAGCCGGTGCGGGAGATGTGAACGGGGATGGGTACAAGGACATCATCATTGGTGCACCCCAGACCAATTATCAGAAATACAGCCCCGGTAAGGTGTATGTGATCTTTGGCAGATCGTCGGGCTGGAAACACAATACCTCCCTAGCTGAGTCCGATGCCTCTTTTTTCGGTGAGGGCATACGCGATTGGGCCGGGATCTCAGTCGCTGGCGCAGGGGATGTGAACAGGGACGGTCTTGATGATGTCTTGATAGGCGCCTATGGCAACGACCAAGGAAGCCTCGATAAAGCCGATGCTGGAAAGGCATATTTGATCTTTGGAAAGAGGACCGGATGGCTGAAGAACCAGAACCTTTCCATGGTGGATGCATCCTTCGTGGGTGAGGACTATTTCGATGGCCCAGGATATGCTCAGGCAGGTTTCTCAGTGGCCGGCGGAGGCGATGTCAATGGCGATGGCTTCGACGATTTTCTGATCCAGTCCAGCGGACCGATGAGCCAGGGCCGGGTCTTCCTTTTCTTTGGGAGGCCCTCCGGATGGAGCAAGAACACGCCAATACTGAGCGCGGACGCCTCTTTTCTGGGAGAAAATGCAGGAGATTCTGCCGGTTGGGCCCTATCCATGGGCGGAGACGTCAACGGCGATGGGTTCGATGATATTCTGATCGGAGCTCCCAGCAATAAAGAAGGCGGTGCCTATGGACCTAAGTACCCATATATAGGGGCCGGGCAGTCCTATATCATCTTTGGGAAGGAGGCGGGATGGAGAAAGGACCAGAACCTATCCTCCGCGGATGCATCCTTCATCGGCAATTTCAGTGATCAGTCCTCAGGCAGGGATGGAGCTATCGTCGGAGATGTCAACGGGGATGGGTTTGATGATATCGTCATCCATGCTCCAACGGATTATTTGGGCGAAGGTCTGAGCCAGACATTCTTGGTCCTTGGAAAAGGGGCTGGATGGAAGATGGATGTCGATCTATCGTCCGCCGATGCTTCCTTTACGCAGAACGTGAAAACCCCCAATAAGAACTTGGGGCGTGCGGTCTCCGGTGGCGGGGATATCAATGGGGACGGGCTTGACGATTTTCTGGTGGGACAACAAGGAAATTGCATTGGTGACGTTAAAAATAGTACCGTATGTCCCGGACAGGCCTTTTTGGTAATACCGGACAAGAACAATGCACCTCGGGCCATCTCATCGGTCAAGATATTCTCGGACAAGGCCATGACAACAAGCGCTACATCGGCCAGCAGGAACGAGACAATCTACCTTGAGATCTCGGGAACGGACGGTAATGCTAGTAAACAAGATGTCACAAAGGTCAAGGTCATCACAAATAGTGAATTCACATCCCAGATAGAAGTGGTGTTGCATGAGACGGGATTGTCGACAGGAAAATATATTGGCAGTTTGCAGGTAAAGCCGCATTCTGACGAGCGGAAGAATTGGATTGGAGCTTCATCGGGAGATTCTGTGACGATTAGCGCGTCTCAGGACCCGTCCAAGAAGGTGACAATACCTATCGTTGCTGAAACGAACCGTCCACCGGAGGCGATGATAAACTATCCCAAGGATGGCACGACCATTGACAGGTACATCACCTTACAAGGCCGGGCCGTGGATCCTGAGAATAACATCGTTAGATCCGAGGTCTTGGTCAATGGAGAAAGGCACATACCAATTGTCGTTAAAAACGGTAATTGGTACCTATCACTCAACCTATCCAAATATCCAAACAAATTCGTCTCCTTGGAGGTCAATGTCACAGATGGGGGCGGAAGGTCTGCCAAAAATAAGATAATTGTCAATGTCGTCCCGGGGTTCAATGACCCAGATCCTTACCTACTGAAGTATGGCATCCGATATTCTTCGAACACGAACCTTTCTCAAAGCGATGCGTCCTTCATCGGAGAAACAAATTCGAGCATTGCTGGCTTCAAGGTCTCCAATGTCGGTGATGTCAATAAGGATGGTATTGACGATATCATGATCTCATCTTTCGACAGGGATAACCTGGGTAAATATGCGGAGTTCGCCCGCCTCTTCTTTGGCAGAGCTACCGGTTTTGGCAAAATGACGAACCTTTCCGATGCCGACGTTGTGTTCACTGCCGAATCCTTCGAGGACCTATCGAACATCGTCTTTTCAAAGGCTGGTGACGTGAACGGCGATGGTTATAGTGATATCGTAATAGGGGTCCCATATCGTAATCAAGGCTGCGAAACTGCAGGAAAGGCATACTTGATATTTGGAAAAGCCACAGGATGGCCCAAGATCTTGAACCTGACACAGGCCGATGCATCGTTCATTGGAGCAAATGACGAGGCACATCTCGGCACCTCAGTTGCTGGGGATGTAGATATCAATCGCGATGGTTTTGATGATCTAATATTTGGGGCGCCTTATGGATATTATGGGAAGTGCTACATCTTCTATGGAAAGGCATCCAATTGGACGAGGGATGTCTCTGTCAGTTCTGCGGACTTCACCCTCAGTGGGGATTGGAGCTTCGGTTATTCGGTGGGAGCCGCTGGAGACATCAATAACGATGGTTATGGTGACATTATTGTTGCGCAGGAATCCGACATGGGATCGTATTCATTTCACCCGGTCAGGATCTATTTTGGGTCATCATCGGGCATAAAGGATACAGCGGATGTCATGCTGACCAACTCGGATGGAGCCGTGGAAGTCTTCTCAAGGGTAGGGGACATAAATGGAGATGGAATTGACGATATGGTATTATCTATCCCCTATAATTCAAATACCGGTGATTATTCTGGAACTGTCTACCTCTTGTTCGGCAGGTCCGATTGGGGACCAAGCTCCGATGAATATAACTTAAGGGACAAGGCAGATTCGACTTATAGCGGTAGAACCGACGACAGTCTTGGGATGTCCCTTTCAGGCCTTGGCGATGTCAATGGGGACGGCATTGACGACATAGTCATTGGAAGCAATGAAGCCATCCGGAACAATTCTGGGAGGGCCTATTTGATCCTCGGTAAAAAGACAGGTTGGACCAAGTATACCCAGATACGATATCATAATGATGCGTCCTTCTTTGGTGAAGTACCTTACGACCTTGCTAGTTACTCCGTGTCCGGTGGGGATTTCAATGGGGATGGATACGGCGAGATCCTCGTCGGAGCACCTTACAACAAGGATGGGGGATTTAAGAAGATTTATTATTATAATATGGCAGCTGGGCAGGTCTATCTTATCGAACCAAAAATTATTGAGCCTCCTGTGAAACTTACTATCCTGCCTGAAAAAGAAAAAACCACGGCCCTTGTCAACCAAACATATATTGAATCCTATAAAATCCAAGGTGGTAATGCAAGCATCTGGATCTTTGAGTCCAACGCGACCTGGTTGTGGTGGGACCCGATAAATGACCGTATCGAGGGGACACCGTCAGAGAGCGACATGGGCACATATTGGCTGAATCTAAGGGTGACGGACGGGCGGGCCCATTGGGACATGCACAACTTCACCTTGGAGGTTGTGAGGGAACTTCCACCCAACCATCCGCCAACGAACGTCAAGATACTCACCCTTCACAATGACACCAAGGAAAAGCAATTGGGCAATGGGACGGTCGAACTAACTGCCAGTGCGACCGATGTTGATACGCTTCAGGACCTGAACTATACCTGGATGGATGACGGTCAGCCGGTCGCATGGGGCGACCATACCTATGCAAAGATACCGATCGGTCATCATAATATCACCCTGAGCGTGACGGATGGAATATCGACGGTAAATAGATCGGTATCCGTCGATATTATTGGTCCTAAAACAAATCCTCCGGGCAAGGCCTTCCCTATCGGCATCGCAGTGACAGCGTCGGTTATCCTTGTAGTGTGCGTCATAGCGATCATTGTATTGGTTACGACGGAAGTCGGAAAATATTCCTCCATCCTGTTCCTGGCACCGCTATATTCGAGGATCCAAAAGGAGGCCATTCTGGACAATTTCACCCGCGGGAAGATTTATCAATATCTGATCGAACATCCTGGTTCCTATCTGAGCTTGATCATAAGAGAACTTGAGCTCAATACCAGTGTGGCTGCGTTCCATCTTAATAAACTTGAGGAAAAAGGGTACATCAGGTCCTCCCGGGACGGCCTGAGGAGGCAATTCTATCCCGACGGAAAGAACATTCCAATGCGGCCAAGCAAGCTTGAGCGGATCACCAGGGCGATCCGATTAAACCCGGGGATCACACAAAAGGAACTGGCCGCTGACCTTGGGCTCAAGTCCTCGACGGTCAATGAATATGTTATTAAAATGAAAGATACTGGCCTTCTGACGGTCATACAGAAAGGCAAAAAGAAGCATCTTTATCTTTTTGACGAACCGTCTTCGGAGGAGAATGGGAATAAGGATATCGAAAAAGAAGAATAGAACGGACCCACCGTGATCCGCGCGATTCAGTCTATACATAATACTGGAAGCAGGAGTCTATCTCGGATTTGCACTACGCCCTAGAAGAGGTGCCTGGGGCATTGACCAATCTCGTTTTCTCCTAGTGAGAAAATCTTTATCTGCATCATCTTGCATAACTATCGATGTATTTCCTGGGGTGGTGGTCTTATGATGAAAATATTCCCTAGTTTCGTGACCGTGCTCTTCCTTCTGCAGGCCGTTTGCGTGATCCCCATCGGGGCCGTGGGTGATGCCAATCCTTCGGCAGGCAGGGCGTCCATCGCGCCTAAGCTGGTCGATTCCGAGACCATGGACCACATATCCGCCTGGGCCAACGACACCTCGGCCCATGACCCGGGCCATGTGTTCTATGTCAGGGATAACGAGCTCGGGTGGTGGGACACGGCGAAGAACACGACCTCGCTGCTCATGACGGTGACCTACAACATCACGGGATGCCCCTTGTGCCCCCTGGAGCCATCGGTGCTCACGAAGGTCGGGGTATCACAGCTGGAGGACGGCTCGTACCAGGTCGCCCTCCTCGAGATGCAGCCGAAGAACAACGCGACCGCCCAGTACCTGATGGCCGTGGTCCTGTGGGCGAACGGGACCGTGGTCTATCAGCAGCGTGTCAAGGACCTCAACGTCACGATGTTCGTCGTCGAGAGGAACCTCATAGGGTTCGTAAGCAAGAACCCGGACGGCGTCAACGTGAGCCTTGGCTTCATGTTCTGGAAGGGCGCGGGGTATTCCATCATCAACAGCCTGGGGGTGTACGGCGCCAAGGAGATCGCGCTGGCTATCGGATACACCAAGATGTTGGACTATGTCGTCACCTACGCCACCGATACCTGCAAGGGCGTCAACACGCTGGTAACCGACAACGGCCAGGCCTGGGGCGGTTTCGGCTGCTACATCAAGGAGATCGGGACCGACTGGACCATCGAGAAGATGGATTCCTCGGGCGGTTGCAACGAGACGAAGTGCTTCTACGTCAACGCGATGATTGAGAGGAACCTCGTCAACGGTTCGAGGAAGGTCGATTACTGGATGATGAGGGACTGGGGCAAGAAGGCCGATATCGTCGTATTCCAGGACAACGATGAATACCAGGTCCTCCCGGATTCGCCGCTGGAGGTCATTTGGGACGGCTGCTTCGTCGACCTGGCCTTCCGCGTGAACCACGAGGCCGGGGTCGCGCCCCATCCGCCTCCGGAGGTCTGGGTGAAGAAGATCGGCATCGCAGGGGAGCTCTTTAAGAACGATTTCTCGAGCACCATCACGCGCGGCTCGATAAGCCTCATTGACGGCGATGGCGGGATCTTCATGACCGGCTATTCGCCGGGGTATGCTTTCATGCCCGCGATAGTCAAGTACGAATACAGGACCAAGGTCTTCGGGAACTGGGGCGTCGATGACATAGTTGTCTTCCCGCTGAACGGCTCGATGATGGAAGGCGATGTCTTCAATGTCAGCTTCCGTCCGTTCATGGCGATGGACATCTGCCCCCTCGACTGCATGAACGCATCCACGGCAGTCCTGCTAGTTGATAATGTGCCCGTCCAGGGCCAGAGGATCCCGCTGCAGACGGTGAACGGGTCCGCATGGTTCAACCTCACATGGACCGCGGTCGCAGGCTTCCATAACATAAAGGTCCGGTTGGAGGTGGCGGACGACATCGACTTCTCGGACAATGAGAAATCCATGGGCGTCCAGGTGGACGAGTATCCCGACCTTGTTGTCAGGGACCTGACGGCCGGGCCGTCGGTCGTCTATCCCGACCAGGAAGTGAACTTCCAGGTCCGGGTCCTGAACAACGGCGGGAACCTCACGAAGGCCAGGCTCAGCGTCTACCTTGACGGCGCGATGGCATGGAACATCACCATCTCCAATCTCATCACCGGGTACAATGCCACCTTCACGGGGCGCTTCAATGTCGTCAACAGGACGGTCGGGCCCCACAGCATCAAGGCCGAGGCGCTCCCGTTGGTCGGCATCGACCGGAATCTGAAGAACAACGCTGTCTTCGGCAATGTCCGGGTCTATTATCGCGACATCGCACTCGCCATCACTACACCAAGGGACCGCCAGGAGGTCACAAGAAGCCTCCTTGTCGAGGGGACCATCGTCGACCCTGAAGGGTTCGACACCACGGTGAGGGCGGAGCTCTGGAGGAACGTCCTTGTCGCGTCGTCACAGATGGATGGCAAGAAGGGCACCTTCTCGTTCACCTTCGACATCAGCGACCTCCAGCCGTCGCAGTACACCATAGTCGTGACCGCGAACGGGACGGAGCAGAGGACCGCGACGCAGCGGCTCGACGTCATCGTCAAGAACGAGCCCTACTGGTCGGTGCTCGACCCGGCCGACGGGACGCTGATGGTGATCGATGAGGGCTCGGGCACGAACATCACGGCGATCGCCAAGGACGGCGCGACGGGGAACGAGATCCCCGTGACATGGACCATCAACGGGCAGGCCGCGAAGAATTTCACAGGCGTCAGCATCCTAGGGCACAGGATGACCTTCGGGACCGGCTACCATTCGGCCGGGACCTACATGGTCGAAGCAAAGACATCGAGCAGGTTCGGCAACCTCAGCGCGCTGTGGCATATCGAGGTGCTCGATGTCAACAGGCCGCCGACGATCACAAACATGAACCCAGCTCCAGGCAATCTGAAGGTCCAGGTGAACAATACCTTGAACCTGACGACGATGGCGACGGACCCGGACGGCGATGCCCTGAGCTATGTCTGGACCTTCGACAACGAGACGGTCTATGGGCGCAACATCACCCTGAGGCCCGGCAGGGCGGGCAACTTCACCCTCGGGTTGAAGGTCTCCGATGGCATCGATGCGACCAGCGCGTCCTGGACGGTGGAGGTGACAAGGCCACCGCCGGTCGTCGTGCCAAAGACAAAGGTCAAGAACGACAGCGCGGTCGCGAACATGGCCCTGGCGCTGGTGATCGCGCTCATGGCCGTGGCCGTGGTCTCAGGCCTCATACTGAGGAATGCAATGAAGCCCCCGAAGGAGCGGCAGCCTGACCGGAAAGAATGAGCTTGCGGGACGGACCCGCCGGGATATGGTACAAACCAGGGTCGGGATTTTTTTTTTAATTGTCAGCGGGGTCGATCAGCAAATAGGTCAAAGACCCAATAGCCATTTCCAAGCTGGGCGATATAAGATCCGCTTTCCTTTGATCACCTCGACCTGTTCCGTATCCCAAGTGACTATCGTTGCCGTCCTGACCTTAAACTCCGACATGGCCTTCAACAAAGGTTTCAATTCCCTTTCCTTCGTTGATGGGTCCTTGACATCATAGCATACCTGGATCAATTCAAATTTGGATTTCCCCGTTTTCAAGACAAAATCGACCTCGCGGTCTGTGCTGTCCGCCCAATAGTATATATCGAGGTCATCCTCGATCGCCATTCGGCGTTTCAATTCCAGGAACACAAGGTTCTCAAGGCCGCGCCCGTAATTGTCCGATATCCTGAAACCGACCATGTTCACTATCCCGTTGTCAACGACATAGACCTTTCGAGGTGATTTTTCCTGTTCTTTCAAAGATGGATGGAACTTCTTGACCAGGAATATCAAATAGGCCTCCTCGAGATAGGTTGAGAACCGCTCAATGGTCCTGAGGGAGATGCCTAGAAATCGCTTCATGCTCTGAAATGTGATCCTATTACTGGCATTTGCCACATAAAACCCTGCAAGGGTGTTCAGCTTATCGATCACGCGGACCCCATAACGGCCGACAATATCTTTCATGATGATGTCCTGGTAGTATCGGAGAAGGATCTGTTTCTTGGTGGCATTGAGCACGACCTCAGGGAATCCGCCGAATTCCATATATTCATCCAGGAGACGGATTATTTTTATTCTTTGGTGCGTTGCTTTTACTTCATCCCCCACCTCGAATCCTTTGAACCTTAAGAACTCCTTGAAGTCCAGGGGGAATATGGTGATATCGAGATGCCGGCCGGTGAGCAGGGTCGCCAATTCCTTGCTCAGCAGCTGCGAAGAGGAGCCAGTAACGCACACGGTCGCCGTTTTCCCGTCCACCAAGGTGCGTACAAAACGCTCCCATCCATCGACCCTGTGCACTTCATCGAGGAAGATAAATGGGTTCTTCGATCCGTGGACCTTCTCAAGGAAGGTCCTATATATTTCATCGAGGAGATGGATGTCCGTTGTCGAGAATCGGTAATCCTCGAGATTGATCAGAAGAATGTCCCTGGGGTCCGTGCCATTCTTGACCAGGTTCTTCATGAACTGGATGAGCAATGTCGATTTCCCGCTTCGTCTAGGGCCGGTAAGGATCATCACCATCCCTGTCTTGCTAATACTGAGAAATGGCCGGAAGTACTTCTCTCGAGGAAGCCCCTCCTCCAGCTCATTCTCCCAAAGGTTCCAATCCACGAGTATTTCTAACAATCTGGCCTTTTCCATAGTGACCTATATGAGTTAATAATATATAAGTTTAACTCACATGTGAGTCAAAATAAACAATCGTTAATGCGCTATTCGTTATATAATATAACGAAAATTGTCAAGACGCGCAAACCTAAAAAAAATGGACCCGCCGGGATCCGGCGGACCTTGGTCGACACAGGATATTCCGGGACCTGACACTTCGATTATTGGTACCAATAATTATTTAAGTTTACTAACCGTCAATTTTTATAGTGATCATCCATGAACGCTCGAATAGCCTGTATCTTCATCATGGGCCTGTTCCTCCTGTCCGCGATCTTCCCTGCGACCATGACCGCTTCGGCCACGGGGAGCCGCTACAAGGCGACATCGGACGGGCTGAACTGGTCCGACGACCAGCGGTTGACGAACGACCCGAAGGCGGACACCTTCCCGCAGATATTCACAGGCCAGGACAACGTGACGCACATCGTCTGGCTCAGGGACGGCAAGTTCACGGTCATCAACCTTGACAAGGACGGGAAGCCCCTGGGCACTGAGACGCTCATCACCGATGCATGGATCCCCACCCAGTATTCCGGCCAGTACGGCAGGAGCCTGGCCATGGACAGCGTGAACAACCTGAGCATGATCCGGAACAACAACGGGCAGAGCTGGGGCGACCTCCTCTATGAAAAGTACGGTTTCAACGGCACGAAGCTCATGCCGACCATCAACCTCACCGCGGGCATCTCGCGGTCCATAGCCGCGAACATGGGTGTCGGCAGGAACGACGTCGCATACATCACCTACGCCTACTGGGCTCCCGGCGGCATAGAACGGGTCGCCCTGGGGATGATCGATAACAAAGGGAACGTCCTCAAGTACGGCGTGGACATCAGCGAACCGGCCTGGTACGTGCCCGCACACACCATGACCATGGACAAGGAAGGGAAGGTGCGCACGCTCATGGATGTCTGGGCCGGGGCCCAGCAAGGCATATGGGCCGTCACCCTCGACAAGTTCGGCGTCCGGCCCGCCGACACACCGCCGCAGTACCTGTACAACCCCGGCGCGTTCGCTTTCCCACCCATGCCGGTCATGGCGGCCTGCCCTGACAACACGGTGAGCCTGCTGAGGTCCTCCGCGAACAGCGGTGGGGGCAACCTGACCTTCATAAAGCTCAATGACTACAACGTCCCGGTCGCGGGCATCAGCCAGGACATCGTTATCGCGCATGGCGCGGCGGACTACGGGGACATGGTCTGCGATGCCAACAATGTCAAGTACGTGGTGTGGGCCAATTCGACCGACGGGCTGATCTACTACACGGTCATCAAGCCGGGCACGGAGTCCGACGCCCATAAGGCCATACAGCTCACAACGAAGGGGACGGGCAGGGACCCCAAGCTGTCCCTGGACAGCGCCGGCCTGCTCCATGTGACCTGGCGCGACGACAGGGACGGCAACGATGAGATCTACCACACGCAGATGATCATCGCGCCGCCGCGACTGGACCCAAGGGACGTCAAATATACCGTGAACGAGGACGACCAGGTCAAGATCCCCCTGAACGCCCTCGGCCAGCCGATCGCTACATGGAATGTCAGGTCGAATGCCAAGTGGCTGTCCTGGGACACCAGCGCCCACAAGATAAACCTCACCGGCACGCCGACCAACGCCCATGTCGGGGACTGGTGGGTGCACATCAACATCACGGACGATCTCGGCAAGTCCGACGACCTCAATATCACGATAACCGTCGTGAACGTGCCGCCGAAGATACTGACGAGCGACGTCAAGACGGCGACAGAGGATGGGGCTTATAATGTCCATTACACCAGCGACGATGACGGCCAGGGGACCGTCACGTGGCACCTCAAGACAAACGCGACCTGGCTCAAGGTCAATGCGACCACCGGGAACCTGACCGGGACGCCGTCCAACGATGACGTCGGCGTGTATTGGGTCAATGTCTCGGTCGATGACGGCAACGGCGGCTGGGCCTCGCACAACTTCACCATCACGGTATCTGATGCGAACGACCCGCCGACCATAATCATGGCGGACGTCACGACCGCCACGGAGGATGCGCCCTACGGCGTGCAGTACAAGGCCACGGATCCTGACAAGGTGGCCGAGGTGTTCTCCTGGAAACTGACAACGAACGCCACCTGGCTGAGGTTCAACGGCACGACCGGGAACCTGACAGGCCTGCCAAAGAACGACGATGTCGGGACCTACTGGGTCATCATCACGGTTGACGATGGACGAGGAGGCCAGGACCAGCACAAGTTCAACCTGACGGTCCTCGACACCAACGACCCGCCGGAGATAACCACGACCGATGTCGTCACGGCCTCCGAGGACAGCTTGTACAGCGTGAAGTACAACTTCACGGACATCGACCATGTTCCGCAGACATTCACATGGTCCTTCTCCACGAACGCCTCATGGCTGAAGTTCAACGCGACCACCGGTATGTTGGTAGGTACCCCGACGAACAACGATGTCGGGACATACCGCGTGAACATAACGGTCTCGGACGGCCGCGGCGGAGTGGCCAGCCATGTCTTCGACTTGAGAGTTATAAACGTCAACGACCCGCCGGTATTCACGAGCACGGCCAACACGACCGCGTCGGCCGGCAAGGCCTATTCCTACCAGGCGAAGGCAACGGACGTGGACAAGGGGGACGTGCTGGAGTACTCGCTCGGGACGGCCCCCGATGGCATGAGCGTGGACAAGAAGACCGGCCTTGTCACCTGGACGCCTGCGAAGACGCAGGGCGGGGCGAACAAGGTCGTTGTCAAGGTCACGGACGGCCATGTGACCGTCGAGCAGACCTTCAACATCATGGTATTCATGAACCCCACGATAACGAGCCAGCCCACCAGGACGAAGATATATTCCGGCGAGAGCTTCGACTACACCCTTCTAGCCACGGACCCGGACGCGGGCGATGTGCTGACCTATTCCCTTGACGGGGCGCCGGCGGGCATGACCATCGATGCATCCACAGGGCATATCAAGTGGAAGACCGGGGACAAGGATGTGGGGACGCACACATTCAAGGCCAGGGTGACGGACAATCACGGCCTGAGCGACGAGCAGACGGTAACGGTGAGCGTTGCGAAGCGGTCGGCCGTTGTGCTGGGGTCCAACCTGCTGCTCCTGGTGCTGGTCCTCATCATAATCCTGGCGGTCCTGATCGCCATCGTGATCGCGCGCCTCAGGCAGAAAAAGAAGGAGCCGGAGGAAGAGACCATGCCCGAGGACGAGCCAGCGGAGGGCCCCGAAGAAGGGGAGGAGCCCGAAGCGGACGGGACGGAGGAAGAGGTTGAGGAATTCTAGTCTCACAATAAAATCTTGGCGGCCTGTCAAAAAGACATAACAGCATCCATAAATTGCCGGTTACGACCAGCAATTTGGAATTGAGGCGAGTTCGATAAACTCAGGAATCTCCATGGCTCTTGAATCCCGAGAGAAAGGCGATGCGGTCGATCTTAATGATCGAAGGTATCTTATCCTTGCAGAATTTGAAATCCTCAAAATCAGCAGTGACAAATTCCAATACCATCCCATTTATCACAACGAGATCATGTGCATCCAATAAGATCTCGATATCGTCATCGTTCGCTATCCATTCGCTGAGTTCCTTCCGGATTTCCTCATATTCCTCGTACCTGGTCCAGCTTTCGAACTCGACCCGGCCGATTCTCTTCTTTATCTCATCGTCCCGGGTCTGAATTTGGGCAAGGTAATTCCACAGGGCAGTCCTTGCAGTACTACAGAATATCGAGATATTTTCGTTCCTTATCATTAGCTCATTCAGCAATTCCCTGATAATGGGGGCGATCTTTGATTTTTTGACGCCCTCTCCAATCCGTTTGACATCGCTATCGGTTATCGCCCTGTCTTTTTGCTGAGAAAGGGACTGGATCAGTCCCAGGATCTCGGACCTGACCTTCCTTCGAACGTATTCGATCTTCTTTTGCATCTCGGATTCTACAGAAGTACTGGTATACTTTTTCATTGTGGATCGAAGACAGGCGGTGGCGTCCTTTTCCCATCGGTCCTGCGGGAATATATAACCCAAAAAAACAGATGTATCTAGAAATAGGGCTGTCATCATGCCTCCTTGGACATATCATAGCTGACCTCAAGCAGCATCTTGGAATATCTGTTGTCGCCAGGGACGCATTTTGAATATTCTTTGAATGTCTCTTTTTCAAATAGGTCGAGGTCCGGCCTGAATGCCGAGATCCTTTCGTTCAATAGGCCTTTCCGTTCGGACACCCAATCATCGGGAAGGTTCTCATTGAATAGGATGCTCGCCTTCGTTGCGATTATCTCCCTGAACCTGATGATCAATGGTATGAGATCGTTCAATCTCTCGTGGAGATGCTCGAGGGTGATCCTCACGAGGTCGTCCATGCGCAGATATTCATCGAACATCTCTAGGAATTCCTCTTTTCTGTAATTTTGATGAATATCGTCCAGATAGGCAATGATGGTTTCAATCCCTTTCGGTGACAAGCCATTCCTTGGTCTCAATTCCGTTTTGAGATAGTCCTCGAGGTCCTTGAATGTCTTGAGCATTTTATACGGTGCTTTCTTGTATACCTCATCGATCAACTTATCCGTGGACCAGTGCTCTTTGTTCAATTTTTTAATTTCATTGAGGATCGCCTGCCGTTCCTTTTCAGGGATGCTCTTGGTTCGAGGCTCCTTTCCATAGTACAACCGATACCGTTCATCCGTATCAGGACCCGTCGCAGAGCTGCGGAACACATCTTTCGAAATGTACTGTTCCTGAACCGCGGGACCGAATTTATACCAGCACCATGGGAGGCAGATATCGATCTTCCTTTTCTTCAGCCTGGAATGGAGGAGATATATCGCCTTGTAAAATCTGGAGCGGGGCATGAAGCCTTCGTTCTTTGGGTCGAACTCCTTTAGAAGATTGTAAACGGTAAAATCCAATAATTCGGACATCGTCGACCCGCAGGTCAAAATAATCTGTCGCCAGTAATATAGTTTTTGGTATGTCGATTATTAATGGCGTGATCTCTTTTTCCTTATTGCTCCTCTATATTCGACCGGCCGAAGCGGTCCTTGAGATGCCCGTAGACCTGCTTGGGGTTTCCTGCAGAATCAAAGATGCCGAAGTTCTTCTCCTTGCGCCAGAAGGTCCATTCCTGGAAGAGCCCCCAATAGCCAGGCCGTGGGTCCTTCCACTCATAATAGACCACGCCGAGGAAGTTCCTCCTCTTGGATCGTAGGTTTTTTCGATAGAAATCATGGAAGAGGACCATCGATCTGGCGTAGAAATCCTGCTGTGCCCTCCTATCGGGGATGTGTAGGGCGTTGTACTCGCTGAGGCCGGTCTCGGCTATGACTATCTTCCTGTCCCTGAACCTGGAGCAGAGCCCGTCCAGGATCGTTACCACATCGTCCAACGAGATGTTCGAGTAGCCCCGTCCGCCGCCGAAGGGGCCCCTGCTGCCGGGGTCCGGGTAGACATCGAGGCCGATGATGTCCACCGGGGCGCCGGCCTTTATAAGGCGCTCGAAGTCCTCGAGGAGGATCTCCGTGACGAGCTCGGTCTTTTTGGAGCTGGAGAAGAGGTTGAGCTCTCCCCTCAGGAACAGTGGATAGTCGAAGTCCCAGTTGACCAGGATGGGCCTCGGCGTTACATGATGGCCGTTGATGACCTCCTGTTCGGCGGACCTCACGGCCCGGGAGCCGCCGGCCAGCAGGCGGATGCCGACATCCTGGAAACGCCCGAAGTCGTCCCAGAACGGATGGTGGATGCCGTGGTTGAACTCGTTCTCTATCTCGTAGGAGATCATGCTGTCGTAGGCCTTGGCATCTCCTTTTTCGGTTGTGAGAAGATCCTCCGCGAGGGCGTGAACGAGGGCGGCAGAGCGGCCCCAATAGCCCTGCATGAAATGGTCGAGGCCCGAGGGAGCCAGGAGGTGGGGGTCGAAGCGCGAGATGCCCGGGTCGCCGCCGCTCATGAGTACGGGCAGGGAGGAGACGCGGTTCCTGCTGCAGTACCTTATCAGGGTGGCGATCTTCTGGAGGGGCTCGATCTCCACACAATATTCTGTATCATTATCTTCATATGTGTATGGATAAGCGAAGCCGGAACGACAATGATTGCCGTGCTTGGTCTTGACGAGGTCAAAGACATTCAGGCTGAAGCGATTGATGTTCAGCTGGATGGCCCTGGCCTTCGATATCCTGTCCTTGAGTTCTTTTCCGACGGCCCAGCGTTTGGTCTTTTCATCCCATTCGAAATGATCCCACTGGCGGTTCCAGATGTGGTTCATGCCGAACCAGGGGACTGGTGATGATAGGCTGGCCGTGGTCTTGCCCATGATCATACATTAGACGCAAATATTGCGAAATACTTTTTCCTTCTTGTTATGGATATGGAAAATTATTAATATCCCCGTTTACATGTTAATATTGCGAATACCTCATCCATTGTGGGTTTGAAGGTCAACCCATTCGGAAAACATATCCGAAGGTGATGGTACGCGCCACAGGTGGTGACCTTGCCCAACGTCCATTATAAAACCGACACCGCGTCCGTAATGCTGTTTTCTACAGGACTACGACACGTAAAGTGCCAGGGCTATCACCGACCGAGTAAGAAAAAGGAGGTGACGCTATGGCAGAGAAGTCTCGGATGACCTCCGAAGCTGCTCAGCGGATACAATCCCATGCCGATAGGTCTGGTACAAACCAAGACTTCAAGGCAAGGGCCCAATCCTCCGCCGAGCGCAACAGCAAGAAATAGAGACCGATGTGAATTTTCTGCAGGGCTCTTGACCTTTGTGTCAGGAGCCTTTCTTTTTGCAGACATGTAGAAGGAACATGATAGAAAGAAGAATGGAGAAATAAAGGTATGAAAGTAACTCAAGTAATTCATGGTTTTCCACCGCATTACATGGCGGGCTCGGAGATTTATACCTATAACCTAAGCAAGGCGCTCGCCAAAATGGTCGATGTTACGGTATTCACGAGGATCGAGAACCCTTATGAGAATTGTTACAAAATTGTCGACGAGGACTTTGAGTGCATCAAGGTCAGACGGGTCAATAAACCCCAGCGGGATTACACCTTCAAGGATAAATATCTCGATCCCGAAATGGACAAGGCGTTCAGACAGCACCTAAAGGAATTCGACCCGGGCGTGGCGCATTTCGGGCACCTCTCTCACCTTTCCACCAACATGGTCAACATCGCAAAGGAGGAGTTTGGGCTTCCTGTGGTATTCACGGTCCATGACTTCTGGCTGTTCTGCGTGAGGGGGCAGCTCATTAATCCCGACCTGAAGATATGTCATGGCGTTTCCATGGAAAATTGCCTGCCGTGTTTGAAACAGACGCATAAAGAGACCTTGACCAAGGCGGACTATCTTGAGTACAAGGCACATATGGACCGAGTGATAAGGAACATAGACATCTTCCTAAGCCCATCGCAATTCGTCAGGGACTTTCTAATACGGAACGGTGTGCCAAAGGCCAAGGTCGTCTATTCAAAGTATGGTTTCAACAAATCCTTGATTACGCCAAGGCGAAGAGAGTATTCGAAGGACTCCCAGATCACCTTCGGGTTCATGGGTAGGATAATTCCGGCCAAAGGTCTCAGACTTCTCCTCGAGGCATTCAATGACCTCCATCTCGAAGCCCGTAACCTGATCATTTTTGGTGATCCCGGTCCAAGCAAGTCACATCTCGAAAGATACTGTCCAAAGAACGCAATCTTCAAGGGATATTACAGGAACAGCGCTCTTCAGGGCGTGCTTGACCAAATGGATGTCCTGGTCGTCCCTTCGATATGGTACGAGAACTCGCCTTTGGTCATCCAGGAGGCGTTCATGGCAGGTGTCCCCGTCATCACATCCAATATTGGAGGAATGGTAGAGCTCGTTGAGGATGGGGTCGACGGTTTCACCTTCGAGGTCGGAAATAAAACAGCACTGAAGAACATCATGCAGAAGGTGATATCGAACCCAGAGGTCCTCAATGGGCTGAAGGTCAATCCGAAGAAGGTCAGGTCCATCGAGGACGATGCCAAGGCCGCCATCTCGATCTACAGGAAGGTGATGGCATAGAGCATCTTCCTGGCCCATGGCGGATAACCTTTGACACCAACCCAGACCTTTGCAATCTCCATTGCGCGATGTGCGAGGTTCATAGCAAGTATCGAGGGAACACCCCGAAGATGAAAAGACTGATGCCCCTCGGCATCATTGAAACGGTGATAGCCTCAGCATCGTCGAACGGTCTCAAGGAGATTATTCCATCAACGATGGGAGAGCCCCTGCTTTACCCGCATTTCAAGGAAATGGTCGAGATCGTGCGGAGCAATGGCCTCAAGTTGAACATCACAACGAACGGGACCTTTCCGAAATTGGGAGCAACGGCCTGGGGCAAGATGCTGTTGCCGCATGTAAGCGATATGAAGATCTCCGTCAACGGCTCGACAAAGGATCTGAACGAAGCCATAATGGAAGGCATCGATCATAGAACACAACTCAAGAATATACGGGACATCGTCTCTATTCGAGACCAGGTCCGAAAGGACATCAACGGTCCCCCCACCGTGACCATGCAGGTAACTTACATGAGCTCGAATCTGGCCGATCTGCCTCATCTTCTGGAGACCGCGATCGAACTTGATCTGGACCGGTTCAAGGGGCACCACCTTTGGATCACCTGGCCTCAATTAAAAGGAGAATGTTTGACGGAGACCATCGCTTTGAGAAAGTTGTGGAATAATGTTACTAGGAAACTTCATGATATCGCGGACACCAAATTGAGACCGAGCGGGGAAAAGATCAAGTTGGACAATGTCCACGATCTGGATGTAGAGAGAATTGTTACCCGATTGCCCGAGGATTGGGCATGTCCCTTTATTGGACGGGAGGCCTGGATAGCTTGGGATGGCACCTTCAATGTCTGCTGTTCGCCCGATGCAATGAGACGGACATTAGGTGATTTTGGCAATGTCAAGGATAGGGACTTCATGGACCTTTGGAGAAGCCCGGATTATGAGAAACTCATTACTAACTGGGGCAAGTACGATGTCTGCAAGCAATGTAACATGCGCCGACCTGTGACCGAGATCAATAACATCTCCAAGAAACGAGGATGCTAGAATGAGTGGAGTGATCGTGCGCTGGACCATTGGACAGACCAAGGCCAGGGAGTTTAGCCCTCAGGCCCTCGACCTTCTTGACATGTCAGTCAAGTTTGGTATCTTCGTCATGGATGGTGAAGAACTGGACGTTGAGTATTTCATCTGTCATAACAATCTGGCTCCGGAGACACTCGACAAGGTAAAGGGGATCGCGGGATCGAATGGTGTCGCCCTCGTTGATGTCAATGACATGTTACCAAAGGAATTACGTAATAATAATGTGAAGAACTCCTGGTGGAAGTTCTCTCCGCCAAGGCTCGATACAAAAAAGTATGAGATCATCATCGATAACGATGTCGTTGTCTGGAGGATGCCGAAGACCTTGAAGGATGCCATTGCGAAGGGATCCCTCGTGGCCCTGACAGACGGGGTAGGTGGGTATTACGGGAAATTCAGACAGTGCATACAGGCCATCGATCCAAATTTATGCCTCAACGCCGGCTTGCTGGGCCTCCCACCAGATATTAAAATGGACCCGAGAGAGGTTTTAAAGGACCTTCCTAACGAGTTATTCTATTCTGAACAGGGCTTCACTGCATTCAAATTCGCTCAATATCCTGGAATGAAAGTACTCATTCCTCGTTCTGAAGTGGAGCAACTGAACGTGAACGCTGTCGCCCCTCAGGACCTGATCAATAGCTACGACGGGGGGCATTTCTGCGGTTGTTCCTATGGGCATTTCTATTTTTGGCAAAATAGCTATGCGAAGATTGTGAGGGAACACTATAATAAAGTTCGGGAGGGGATGGCGTGAGCAGAACAAAAGTGAAGTTAGAGGACATATCGATTTCGAGAGATGGCACATATCACATCTATCGTCAAGGACCACTATATGATAAGAAATTCAAATCCGTCATGAGTTTCCATCCACCTGGCTTTGCAGCCGTCGAAGATAGTACAGGTGCATTCCACATAAACCTTGAAGGTGAACCAATATATATAAAAAAATACAAGAAGACCTTTGGTTTTTATGAGGATCACGCCGCGGTATGTGATGAGACGGGCTGGTTCCATATTGATAAAAAGTCCAAGGCATTGTATAAAATGAGATATCACTGGGTCGGTAATTTCCAAGAAGGCCGATGTGTAGTACAAGATAAGAATGGCAAATATTTCCACATCGAAGAGAATGGAAGAAAAGCATATCGTCGGTCATTCAGATATGCCGGAGATTTTAGGTATGGTATTGCGGTCGCGTATCTAGATGATGGGACTGCATGTCATATCGATAAGAAAGGAAATGAGGTTCACGGTCATCATTATTTTGAGCTTGGTGTTTTTCACAAAGGGTATGCCGTGGCCAAAGATGGTCGGGGTTATTGCCATATAGATAGGACTGGGCTCCCAATCTACAATGAGAGATATCTTTGGTGTGAGCCTTTCTATAACGGGTTTGCCTTCGCAAAGGACCTGAAAGGTTCTCATGGTAGAATAGATGAGAATGGGAATTTCAAGAAAATAGGATGACCTGTGGGTCACATGGGAGAAATGTGGTTGCCGAGGGCATTGAAATGATTGTTGTTGGCTTGTATGGAATAAAGGACCAGCCAAGTCTTGAGACCGAGTCGGGTTTTGCCAATGTGGTCCATGATCACAATATTACAATTGTTGATAACGGAAGATTGGTCGATTTCATTCAACTGGAAAGATTTTCCGGAATAAAACATGACAGTAGACTCGATCAATATATCGAGGAGATCTTAAGGAGATATTTTAAAAGGAACTCGGGGAAGAAGATCATTCTCGTCTCAACAAATTCTTTCTTGGGTGATAATTTCGTCTCAATTAATGCTAAGGTCCGAATCGAAACCTCATCAAAGATCCGCGTCGAGGATATGATGATACCCGCATCCGCTAATTTCTCATTGGGACGAAAAAATAAAACCTTCGATGTTGCGGGATACATAATCACGCATGAAATGGCCCACATCGGGACACATCTGCCATTTTTTGGTAAGTTCAAAACAAATAGCTTATTGATTCATATCGACGGAGGAGCATCAGATTCGAATTCATCCGTGTGGTTCTATGATGGAGAACATATTAATTGCCTGGATCATAGTTGGCGCCAACTGAAATCCGTGGTGAACAATTTCAATGCGAATCCTCTGGTTTTTTATATGTTGGGCGAACCCAAGACCGCCCATGTCTCGGTCCCTGGAAAATTGATGGGATATGCGTCATTTGGCAATCCGAGGAAAGAATTGATGGATTGGCTTGAGGATAATGGCTGTTTCTTAAAATTCGAAGGCACTCCGCAGGACCTACTCGGCATCATCAATGATCGATTTGGGACAAGGTTAGACCATTTCGAGCTTAAAGATCAATTGATGATGGATGTGGCGGCAAGCCTCCAAAGAATGTTCGAGATCAAGGTTGTCGATTTCATTCGGCAATTTGGTGAAAGGACCGGCGCCAAATATCTGTATTACAGCGGCGGTGCGGCGCTCAATATCAAGACCAACTCGATAATCGAGAAAGAATCTGGTTTCGATAGGATATTCATTCCCCCGTGCTGCAATGATTCGGGCCTATCGCTGGGGGCCGCATATTTCTATCTTCTCAATCAAGGTACCAAATTTGAATTGTTGACCCCGTTCATCAACAAATTAAATTCAAAGCCGACCCCGGTCAAATACAGATTTTCCATCGAGCGATTAGCGGGCCTGATAGCCAATGATAAGGTTATTGGGATCAGCATTGGGGCCAGCGAGGCCGGACCACGTGCCTTGGGGCACAGGAGCATCATCGCCCGCCCCGATAAAATATTGCTCAGAAAGCGTGTGAGCGAGGAGATCAAGAAAAGGGAATGGTACCGTCCGGTCGCACCGGTCATAGCTGACAGTATTGCGAAGAAGATCTTGGAAGAGGATGTCTCCGATTCGAACCTCGCAAGGTTCATGTTAGGAAGTTATCATATAAAGGAACGGTACGCAGAACATTTCAGAGGTGTCATCCACATCGATGGCACAGTTAGAGGGCAGGTCCTGCTCAAGAACGATCTTGAGAACAAGATGTTATATAAACTCTTAATGAAATTGGATGATAAATATGGAATAAAGGGGTTGTTGAACACATCATTCAATGTCCGAGGAAAACCCATGGTCCAAACATCGAAAGAAGCGAAAAAAGAAGGAAAGCGGATGGGATTGGACGGTGTGATCTGTGACGATCGATTATTTATATTCTGATAAACTGGATCCTGACAATGAATTCCACCAGCGCAAGCTTGAGAACCTCGAGAATATCCAGAGAGCCTATGCAAGGAAGGCAGCAATATTAAAGATAGACCCAGCGAGACTGACCCTGCAGACAACGGAAAAATGCAACCTCGCATGCATTATGTGCAATATCCGCCGTCCAAACAAAAATCTCCTCGAGATGCCATATCGAACATTCGAAGGGATAAAAAAAGACATCCTTCCGACCTTGGTCGAATTACATCCAACGAACATAGGCGAGCCGCTCTGCAGTAAATGGTTCGGGAAACTATGCAGGGACCTAGGGCATTACGGTGTCCTGTTGGACCTGACGACCAACGGCACACTGCTTACAAAGGAGCGCATCCTCAATATATTGCCCATTCTTGCAGATATGAAGATCTCGGTCGACAGCACGAAAAAAGAGACTTTTGAGAGCATTCGGAAGGGGGCCATTTTCGAACGAGTGATCAAGAACATCGAGCTAGCAGTAAAGCTCCGAGATCACATGAGATGTCCAAGTGCGCCTACAATCTCGATTCAAATGACGCTAATGAGGAACAACTTCAGAGACCTTCCCGAGATGATCGAACTCGCCCATAGGATCGGTGTCGATCGGGTAAAGGCCTTTCACATCTTTTCCTATAGTAAAGAGATGGATGGGCAGATCATTATCAACGAGGAATATGAAGAGGTCCACAGGTGTGCTTTGTCCTTGGGAAAAAGGTTAGGCATATCTCTGGAAATCGCAGAACCGTTCAATGGATTCGAAAAATCAACCTTGATCGAACGGGTCTGCCCACTATTATGGGTCGAGACCTTCATCGATGTCAACGGTGATGTGTATCCATGCCATTCCCACGGCGGAGACAAGGCCGGTTCCATAATCGATAGCCGGTTCGAAGAAATTTGGAACTCGCCGTTCTATGTGAGATTGAGAAAGAAGTTGAAGCGCGGGAAACCGACATGGCACTGCGCGGGCTGTGGCATGAACTTTAAAAAAGTGGACAGGAATCAGGCCGTTCCCTATGACATCAAAAATTTCAAATGTGACCGAACATATGATACAGATCGCATAAGGTGGAGCTCCCGGATGAAGCAGTTCGATATTGTAAGGAAGGCGAGGAATTGAGCGAGCGCATAGATGATGAAATCAAGGAGGTCGCAAAATATCCTCAGGTCAAGTTGTTAGATATTCAACGGCGGCTGCTCAAGAGGAATCCCCTTTTCGACATAGAACTATCATCAATATGCAACATCCACTGTGCATTTTGCCCTAGGGACAAACTACCTCGTAGGAACCATGGGCTGATGACGGAAGATACTATTGATAGTCTCATCGAATGGCTACCGATCGGTTCAAACGTTCTATTGAGCGGTTTTGGCGAGCCTTTATTGAACAAGCATTTGAAAAAATTGGTACGAGGATTAGGGAAAAAAGATATCAGCGTATCCATGATCACGAACGGATTGCTGCTGGGCTCTGTTGAAATAAGGGCACTCATCGATGATGGCCTAAGGGAGATCCAGGTCAGTTTTCCGGCAATCGATGAACAGATCTATTCCAAGATGATGCCCGGCGCCGATCAACAACGGGTCTTGGACAATCTTAAACAATTGTCAAGTTATAACTCCGACTCCTTCTGCATAAGATTGAACATCGTTGTCGATGAGGCCAATAAAGATGAGATAGAAGAATTGAAGGAATTGGCCAAGCAGCTCTCAATGTGGCCCTTCATCCGGAGAGTGCATTCAAGAGGGGGTTCCATTTCCACCTCAAGACCCTGTACGGATATCAAGGCCTGTGGAATTTTCGCGTCTGTCACATTCATTGCCTGGGACGGCTTCATTTTCACCTGTTCCAATGACGTAAAAAGGAAGAATTGTCTTGGCAGCATATTTGATGATGACTTCCAGGACATCGTCAATAAGAAAAAGAAGATCATTTCATCCAACAAGTGGTTCCCGATCTGTTCCGAGTGCAACGATGATTATCGATACCTTATCCTCTATCACGGCGGTGTGAACTTTGAGCCGTGACGCCATGGCATTCATCATTACTGGAGCCTGCGGCGTTGGCAAGACCGCCATTTTACCATTCATCAAGGCCAATCTGCCGCAATTCAATATCCATGATTTCGATGAGGTCGGAGTACCCAGTTACCCATCCAGAAAATGGCGAAAGGAGACAACGAAACGCTGGGTTGATCTTTCTGTTGTCAATTTGAAGTCCAAAATACCGACCATAATTCTAGGCGTGATCGTGCCACAGGATGTTGCTGAATTCGTACCTAAGGACTTAGCAAAGAAATTCAGATTCCTTTTATTAGCGGTTTCGTTGGAAGAAAGAGAACGTAGATTCAAATGCCGCAATGAACAAAGAGAAACAATCTTAAAGGAACGGATAAATTTCGATAATTTGAGGTCCTGGCTGGAGACCTCATCATTCCAGTATGAAGTTCTTGATACAACTCATTTAAAAATCGAAGAAACTGCCGGATGGGTCGTAGATTGGATAAAGTCCGAATGGGAACGAGGGCTTTGATCAGATCAATAAAAGGTCAATATCGGAGCATGACGATGAAGTTAGACGATTGTGAGTTTGGTAGGATATCGATATGAAATCCCCTTATGCATCGTTGAAAGAAGAGAATGAGAGATTGATCGAGGAGGATGAGAAGCAACTCTCGGTCATATCTCACGCAAGACCCGAGCGGATAACCTGGACCGGGACCGTCAAATGCAATCTAAGATGTCATATGTGCCAAATCAATAGGAAAATGCCTATGGAAAAATATCCTGATCCGGATATCAGACAATTGGAAAAAATCGCCAAGATACTGTTTCCAACGCTGAGATATCTCAATTTGACCAGGAGAGGGGAGCCTTTCTTTGATCCTAATTTCAAACGCATCGTGGAACTTTGCGAAGAATATGGGGTTAAAATGGACATCAATACAAATGGAACCCTGATGAATGGGAGATGGATACCGAGGATATTACCGATCCTATCCGATGTCAAGGTCTCTATTGACGGGGCAACCGACGAGAAGTTCAAGGAGATACGGGATGGCGGGGACCTTGGTATCGTATTGAAAAATGTGGACCGATTTGTCAAATCAAGGAAAAAGACACTGAACCCGGGGGATTTCCCGAAGTTGTCCTTCGAATTCACATTGATGCGATCAAATGTGGACCACTTGCCGAATGTGATCCGGATCGCCCACGAATTGGGCGTTGATTGCGTGAAGGCATATCATCTATTCGTCTTCCGTCCGGATTTTGAAAAAGAATCTTTGGTGTTCGATAAAGAGAGGTATAACAAAATATTCCATGAATGCAGAGATCTTGGAAAGGAGTTGAATGTGGAATTGAAAATGGCCCTGCCATTTCTGCTCTCGGGTAAACCAAAGATCTTCAAGGATCGTATTTGTCCACGACCATGGAGACGGTTTTGGATAGATTTCAATGGCGATATCATTCCATGTTGTCATCCAAGAAGAATGGTCCTGGGGAATATTAATAAGGACGACATAATGAAGATATGGAATTCCGACAAATATCAGAGACTTCGAAGTGGGAAGGAACCTATTTGTAGCCGATGTGGCTGGCTCAAGATCTCTGACCACAAATCCCCAATCCCCTATGATGACGCATTCTTATACCAGACTTGGAAAATACTCGAAAAATATCGTTCTAATGCTATCGTAAAGGAAAAAACAGTCGGTGGGAAATATGATGTTCTTTGGAGTAGGAGAACAGCACAATTGCCGCTTCCTTAGGAGATCGTCGTCCACCATGCAGGCAAGCGGCTTCCCCATCCCTAGGTCAATCCATACATATAAATGATGAGATTTTTTTCACTCATCGGCCTTTTCTCTCTTTCTTTCTCGTATTTTCTCTTGGATCCGGTTTAGTAGCAATTTGGAAAGGTCCTGCGTTTTTTCATCCTCGGATTGGATTCCTTTTATCAGAGCTGGTATGGCCCGGTCGCTCATTGATAATAGGGCATTTTTAAAGTGCTCAGCGTCCTCATAGTTGTCAGGGCGCATAGTCACAATGCCTCTTTGATGCCTATCCTCATACTCGGAATCCGCCTTCTTACAGAATGCTCCAAGGAACTCCTCCGCGATCTTATCGTCCCCTATCGCTACAAGCGCGTCGAACACCGCAGATTTCAGAGTTATATAACTAGATGGCAGTGAGGATTGGGGCTTATACCGGTCCGCAACGGTCGCATAAAGGTTCTCCGCGGTCACTCGTTCCGGCTTTTTTTCCGGGACCTTCCAATCAGAGTTATCCTTGATCTTGTTCCAGATATCGACGAGGACGGGGTACGCCTCTACCGCCTTCGATTTCGTGATTCTTAAGATTATTGGGATAGTGACCTCTGGGTCCGGATCATTTAGCAACGGAATCAATGCAGATATTTTCATATCCGAACTCATCTCAGAAAGAATCATGGATGCGTAAGAGCGTACTTTTGGGTCCTTGTGCTCCTTCATGGCCTTTGAAAGGGCCGGGACACCGTTATCATCAAAGTATTTGAAAACCGTGTCCACCTTTGATGATTTGTTGATAAGGGTTATATGAGACGCGATTGGCTGGTCGAAATGGTCTTTCCACTCATCGAACCATTGGGGCAATTGGTCGATTATTATCGATTGCGCTTCGGGGGTACCAATCTTCGCTAGAGCAACCACCGCTTCAGTGAGGGGAAGCAGCTTCTTCAGGACCGGCACCGCTCGTTTATCACCTATTATTCCCAAGACCCAGCACAGTTCGTCCTCGGGTTTACTGAGCTCATCCACGAATCCCCCATGTACCGGTATCTTGGTTTCAAGGAACTCGCAAAGGTATGGGACGACCCCTTCTCCCAACAGGCTCAGTTGGACAATCGCGGATTTCTTTATATCGTGATCTCTGGCATACATCGTATCTATCAAAAGACCGACCTGCTCCTTGAAACGTTTATCCTTATCATATTTCATTCGGACCACCAAGGACTTTGTAGGGTACTTCATAGAGATGCAACTTATATATTCCTTTTGGGAATGTCGAATCAAAAGAATCGATATTTTATGAACCTTCCGTCTGTCTGCGAAATCCATTTTTTCAGGAGATCAGATGTACGCTTTCTTGTACTCCTCCTCCGGCCTCTCGCCGCCCTTCGCGCAGCCCTCCGCCAGTTCCCTGAATATCGGCTTCTTCTTCTCGCGCAGACCACGGACGAAGCCCACGGGGTCCTCCCCTGCCTTGTAGACGCCGAATGTGAATATAATAAATTACTGAAATAAAACAGGTGCGGCCCAAGTGGGATCGTCTTTCCCATATTCATCGAAAACTCGTTTTCTGGCAAGTCTAAGAGCCACATTAGGACGATTATTTTGAAGCGCACTGTAGAATGATTTTGCCAGTTCGGTCGCGGAAAAATCGAAGATCGGCCATAACATTCCTACAACGCATTTGACCCCTCGTTGAATTAATGGTTTATAGAGGTCCCATGGTACAGGTCCTTCCACCGTTGTTCCGCTATGACAACTGTTCAGGAAACATAGACGCGTCCCTTTCTCGAATGCCAAGTCCGCGAAATCCTCGGAGGAGTACGAATGGTCGGTGAACAATAGCTCCGGGCCCCGTTTACCGATCCGTGAATGCCCGATATAATGGATGGCATCATATTTACCGCTCTCCATCGCGGACTTGAACTTGCTGGCTTTCGCATCATCACCGGTCAGAATGTCCGATTGCAGATGTTTCGCACTTGCTTGTATCTCACTGATCTCCTTTTCACCCATCATTAGTGGCGGAAGGTCGATATATTTCGGGCTCGGCATGATAAAAAGAATTCGCTCAAGTGACATCAATTCATCTCGAGGCATATGACTGACCGTTCGATAGATGTTTGTCGTGAGAGAAAGCGGCAGATAGCGACCGCCTTTATCTACTTGCATTAATTCCCACGGATATTCAATGGCCGAGCCGAGCAATCGCAAGGCGATTGTGGGATATTCCTCTTTTTCGGTTGGAATAATCTCCCACAGACGTCGCCCCAACTCTGTATTGCTGATCAATTTCCAAAGATCGCATCCATGGACATGGGCGATATCCCAGAAATCCGGTTGATCATCAGTCTTTTTCTGACCGATGCCACGCGTTCCGGCCTTGGAGAGATTGAAAATGGCTGGATTTAACACATCGCTAGGAACAGGGGAGACGACATGGGACTCGGGTATTCCCCGCGGGCCCGATATCTCGAATGTGAGGGCTTCATTCTTGATTCCCTCGACTCTCAGATTATAGGTGACAGACAGCCAATCCTTCTGTTCGGTAGGGGTTTTGATTTTTCCTACTGGTGGAAGTGGTGCGGGTTCAATTCTTTGTGCATCTTGATCATATGCGTACAACCCCAAGTCCAAAGGGACGAACTGGACTCCGCATATATTTTCCTCATAGAGTTTCCCATCACGGCCCATACGAGCTCGCATCAGGGCTTGGAAATCATTGAAATCCACAGGGGCCAGGAATAGGAATGGTGGTGGGATGCGGTGGATCATATCCTTATACAATGATTCTGAGATGGCAGCGGTCACCATGATGCGTCGCCACTGCTGACCAGACAATAGAAAATTCATTGGCGGGGAACGAATGACCTCGACGGTGGTGGCGGTCTCGGGCAAGCGTTTCTCTTCGAGAAGGGAATATATCCTCGTCCGCATGCGCTCACAAACATGAGGGTCCGGGTCCACACAGGTGATCCGCCCATTTGAAAGGACCACCGCCAATAATGTTTCAAGATATCCGCCCTTTGAACCGAGGGTCAGGATTGCCATTCCATCCTCGACCTCCAGGGCCTGTAACATGATTGCGGCCATACTGGGGGCCAAAGAATTTCTTAGAACCGTCCCACGTTTGTAGACCTGGATTGGATCATCGGATAATCCTTTTGATAGGACCGTCGGGTCCACGAACCACCTGGGGTCGACCAAAGATAATGCATGAAAGACTCGGGGGTCGAGGCCGTTCATCCTTTTGTTGATGAATTCAGCCAATTTCAATGGTGTGTCAAATTTCTTGCTCATTTCAAGAGCTCCCGGATCCTATCCTTCGTCTATCATCTTGATAAATTGAACAGGTGAACATACATTGAAATCTCTTTCATGTGATTTTGAC